>OGQO01001807.1_pt1 | contig 18361 bp, 14 predicted proteins | sample 1553241 | NCBI WGS metagenome assembly OGQO01 (sample SAMEA2579933, study PRJEB22360) | human gut metagenome | biome: human gut; feature: human-associated habitat; material: faeces | place: Denmark | collected 2008/2010
GCAAAGGAAGAACCCAGGAATGCGGGTACCTTTCTCTTGGTCAGCAGATGGAACAATAAAGTTCCCAGACCTGCAAATAACAAAGTTGTGGAAACATCCAGACCTGTCAGCATGGGTACCAGAATGGTAGCACCGAACATTGCGAACATGTGCTGAAGTCCCAGCAGAAGCATCTTGGGCACGCCCAAGGATCTGGCATCGTAAATGCCATTTTCGCCGAGTGTAGTCTTCTCGCTCATTTTTCTCCTCCTGTGTCATAGACATGTGAACTTGTAATATTTGCCGCATAGAGATAGGCAGATAGTCCTCTACCTGCCCACACCTATGTGACCTTATTAGTTACATGATAGCTTTTCATCGTTCCACAGTCAAGAAAAAGTTTATTCCACTGCATGCTGTTTCAAAAAGTCCAGCCAGATGGGAATATACTGGGCTTTCAGGTGCACTCCGTCATAAGTATAGGAGGCCACCATTCCCCCGGTCTCATCACAGATCAGCGGATTCACATCCAGGTAAAATATCTTCTCATCATCCGCAAGCTTCGCGATTTCTTCATTCCTGGCTTCGATGCCCTCGTTGGTAATATAATCTCCCTGCCCGGAGCGCTCCGTGGTCACTTTCATGATCGCCTGCAGGTAGATCACCGCATCGGGCTGCAGCTGTTGCAAATGCTGTACTGCCTCCCCGTAAGCCTTCATGAAAGATTCCACCGTACCGGTCCCCATCTCATTAATGCCGATCATCAGATAGATCTTGGCAAACTGTTTCTCGGATAGTGCCTCTTCCACCGTGATCTTTTTCTTCTGCCCCGCCACCGCTACTATTTTCGAATCGAACATCTTATAAATCGTAAGTCCGGTAGAGGCATAAAATGTGGAGGTCTCTTCCAGTCCACCGTATTCATACATTCCCACTGTCCGGGAATCCCCGATAAATACAGCATCATCAAAATAGCTGTCATCCACCGTATGGTAGACCACTTCTTTCGGCAGTTCTTCCGAAGGCTCTGTCGGTTGTGGTTCCTCCGTTGTCATTGTCTCTGTCTGCGTATCTGCCGATGTCTCTCCGACTGCCGGTGTCCGACTTTCCCCTGTGGGATCTTCTGTGCCTTCCGGGACCGTATCCCCCGATACGGTTCCGTCCTGTTGTCCGGGTTCCGATGTATGACCCATCCGGGCACCGCCTGCCAGCTGCACACCCCTGTTATACAATTCCCGAAGGGGATCCGTATACACCTGCCAGTTGTCCGTCCATGTAAAAAACAGGACTCCCATAAGCAGCAGACTGATGGGAAAGGATAATTTTCTTATCCATTGTCGTAGTTTCTGTAACATATTTCCTATCCTATCCAGATTTTCTAAAAACTAAAGTACATAAATGGGTTATTTCCCTCTAATATAAGTCTCCAGACGCAATACCAGAATACCGCTGCCAGCAATATTTTCATCAGGATCTTATCCTTGCTGTAATCGTACAACTTCTCGATTGCCGGCGTACATGCCAGCCCGGATACGGCTAACAGCCCACCGTAGTTAGACAATGCTTTCCAGGCATCCTCATAGCCGCCGCTGATGCCCGGTACCAGCCACATCATTTTATCCAGATAGACCTGCAGCTGTGACAGATCCGTAATGGCAAAGCACATCCAGCTTACGGGAATGATCAGCCACAGATAAATGTGCGGCAGTACTTTCATTTTATGTACGAATTTTAATCTTCCCAGCTGCCGTTCCAATACAATACAGATCCAGAGCAATCCGCCCCAGCAGAAAAAGTTCCAGCCGGCGCCATGCCAGAAAGCTGTCAGCATCCATACCACCAACAGATTAAAAATCGTGCAAAGTTCCCCTCGTCTGCTGCCTCCCAGCGGAATATAAACATACCGGCAGAACCATTGCCCCAGTGTCATATGCCATCTGCGGTAAAAATCCCTGACCCCCCTGGCCATATAAGGTCTGTGGAAATTTCTGGACAGTTCGATTCCCAGCATTCTGCCAAGCCCCATTGCCATCAACGAATATCCCCAGAAATCAAAATAGATCTCCATGGAATAAGCAATGGCTGCCAGCCATGCCAGCGGAGTGGAGATACTCTCGAATCCGGTTACCTGTACTTCATGCCACAGGATCCCTACACGGTCGGCCAACAGCACTTTGGCTGCCAGTCCTAAGACGAACAGCTTCATGCCGTCCTCCAGTCCCTGCATAGTAAAAGACCTGTTGTACAGGCTGTCTTTCACCTCACCATAACGGGTAATGGGGCCGGAGATCAGCTTCGGAAACATGACCACATAAGTTGCAAATTTTAAAAAAGAATACTCCCTATCTGCATCTCCGCGATATACATCGATCAGATAAGACAATATCTGAAAGGTATAAAAACTGATTCCCAGAGGAAGTCCCGCAGAACCTCCCCGGCACTTAAACCAGATCAGAATGCCAATGTTAATACTCAATGCTGTCACGAACAACAGCCTCTTGCGCCATAACGTCCTGGGGCTGCGCTTTGCCAGATGCAGCCCGATAAAATAATTACATAAGACGGAAATCATCAAAGATGCAAGATTTCCTGCATCTCCCATTGCATAAAAGACAATGCTACCTATAAGCAGTGTCAGGTTTCTGTATTTATGCGGTGTGATTCCATAGACAATCAGGAAAATCGGCAGGAACCACAGCAGAAATTCAATACTGCTGAATATCAAATAAATCACATCTTTCTATTTTCGCTTTACACTTGTACTATCATAGTAGCTTGAAATGAAATGTATTACAACAAAACAATTCTTAATTTTAAATGACATTATTTTACAAATCAGTAATCTTTTTGCAATTATTTCAAACATCGTTTACAATAGTTTTCATACAGACAGAATATCGTCAGGAAAGGATCGTTTTCTATGAAAGAACAATTATACACAATTCCCTTAAATGATGCCGTAAACGCCCAGGATGAGTGCCCTTTTTGTTACATTCACCGCAATATCGAACAGGATCTGTTGGATTTCGTCTTAGGCTCCGGCTCCTCCTATATGGAAGCAGATATTAGGGAACAGACCGACAAGGCCGGATTCTGCCGCTATCATTTTCAGAAGATGTTCGACTACGGCAATACTCTCGGCAACGCCTGGATCCTGAAAACGCACTACCAGCGTATGATCCGGGAAATGCAGCAGGAATTTGCTTCCTTCCGCCCCGGAAAAAGCTCTCTTCTGGGGAAATTCAAAAAAGCTGAAGGCGGTGAAAATACCATCGGCATGTGGATCCGTGCAAAAGAGGACTCCTGCTATATCTGTTCCCAGTACAAGGATACTTATGAAAGATACCTGGACACCTTTTTCTATCTGTGGAAAAATGATGACAGCTTCCGTAAGAAAATAAAAGACGGCAAAGGCTTCTGCCTGCCTCACTTCGGAGACCTCTGTGAAGCCGCAGACCGCAAGCTCTCCGATAAGGAAAAGCAAGAATTCTACGACTGTCTCCTGCCCGTCATGGAAGCGAACATGCAGCGAATCTCTGAGGATGTGTCCTGGCTGGTGGAGAAATTCGATTACCGAAATAAGGACGCCGACTGGAAGAATTCCAAAGATGCCATCCAGCGCGGCATGCAGAAATTAAAAGGCGGATATCCCGCAGATCCCGCCTACAAGATGTCTAAATAGTTATCATTTCCTTCAGAATTACGATGCAAATAGGATGCTATTTTTCCGAAAATTCTTTGTCAGAGGGCTGTGTGGAACGTTCCGCCAGCCTTCTGCTTAAGTTCAGATACTCTGTGATCTCTTCATACAACATCTCCGGCTGAAAAGCATCCTCTAAAATCCGCTCGTTCATCAGTCCCTTAATGGTCAGCTCCAGCATTTTACGAAGCTTCTGGGCATCCTTGGCAGAAGCATACGCGGTAAGATCCGCTTTTTCATAGATGGCTTCGTAAGCGTCCTCCAGGCGCCGTCTGCTCTCTTCGGCAGCTAACAGGGCTTCGCTTACATTCTCAGACTGTGCCCGGTTTAAAAACTGCTGCAGATAGGGATACCGGCACATAGCATGCATTTTCCCGCATTCCACCTGCTGCATCAGAGCAAACAGGTCCGTTTCCTTCGCATCCACCGCCGTAGACAGCTCCAACAGCAGGTAACGGACGCTGTAATCATAGACAAATGCATATACTCCCAGTTTGCTTTCGAAATAATGGAATAACAAGCCCTTGCTGATAGCCGCCTCCCTCACAATATCATCGGTGCTGGCATGCCGATAGCCGCTAAGAGCAAATGCTTTCAGTGCTGCATTGATCATCCTGTCCTGTTTTTCCTTTTTTAGATCAAAAAATTTCTCATTCATAACGTAACATATCCCTTTTCATTTTGGTCAATAAGGTTTATCATATAGTTGTATGGACAAATGTATATGAAGTCGAACTGTTACATACACTACAACATGGAAGGAGCAACCCTATGGCTAAAAAATTTGGCAAATTTCTGCTGTTCACCGCAGCAGTAGGTACCGCAGCCGCAGCTGCTTACTACTATATGCAACAGAAGGATTCCAAGCTGAAGGAATCTTCCGAAGCAGATGACGATTACGATGATTTCCATGAGGATCTCGAAGAGAGCAATGAATTCTCTCGCAATTATGTTCCTCTGAATACTGCCGCACAGACTCCCGATGCTTCTGCCCCCGAGAAGGCAGATACCACAGATGCTGACACTGATGCATCCGCTTTCACTCCACTCTCCGATCAGGCACCCGATCTGTCCGGGGAAGAGGATGAAACCGTGGAAGGCGTAGAAGAGTTCTTCGACGAGGAAGATGCCGAGGACGCAGAACCTCCCATCAGTGAAGAATAAGAATCTATAAGGATTCCTATTTAGAAGGTCTTACAGCCATGCTTTTTGCAGTCTGTGAAGACCTTCTTTCATTTCTGGCTCACTCACACTTCCGAATCCCAACAGTATCGTTGCCTTCGGGGCATCGGTCTCCACCATATTTTCCGACATGCCATAGACTTTTACCCCCGCTTCCGTCGCAGCAGACAATAGCTGTGCTTCTGTGACAGCTCCTCTCGCCGTCAGCAGAAGATGCAGTCCCGCATCCTCCCCGGAGATTGTAAAAGCCTTTTTAAACGGCTCTAACTCTGCAAGCAACAGATCGTGCTTGGCACGATAGTGCATCCGCATCTTGTTCAGATGCCGTTCAAAATAGCCGTCCCGGATAAATTCATTTAAGATCCGCTGGTCAATTCTCGACACTGTGCAGGAATAGAAAGAACAATCCCTGCGGTAGACCTCTAACAGACTCTCCGGAAGCACCATATAGCTGACACGGATCGCCGGTGCGATCGCTTTGGAAAAGGTACCAATGTAGATCACCTTGCCCCGTTTGTCCGAGGATTGCAGGGAAGGAATCGGTTTTCCTCGGTAGCGGAATTCACTGTCGTAATCATCCTCGATCAGATAGCGGTCCGGTTCCTTTTCCGCCCAGCGTAACAGCTCTGCTCTTCTGCCGATGGTCATGACCGCACCGGTAGGATACTGATGGGACGGCATCACATAGGCTGCCCGGACCGGAAGCCCCGAAAGCCTGTCCGCCCGCATCCCTTTATCGTCCATATCCACCGTATAAATACGATAGGCAAAAGACTGAAAGATCCGGTAAGCTCTCTTATACGTAGGGTTCTCCATGGCGATCCCCACATGTCTCCCCAGTATTTTCTCTAATAACAGTAACAGATAATCGTTCCCTGCTCCCACAATGATCTGTTCCGGGCGGCAGTTCACACCACGGGAAGAATGCAGATACCGGCTGATGGTCATTCGCAGGTCATAATCTCCCTGGGGCTCTCCCTGGGCAAACAGCTCACTGTTACTATCATTCAGGATATTTTTCGTGATCCGTTTCCACACTCCGAAGGGGAAACCGGTCATATCGATTCCATAAGGGGAAAAGTCGACCTGCACCTGTGTCCCGTCCTCTTGACTGTCAGGTCTGACCACCTCCGGCTCTGTCATCTCCTGCTGTTCCATGGTAAAAATCCCCTCCAGCCGGCAGACAAAGTATCCCTTATAAGGTTTTGCCTCAATATATCCCTCGCTTAACAGCTGGTCATAGGCATAGTCCACCGTACTTCTCGCCACCTGCAGATATTCTGCCAGAGAACGCGTGGAGGGAAGCCTCTCTCCTGCCAGAAGCTTCCCTTCCCTGATTTCCTGTCGTATATGCTCATATATCTGCTGGTACAGACATTTGTCACTGTCTGTACGCAACCGGATCGTCATATCATACATATTGTTGTCCTACTTTTTCTGACTCTTCAGTTCCTCCAGGATCTGATCCTTAAGCTCTCTTGCCTTGTCCTTGGTACGGGCATTGGCCGATGGCGATGTGAGGATCGAAGCCACCATACGGCTCGCCACATCGTATTTCTGAAATCTGGTGGCCAATACTCCGATCAGGAACTCCACCGTAATTTCATCCATACCGCACATGGGAAATCCTTCGGTCTGAAGTGCTTCCGTGAAGCCGGTATAAGCATTCTTCAGATAGGTCTCTTCCATGTTTTTCACTTCACGGAGACGGGCCATGTCCGTATCTCCGGATTCTTCCAGATATTCCTGATATCCTCTCATGAGCCATCCGCTCTTTAAGCAGATATAAGCCTTCTCACTGGCATGGGCACGTTTTACCACCGCATTTGCGAGGCACAGCTTATAGCGTTCGATCGCCTCTTCATAGGTATAGATATCGTCATCATAGGTGTGCAGCTGTACTTTGCTGCTGATATTCTCTTTGATCAGTTTGGCATATACCTTGGTAATATTATTAAAGTACCTGTTCAACGCTGCATATCCACAGTGGGGACACAGGATCACATCATATTTTACCGCATCGATTCCTTCGTATTTTGCACGAAGATCCTGATCCGTGCCTAAAAGTCTCGCCTTGCCGGTCTTCATGATCTTGGCGGGAAAATCTTCTCCGCATACCGGGCAGGTGAAATTCTTGTCGTAGATCAGGTCCTTTTCTTCTATCTTAGGTGCCTCGGCCGCTGCCTGTTCTTCCTTTTTCTCCTGTCCAAAAATATCCATATTCTCCAGGTTATCCAGGCCCAGTCCGGCCAGCCCGCACAATTTGTCTGACATATGTTTCTCCTTTTCCAAACTTACTTAGGCAGTACGTAAGAGCTCTTCAGAGATACGATACGGTTAAATACCGGTTCTCCGGGTTTGGTGTCTTTACAGTCCACGCAGAAGAAGCCCTGTCTCACGAACTGGAAGCGGTCGTACGCCTGTGCCTTTGCAAATGCAGGCTCTAAGCGGCACTCTGTCAGAGTGGTCAGGGAATTCGGGTTCAGATTCAGGCTTCCGTCCTCGTTGTATACACCCTTCTCCTCATCAATAATATTCTCATACAGACGCACCTGTGCTTTCACAGATTCAGCTGCACTTACCCAGTGGATCGTTCCCTTAACCTTACGACCGTCCGGGCTGTTGCCGCCGCGGCTCTCCGGATCGTAGATACCATGTACTTCCACAACCTTACCGTTTTCATCCTTGACACAACCGGTGCACTTTACGAAATAAGCATTCATCAGGCGCACTTCGTTGCCCGGGAACATACGGAAATACTTCTTGGGAGGCTCTTCCATGAAATCGTCTCTCTCGATATATAACTCCTTACCGAAAGGAACCTCACGGCTTCCCAGTGCTTCATTCTCCGGATTGTTGACTACAGGCAGCATCTCGGTCTGTCCTTCGGGATAATTGTCAATGACCAGCTTCACGGGATCCAGGATTGCCATCATACGGGGTGCCTTTGTCTTCAGATCCTCACGGATACAGTACTCTAACATCGCATAATCTGCGGAGGACTGTGCCTTGGAGATACCACACAGCTCTACGAACTTCTTGATAGATTCCGGTGTGAAGCCTCTTCTGCGCAGTGCTGCGATGGATACCAGTCTGGGATCATCCCAGCCGTCCACGATACCCTGCTCTACCAGCTTCTTGATATAACGCTTACCAGTCACCACGTTGGTCAGGTACAGCTTGGCAAACTCAATCTGCTTGGGAGGATGAGGGTATTCCAGTTCTCTTACCACCCAGTCATATAAAGGTCTGTGATCCTCGAACTCCAGTGTACAGATCGAATGGGTCACACCCTCGATGGCATCCTCGATGGGATGTGCGAAGTCATACATCGGATAGATGCACCACTTGTCGCCGGTATTCTGGTGAGACATATGTGCCACACGGTAGATAACGGGATCACGCATGTTGATATTGGGAGATGCCATATCGATGCGGGCACGCAGTACCTTGGTTCCGTCCTCGTATCTGCCTGCCTTCATATCCTCGAACAGTGCCAGATTCTCTTCAACGCTTCTTGCACTGCCGGGATCCTCCTTACCGGGCTCGGTCAGGCTTCCTCTGTACTCACGGATCTGCTCTGCACTTAAGTCGGATACATAAGCCTTGCCCTTCTTGATCAGCTTTACTGCTGCTTCATACATCTGGTCAAAGTAGTTGGATGCGAAGAAAAGTCTGTCTTCCCAGTCTGCGCCCAGCCACTTTACATCTGCTTTGATGGATTCTACGAACTCTGCCTTCTCCTTGGTGGGATTGGTGTCATCAAAACGCAGGTTGAATTTACCGTTGTACTTCTGGGACAGTCCATAGTTTAAGAGAATACTCTTGGCATGTCCGATATGAAGATATCCGTTGGGTTCGGGAGGAAAACGGGTATGTACGGTATCGTATACACCCTCCGCCAGATCCTTGTCGATGATCTGCTCTATAAAATTCTTAGACTCCTTCACTTCTGCGGAATCTACGATTTCTTTTTCCAGTTCGCTCATGGTAATATCCTTGCCTTTCGTTTACTTAATACTGTTTTCGTAACCTTAATCTTACCACACAAGGAAAATTTTATAAACCTTTTTTTGTGATTCTTATGCCATCTCTTCAAAATTATTCAGAAGATTCTGCGCAGGCTCTATGAACATATTGTGCAGATCATCCTCACTGGCCACCAGATAATCTCCGGCTCTGCCCGTCATATAAGTATCCTCATCCCAGATGGGGAATATCTTTACTCCCCGCTTCAGCTCGAGGGCATAGATACAGAAAGCATCCGCGGGCATACTCATACGGACATATTCCGTCAGCAGATGATTACTGCCATCCCTGCCGTCCTTGACTCTCGGGATATATCCCATATGGCTGCAATATTCCTCGGGCAGTGGCAGCTCGCACAGTTCCAGGATCCGGTGAAATCTCTCAGCCGGGACCGGATGCAGCTCCCCGGTACGCTCCAGCGTGAAATACCGATCTTGTCTGGTGTCGATATCCATCGTGCCGTCCTCGGTACGTATGGATACCACGTTTCCGAGTTCTGCCAGATCCGCTGCCTTCAGGCAGGCGAGCAGCTCTTTCCGTCTGCGGTATTTTTTACCTTCTGTTACAGGGAATTTGCGTTCTTTCGCATATACGATCTCAAAATTGTCAAAATACTGCGTCATCCGGTTATTGAAATAAGCCTCGGAATGCAGGGTTGGATATTTTTCCTCATACAGCTTCATGCTGATATAGCCGCCGGCTTTTTCCACATGACCACCGCCGGAGCCGATCCCCTCCGAGAGGTAATCCGACAATTCACTGGCATTAACTTCCCGGATACAGCTTCTGACAGAGAATTTATATCCGCCGCTATCCTCATTGTAGACCACGCAGGTATTCACTCCTGCCACCTGGAGCAGGAAATCACTGATCAGTCCCAGCACGTTAGGATCACAAGGTTGGGAATGGATCACAGCGAACTGGTAATCGTCATTGTAATTGCAGCGTAACAGCGCCACTCCTGCAATCTCCAGCTCCTTCAGGGAAATATTGGAATTGCGGAACAGTGATATCAGATTTTTGTCAAAGTTCAGGCTCTCGCGCATATCCATATCCACCGGATTGGACAGCTCCGAGAACTGATTGGTGTCCATGAACAGCCCATAATACAAAGCAGTCCCCAGATTTTTATTATTCTCCACCGGATAATGCATCTCCTGAAGCATGGTCCATACCAGAGTCGCACAGCTGCCCAGATTAGGTTGTAATCGCATTTTCTCCGTACAGATCACCTCCAGCGGATGATGATCGATCACTGCGATCTCCGAAGCCAAGATCTTCGTCACATTGCCGGCACCGAACTGACAGTCCACGGTGATCAAAAGTCCATCCACCGGCTCCTCCCCGGGATGCGCCAGATATTTCAGCGGAATTCCCAGCTTCTCCACCATCAGCGTCAGGTTGGCCTTTCTCACTCTGTTTTTCCCGGAATACAAAAGCCTCACATCTTTTCCCTGATCACGGAAAAAGCAATACAATCCAAACCCGGACGCTATCGCATCTGCATCTGGATTATCATGGCACTGGATCGTCACACGGTCATATCCCAATAATTCATCCAGCATCATTTCTCTGCTTTTCTCTTCCCCTCGTCTGTCCATAACTATGCCTTCCTCATCTTCCTTATCTTCCTCATCTTTCTCAAAAAAACTATTCAGAACCCCATTCGCAAAATCGCCTTTTCAAGGCTCTGAATAGTTACAGGCAGGTCCTGTTACAGTCCTGCCTGCAAATATCTGTCTTAGTGGTGGAACAGACGAATGCCTGTAAACGCCATCACCATATCGTATTTATCGCAGCATGCGATCACATCTGCATCACGCACGGATCCACCGGGCTGTGCGATGTATTTTACGCCGCTCTTATGTGCTCTCTCGATGTTATCGGAGAAGGGGAAGAACGCATCGCTTCCCAGAGTCACATCCTGCATTTTGTCAAGCCATGCTCTCTTTTCCTCTCTGGTAAATACGGGAGGTTTTACCTTGAAGATGCCTTCCCAGGTGCCGTCTGCCAGCACATCCATGTACTCATCGCCCATGTAGACATCAATGGCATTGTCACGGTTGGCTCTGCCTAAGCTGTCTACGAACTGCAGACCCAGTACCTGGGGAGACTGACGTAAGAACCAGTTGTCTGCCTTGCTGCCGGCCAGTCTGGTGCAGTGGATACGGGACTGCTGGCCTGCACCGATGCCGATAGCCTGACCGTCCTTGACATAGCATACGGAATTGGACTGGGTATATTTTAAAGTGATCAGTGCGATCTTCATATCGATCAGAGCACTCTCCGGGATCTCCTTGTTCACCGTCACGATATTGGACAGCAGATCACCGTTGATATCCAGCTCGTTACGTCCCTGCTCAAAGGTGATACCGTATACCTGCTTGCGCTCGATGGGAGCGGGCTGGTAGGAAGGATCGATCTGGATGATGTTGTAAGCCCCCTTTTTCTTCTGCTTTAACAGCTCCAGTGCCTCATCGGTATAACCGGGAGCGATGACACCGTCGGATACCTCTCGCTTGATCAGACGGGCGGTATCTGCATCACAGACATCGGACAATGCGATAAAGTCACCGAAGGAGGACATTCTGTCTGCGCCACGTGCTCTTGCATAAGCACATGCCAGAGGAGACAGCTCTCCAAGATCATCCACCCAGTAGATCTTCGCCAGAGTATCGCTTAAGGGAAGTCCTACCGCAGCACCGGCAGGGGATACATGCTTAAAAGAAGTGGCTGCGGGAAGTCCCGTAGTTTCCTTCAGCTCTTTTACCAGCTGCCAGCCATTGAAAGCATCCAGGAAATTGATATATCCGGGTTTGCCGTTCAGTACGGTAACAGGCAGATCACTACCGTCTTCCATGAAGATCCTGGAAGGCTTCTGGTTCGGGTTACATCCATATTTTAACTGAATCTCGTTCATCTTATTTTTCTCCTATCTACGATATTCACTATTCAGAACCTTACACATTCTTGTTCACAATCTTAGTCTCGTATTTACCGGTCTCGATGTCGATGAAACGAACGAACAGGGAGACCTTGTTGTCCTCATTTAAGCTGTTCCACAGCATATCGGTGAAAGCATCCATGTCATCGGGGATCTCCACTAACTTCGGTTCCCCCTGGAAGCTGGGCAGCGGATTGCCGTCATGCATATAGGTATGGATGAAACGTCCCTCTCCGGGAAGCGGATTCTCGTAAGCATAAGTAAAACGCAGGCAGGAATCGGGATTGCCGTTGTCACTCTTCAAAATGGACATAGCGTAATTGTACTTGCCGTTCTCAATGTGCATGATACCGGAGATTCTCGGTGTGTAGTTCGGTCCGTCCGGCTCGAATTCTCTGCTGCGCAGGGACTGTTCAAAGGTTAACTGTTTGTCCATTCCCTCGTAGATGGTATCGGTCTGATCGCCGTTGGTCACGATGGTCTTGTTGCCCAGGACACGTACCGGCGCATAGATGATCAGACTGGGGTCTTCTAACTTGGAAGGGTCGAAAGCCTGGGTGCGGATTCCCTCTCCCTCTGTCACGAACACACGATTGCGGCTGTTGGCACTTCTTCCCATGATAAAATACGCGGTTACGGCATATTTCCCGTTCGCAGAACGGCCGATCACGATACCTCTGCCGGGATAAGCATTACTTTTCAGTTCCTGTTCCAGTTGTAACATAGTTTTCCTCCGTTTAATCTTTAAAATAAGAAAACCGCCTAAGCACCACAAATAGACGGTGCCCAGGCGGTCGGCTTTCACTATTCTACACTCCCTGTGGGTATCTCCACTGCAGCAGGCTGCGTTCCGCCAGTCGTGTAGCTATATCAATAGTAGCATGGTTGCCCGATACTTGACAAGAGGGATTTTGATAATTTTGTTGCTTCCGTAACAGTTCTGCCCCGTGTGCAAGCACCCGATCGTCGCATTTGCTATTCTATGGCTGAACTGTTACTTCACATATTTCGCCTCAAATGCATGCCTCTCCAAAGGACGGTCAAAATAATATCCCTGAATGTATTTGACCTTCATGCCCTGCAGCACCCTGAACTGCTCCGGAGTCTCGATACCTTCCACGCAGACGCTGACGCCGATGGTCTGTGCCAGCTCTGCCACCATCTTGATAAAGGACTGGGAGTAGGCATCCCCCGCCAGATCCTTGACGAAGCTCTGATCCACCTTGATGACATCGATGGGAATCTCCCGGATATGATTCAGGGAAGAATAACCGGTTCCGAAATCATCCAGTGCCAGTGAGACACCCAATGCCTTGATCCGGTTCAGGATCTCCTTCATGCGCTCCATATCGTTGATAGCCAGGCTCTCCGTCACTTCCAGTGTCAGATTCTTCGGCGATAAGCCGGTGTCCGCAAGCGCCTTTTCCACTGTCTCCACGATGTCCGGCTGCAGGAGCTGAACCACGGAGAGGTTGACGTTCACCTTATAATCCGGATAGCCGGATTCGTTCCAGCGCTTACAGCGGGTGCAGGCCTCCGTCAGCACATAGTTGCCGATAGGGTTGATCAGTCCCAGATACTCCGCCAGGGGAATGAATTCCGCCGGTGAGATAAATCCCAGCTTTGCACTGTTCCAGCGGATCAGTGCCTCCGCACCGGCGCAGACATCCTTTCCGCCCTGAATATCGATGATAGGCTGGTAATAGACCTCGAACTCCCGGTAGCCCTCCACCGTGGCATCACGCATGTTCTTCTCCATGTCCAGACGGCGTCCCGATACGGAATCATTGCCTTCCCGATACGTTTCCACGCGGTTTTTACCGGTCTTTTTCGCCTCATACATGGCAATATCCGCTTTTTTGATCAGATCTGTCACGGAATCTCCGGCATCCGGGAAAGTGACGATACCCATACTCATAGTACAGTAATAATCTGCATCCTTCAAAAACCAGGGTTTACTGAAGATCTTCTTAATATCTTCCACAATATTTTCAAACCGGGGATAACTATCCGGCGGAATGATAATGACGAATTCGTCTCCACCCATACGGTAACAGGTGTTTTCGATGCCGTTGATCCGTTTCAGTGCATGGGAGATGGATTTTAACAGCACATCACCGTACTGGTGTCCCAGTCCATCATTGATATGCTTGAAATCATCCAGATCCAGGTACAGCAGAGCACCGGTTCCACCGGTCTTTTTTGCCTGATCGATCTGTCTCGCCAGATCCTTCTCACAGCACATGCGGTTATACAGTCCCGTCAGGAAATCTGTGTACGCCTGCTGCTCGATCCGGCGCTGGTACAGCTTTTTATCCGTAATATCATACAGAGAGTACAGGTTGGCTTTTTTACCGTCTACCCAGGCGATCTCCTTGCACAGCAGATCATACCAGGTCTCCTTCTCGGCATGGTACACAACACTCACGGTACGGCTCTTGTCCTTGCGGACGCTGGACTGTAACAGGGCATCAAAATTATGGTCCATCAGTTCCTTGGCAAACGTATTCTTCAATATCTGGTTGGCGAACAGCATCCTGCCCGTGTTCTGATCCGTTACATAAATAGCACAGCCCACATTGTCCAGTATCTCTTCCAGTGCTGCATAGGAACCTGCCAGGGAATTTTTCTGGATCCGCCTGGTCAGAATACTCTGTAAGATCTTCACCGCGTCCGAGGTGAACTTGATCTCCGACATGCTCCATACATGTGCCTGCCGCCTATGGTTCAGAGACAGCATCATATTGCCGCTCTCCTGCTTCAGGATAGGAAAAATCATCACGGCTTTCATGCCTATCTTTTCAATTTCCTCAGAGTCCTCCTTACCCACGCTGTCCGTAGATACCACCAGTGGCTTCTCTGTATGGAGAAAAGAATTCACGGGAATCCCGCTGGTCTTGTCAAAATAAGAGATCTGTCCCGGTGCCAGCCATTCAACGGCTACATTCATCTTATCTGTGTCTGCCTGCAGCTGAAAAATCTCTGCGCTGTCTACCTGAATATGCTGTGCCAGAATCTTCAGCCATCGGTTCATGGTCAGTTCAATCTGTTCATCACTGTCTAAGAGCTGAACGATCTCCGTAGTAGCCTCTATGGTATGGAGATTGCGGCTCATCTCTTCCTCCGCATATCTGCTCCTTCTGCTCTCGGCTTCCGCACTGAAGCAGGACATACGATCTCTGTAAATATCTGCACTGGTATCCCGCAGCAGATCCAGGATCTGGTAAAAAGATATGGTGTCAATCTTCTTCAGATCATATACCTGCCAGTATAGAATGATGGTGTTCTCCACTCTGACGGCAACTGCTGCCACATGTCCACCATCCGGCAGTTCTTCCACCACCTGTTCCTCCAGGGATCCTTCCTGCACTCTGTCCAATGCCTGCGCTGCTTTTCTTCGATACTCCCCGGCGATCGGATCTTCCCCATCCGGTCTTGTCAGAGACTTATCGATGTACGGCTCTGTTATGGCCCTGCCTTCCTTGTCCATACAGACTGCCGTCACTCCCGTCACTTTACAGAACTCATTCTGCAGATGCTGCAGGCGCTTTTCGTCTATCAATTCACGTAATGCAATCTCAGCCACTGTTTTGCTCCCCTGTTTCTCTGTAAAATATTCAGAAATTCTTTCCCGAATATTTATATTCTACCATGCATCCCGAAATTGATACAAGCTATTATTTTACATTTTTTGCTATATTTATTAAATTGCTTGAAAAATTCAGTTCATTTTGTCAATTATTGCAAATACTATGAATCGACCCAAATATGTCATGAATCGACCGTTGAGGACGGGTTGCACCCCCAGAAAATACTATCCGCCAAAAGAACAGAATAAAAATTATTTTTAAGTGTCAAAGATGGGATGCTATACAGAACCCCTGGTTCTTCACCTGTCGTATTCAGATGCAAAACGCTGCATAGAGCGGCACTATCTTTTTGTTGTCTTCAATTGCGAAGTTTTTTGCAGAGAGTTTGATGGCATATGCAGGCTTATAGGTATCCATGTAGACCTTTAAGCTCTTTGCTCTGGTATTGTCGGCAGATTTCACTTCAATCGGGATCAGCTGCCCGTCACGCTGAATAACAAAATCTATCTCCGCACCACGCTCAGACTCCCAATAGTAAGTATTGTAACCATTGATGGAGAGCTGTACATTGACGTAATTCTCCGTCATACCGCCCTTAAAATCATTCAATTCCTCAACCATATACAGAATATCATTGGCAGCCAGATCCTTCTTGGCACAAAGCAGCCCCAAATCCGAAACATATATCTTAAAAGCGTCGATATCACGATAATTTTCCAAAGGCTTTTTAATCTGCTCTACCTTATAGACCTGTGATACGATTCCGGACAGACAGAGCCATTCTATGGCATTCTCAAATTCAGACGCCCGCCCTCCTTTTTTCATCAGCTTATACTGAAAACGGGTATTTTTCTTCGAAAGCTGAACGGTAATATTGTCATAGGCAAGCCTGGTCTTCTTGATTTCATTGAGATTATTATACTTACTCATGTCGTTGAGATAACTTGCAAGAATGGTATCCTGTATATGGCGGATCAGGATATAGTCCCTTGTCTGGGCAAACTGCATCACACACTCCGGCATCCCGCCTGCTACAAGATACTGCCGGTAAAGCTGCATAGCCGCATCGTGGAGTGCCGCCGGCATCGGCTGATCTGTTGCAAAGCACCTTTTGATCTGCTTCACAAGATCTCCCTCACCCATAGCGATCATAAATTCCTCCATATCCATGGGATACAGGGTTTTCATATCCACCTTGCCCACAGGGAACGAGAACTTTTCCCTGTTGACAGCCACACCTAACAGGCTGCCCGCAACAATGATATGATAGTCCGGAGCGCTCTCGTTAAAATATTTCAGAGAAGTCAGAGCCCTTTCGCAAAGCTGCACCTCATCAAATACAATCAGCGTTTTTTCTTTTACGATGGTCTGACCCGCAATATGAGACAAAATGGGGATCAGATAATCAGGACTGATGTTTTCTTCAAAAGTTTCATTCAATTTAGGATCTGTTTCAAAATTGAAATATGCCACATTCTCATAGTGGGTTCGTCCGAACTCTAAAATGGAGTAGGTTTTTCCCACCTGTCTTGCCCCTTGCAAAATAAGGGGTTTACGATGTTCACTTTCTTTCCACGTTTCTAAGAAGTCCATAATCTTTCTATACATCTCTCGTCCTCCATAAAGCTTATGAATATAGCATAATCCAAATTCGTGTAAAAATCAAATATTTTTAATGTTAATTTTACATTATATTGCATGAATATTTTTATGTTTTTAACATTTTTCTACATGTTTATTAATTTTTCTACCTTTACCACTATAAGCTATATTCCCATAGAGAAACGTGTGCCGCAAAATGCACAAAAAGCCCCGCCGCAGAGTTTTGTCCCTGCGGTGGGGCTGCTAATGCGAAACTATTGTTTCTTTCTTCTTGCGCTCGGCACAAGGCTCGCTATATTGATGGTCTGTGCGCCGGTCTTCGTGTACTCGAAGAATTCTGTAACATCCCCTACTGTAAGATCCGCCTTATCAATGGTCAGTGATACCCATTATCTTAAAGATAACGTACCACACTTTCTCTTGGCAAAACCATTTTTTGCATGAATCGACCGTAAGGGAAATTTTATTTTCTTACAACTTATTTATCATCCACGCTGTAATTCGGAGCTTCCTTGGTGATATGAATATCATGAGGATGGCTCTCCTTCAGGGATGCAGCGGAGATCTTCACAAATCTGCCGGTCTCCTTCAGGGTCTCGATATCCTGTGCACCGCAGTAGCCCATACCGGAACGGAGACCGCCGAGTAACTGGAATACGGTATCTTCTACGCTGCCCTTGTAAGCCACACGGCCCTCGACACCTTCGGGTACCAGCTTCTTCGCATTCTCCTGGAAGTAACGATCCTTACTGCCGTTCTCCATAGCTGCGATGGAGCCCATGCCACGGTATACCTTGTACTTTCTGCCCTGGAACAGCTCGTATTCTCCCGGGCTCTCCTCACATCCTGCGAACATGGAACCCATCATACATACGTTACCGCCGGCTGCGATCGCCTTGGTAATATCTCCGGAATACTTGATACCGCCATCTGCGATGATGGGAATACCGTATTCCTTTGCCACACTGTAACAGTCCATGATAGCGGATACCTGGGGAACACCGATACCTGCAACCACACGGGTAGTACAGATGGAACCGGGGCCGATACCTACCTTAACGGCATCTGCACCTGCCTCGATCAGTGCACGGGTTGCATCGCCGGTAGCTACGTTACCTGCGATCACCTGCAGATCGGGGTATTTTTCCTTGATCATCTTCAGGCAGTTCAATACGTTCTGGGAATGACCGTGTGCGGAATCCAGTACGATGACATCAACCTTGGCTGCTACCAAAGCTGCCACACGATCCAGTACGTTAGCGGTAATGCCTACACCGGCACCGCAGAGCAGTCTGCCCTGGGAATCCTTGGCTGCCAGAGGATATTTGATGGTCT
>OGQO01001809.1_pt1 | contig 18346 bp, 15 predicted proteins | sample 1553241 | NCBI WGS metagenome assembly OGQO01 (sample SAMEA2579933, study PRJEB22360) | human gut metagenome | biome: human gut; feature: human-associated habitat; material: faeces | place: Denmark | collected 2008/2010
TCGGATGCTTCCTCGGCTGTTTCAATTCTTCTACCGCATTAGGAGCATCATACATCGGCAATCCCAAATTTCGCTTTACCTCTGCGATATATGCGGTATGTACCTTGAAGCCGTATTTCGCTTCTATGTACTCCTTAATCATTTTGTAGGTCACTTTTTCTTTGGGCTTGTACGCTTCGGCTCTTTTAGCAATACTATCTACCGGAATCTTGCCCTCGCCCTCTCCAAACTCCACATCAATGTGGATATAACTGTCGGCTTTTTTGTGGGACAAAAGAACTACCGTCTCGACATGCACACTCATCGGAAACATATCAGTCGCCTTCACCTTCCTGATCTCATACCCATTCTCCCGCAGATACTTCACATCCCGAGCCAAAGTCGCTGAATCGCAGCTCACATATACGATCCTCTCTGGCTCCATCTGAACCATCGTATCCAGTACGCTTCTCTCACATCCTTTTCTCGGTGGATCGACTACGATCACATCCGCTCTCGCATGCTCTCCCGGATGCTCTTTTGCATAATCCGCATAATACTCCGGCAGCACTTCTTCTGCCTTTCCTACAAAAAACTCCGCGTTTGTAATCTCATTGATCTCAGCATTATGCTTTGCATCTTCAATTGCCTGCGGCACGATTTCCACGCCGTAAACTTTCTGTGCTTTCTGCGCAAGGAAAAGGGAAATCGTTCCGATACCACAATACACATCCCAAACCGTCTCTTTTCCAGTAAGCCCGGCGTATTCCAGTGCGGTTCCGTAAAGTACCTCTGTCTGTACCGGATTCACCTGATAGAAAGACAGCGGTGAAATCTGGTATTTGACATTACCGATATAATCGGTGATATACGTCTGTCCCCAGAGCGGACAAACCTTTGATCCCATGATCACATTCGTCTTTTCTTTATTGATATTATAAGTAATACTTGTCATTCCCGGAATCTTTGTCAGCTTTTCTAACAATTTTTCACTGCAGGGAAGCTTATCCCCGTTAATGATCAGACAAACCATGATCTCTTTTGTTGTAAATCCATACCGGACCAGGACATGACGCACCAGCCCTTTGTGCCGTTCCTCATCATATGCAGAAATCTTCTCTTCTCGCATGTAGTCCAGAATCTGATCCAGGATCACTTTATTCTCCGGTACTCCAAGTACGCAGTCCCTGTTCGGAACCGGGATGATCTGATGGGTTCTTCCGGCATAGAATCCGGCAATCAGATTTCCTTCTTTATCCACTCCGATCGGGAACTGTGCTTTATTCCGGTAACGGAACGGTTCCTCCATTCCTGCGATCGGCTCCATGATCTGATCCAGCAATTCTTCTTCCACACTGCCAAGACGGATCAGGTTATTTCTTACTTTTGTATTTTTAAACTCCAGCTGTTTCCGGTAATCCATCTCCTGAATCTGGCATCCGCCACAGCGTCTTGCCTCCGGACAGCGTGCAGATACACGAAATGCGGATTCTTTTACAATCCGCATTAATCTCGCATATCCGTAGTTCTTTTTTGCTTTCATTACTTTTACTTCAACGGTATCTCCGATGACTGCATCCTTGATAAACAGAGTATATCCATCAACCTTTCCGATTCCTTCACCACCGATTCCGATATCTGTAACTTCTACCGTCACTACGTCATTTTTCTTCATTTTTATACTCATCTTTCTTTCAGAACTTCTCTTAGATACTGGTCTTTCTTAAGTTAGATTCAAACAGACGGTTATAACCTAACCAGTCCTTTGTATCTTTTGCCTTAAAAATCTCTGTCAGTGTCTGCATCTTTGCATCAGCATTATCTGCACAATTAAGTGCCATTGCCTCAGCAAGCGCCGGTTTCTTCGGCGAACCGTATTCGAGTTCTCCGTGATGCGCTACGATACAGTGCTTTAATTCGCTGGCAAGCTTCTTTGGGAAATCCGGGATCTCACGAATTGCATCATCCAGCATTTCCACACCGATCACAATATGACCGAGCAGCTGCCCATCATCAGTATAATCATTATCCGGGAACAGGGAAAGTTCCTGTGTCTTTCCGATATCATGACACATTGCCGCTGTATACAGAAGATCCTTATTCAGGATCGGATATGCCCCTGCCATATATTCACAGAATTTCACTACGCTTAATGTGTGCTCCAGAAGTCCTCCGGCAAATCCGTGATGTACACTCTTTGCTGCAGAATGTGCCTTGAAGCTCTTGATAAACTGTTCATCATTTACAAAATAATACCGGATCACCTGCTGCAGATACGGGTTCTTCACCTGCTTTCCATAACGCATCAGTTCTTCATACATTCCATCCACACTTTTCTCGCTGGTCGGCATATAATCCGCCGGATCGTATTCTCCCTCGTCTGCTACACGAAGCTGCTTGATGTTCATCTGAAGATTGCCGTTATAGCTGATGATCTCCCCGTAAACTTCAATAAAATCTTTTTCGCTGTAATCTGCAATTCCATTTGAATTCGGATCCCAGATCTTTCCATCTAAAGTTCCTGTCTTGTCCTGAAGGATCAGGTTGTCATATGGTTTTCCGTTCCTTGTCTCCGCACTTCTTTTCCCTTTGCAAAGATACGTATTTCTGATTGTCTCGCCTTCGTGTAATGTCTCAATATATCTCATGTCATTCCTCTTCCTGCTCTATATTTTAAATTTATGGTTGCTTTTTATCTGCAAATCTATTCTTTACTTCCAACTGTCACATCAAATGTTACATCGACATAACCATCTGCGCCACGCCTCTGCCCTTTGATCCTGATCTGTGTACCGGTTCCGGCTTCTGCGATCTGTTTATGAAATCCTGCTATACCGGTGATATCTGTCTTGTTAATCTCTGTGATCACATCACCATTCTGGATCCCCGCCTGCATCGCAGGCGAATCAGCCTCTACTTCTCTGACATAAATGCCTTTCGGGATTCCCTGTTCGCCGGCAAGCTTCTCCGTCACTACAACTCCGTGAACGCCAATATACGGAACTCCCTGTCCATTTGCCAGAAGTTCGATCTCTTCCTTGATATCCGAAATCGCATAGGCACTTACAAGATTTCCGTCTCTCTGCAGTTCTGACTGGTCACAGATTCCAATCACTTCACCCGCCGTGTTAAACAGAATTCCGCTCCCTTTTTCACTTCCTGCAATATCTGTATCAAGCAGCCGGTACTGCCCGTCCGCCACTGTCCGGTAATTTCTGGTGGAACTGATGATCCCATATCCGACACCACCTGCATATCCAAACTGCTCACCAAGAACGATCACGCCGTCCCCACGGTTCACTGCATTAGAATTACCAAGCATCGCCGTCTGGATCTGGTTCCTCGTACTATCCGACAGATCTGATCTCTTGACCGCAATGATCGCAAGTCCAAGATTCCGGTCCTGCTTTTTCAAAGTTGCGTTATATGTAGTATTGTCTGAAAATGTGGCTTTCAGTGCTTCTGCATCTTTTACAATTCTTGCCGGTGCCGCAATCAAAAGATCTGCTCCATTATCCCAGAAAATAACTCCCGATACAGCCTGCTCCCCTGCATTCTCCCAGCCTTCATCCCGGTGCACGGCATAGATCTCAACCACACTTTTTCCTGCTGACAATGCCACCTGGTATAATGCATGGTTCATCTCCTGATAATCTTCGACAGTCAGATCCGGATACTGAATCTCTTCCTCCTGTGCTTCCTGATCCTTGGTATCCGTCTCATTCTCAACCGGAGTTTCCTCCTGATCCAGCGGAATCGTTACCTTCTCTCCGCCCAGATGTGTCATCGCCCATGGGCGAAGGGCATAAAACGCAAGGCCTGCTGCAAGTCCAAAAATCAGTCCTCTTCCTGCAAGCCTGCACAGATTTCCCATGATTCCTTTTTTACTTCGCTGTTCATCTTTTACTGTTTCCTGCAAAAACGAATATTTTTCTTCCTCACTGTCGTGCGGTTCTTCGTTATGCTTATTCTCCCGATTATCAGACATTGTGCTTCTCCTTAGGCCTCCGGAGTGCTTTCAGCCACACCTGGTTTTAGTATACATGATTCCCCGCAAATGTTCAACGAAATTTCACCTTTCCACTTTCATTTAGACGGTAAATAAGTTAGAATAGAACCAGACAAAATATGAGGTATAAATGTATTATGAATCAAAAATCTTTAACAAAATTGGAATTTCCAAAAATTATAGAGATGCTGACCGATCACGCTTCTTCCCCTGGCGGAGCTTCATTCTGCCGACGGATCAAGCCGATGACCGACCTTAACAAAATCATCACTGCACAGGAACAGACTGCCGCAGCATTTACCCGCATTGTAAAGAAGGGAATTCCTTCTTTCAGCGGCTGCTATGCTGTCTCCGACTCTCTTAAGCGCCTGGAGATCGGAAGTGCCTTAAGCGCACCGGAACTCCTCCGGATCGGCAAGCTTCTTCAGACAACCGCCCGGATCAAATCCTACGGCCGTCATGAAAATGCAGACGATCAGGCAGATTGTCTGGATGTATATTTTGAACAGCTTGCGCCGCTTACACCACTTTCTGCCGAAATTGACCGCTGCATTCTTGGTGAAGATGAGATCAGCGATGATGCCAGCAGCAAATTAAAGCAGATCCGCCGCAGTATTAACGGCATGAATGACAAAATCCATTCTACCATGACCGGACTTTTGAACGGTTCCATGCGCACCTATCTCCAGGATGCCATTATTACCATGCGTGGCGACCGTTACTGTCTCCCGGTAAAAGCCGAGTACCGCAGCCAGGTAAATGGTCTGATCCATGACCAGTCAGCAACCGGCTCCACACTTTTCATTGAGCCGATGGCCGTTGTCAAACTGAACAATGATCTGAAAGAATTATATGCCCAGGAGCAGGAAGAAATCCAGGTGATCCTTGCCCGCCTCAGTGTGGATGCAGCTGAATATATTGAAGAAATCCGTCTGAACTACAAAGCACTTGTAGAACTGGATTTTATTTTTGCAAAAGGTGCACTGGCACTGGATATGAACGCCAGCCGCCCAGTCTTTAACACCGAAGGCCGGATCCGAATCCGTGAGGGAAGACACCCTCTTCTGGACCGTAAAAAAGTTGTTCCGATCAGTCTGACACTTGGAGATACCTTTGACCTTCTCGTCATAACCGGTCCGAACACAGGTGGTAAGACCGTTTCCCTCAAGACTGTGGGACTTTTTACCCTGATGGGCCAGGCGGGTCTGCACATTCCTGCACTTGACCGTTCAGAACTTGCTGTATTTAACCAGGTTTATGCTGATATTGGTGACGAACAGAGTATTGAACAGTCTTTAAGTACCTTCTCTTCTCACATGACAAATGTGGTTTCTTTCCTAAATCATGTGGATGAGAATTCATTAGTCCTTTTCGATGAACTTGGTGCGGGAACCGATCCGACTGAGGGTGCTGCACTCGCTATCGCCATTCTGTCACATCTGCATAACCGTGGAATCCGCACTATGGCAACGACACACTACAGCGAACTGAAGGTATTTGCTCTTTCTACTCCGGGAGTAGAAAATGCCTGCTGTGAATTTGACGTGGAGACATTGAGCCCTACTTACCATCTTCTGATCGGTATTCCTGGAAAAAGTAATGCTTTCGCGATTTCCGAAAAACTCGGCCTTCCGGATTATATCATCCAGGATGCCAAAACGCATCTGACCGAGGAGGATGAATCTTTTGAAGATCTCCTTACTGATCTGGAACAGAGCCGCAAGACCATCGAAAAAGAGCGGGAAGAGGTTGCTTCTTACCGCCGCGAGATGGAGCGTCTCAAGTCCGAACTCAAGAACCAACAGGAAAAGCTGGATACACAGCGCGACCGGATCATTCGTGAGGCAAATGCCAGAGCAACCGACATTGTTCAGGAAGCCAAAGATTTTGCTGATGAGACAATGAAGAACTTCCGCAAATTCGGCAAAGCCAGTATTTCCGCTTCCGAGATGGAAAAAGAAAGAGAACGGATCCGCAAGCAGCTTTCCAAAACTGAAAATAAAAACCGTCTGGAAAAGAAAAAACCTTCCAAAGCTTACAAGGCAAGCGATTTCCATCTGGGCGATTCTGTAAAAGTACTGAGCATGAATCTGACCGGAACGGTAAATTCACTACCGGATGCCAAAGGCAACCTGTTTGTCCAGATGGGTATTCTCCGGTCACAGGTCAATATTTCCGATCTCGAACTGATCGAAGAACCGCTTACGGTTACTGCAAAGCAGATGCGCAGAACCAGCAGTGGCAAGATGAAGATGGGCAAATCCATGCATGTCAGTCCGGAGATCAATCTTCTTGGCAAGACAGTCGATGAAGCAGTTGCCGAACTTGACAAATATCTGGATGATGCCTATATCGCACACTTAAGTCCGGTACGAATTGTACACGGGAAAGGAACCGGCGCACTCAGGAACGGGATCCATCAGTATCTGCGCCGCCAGAAACATATCAAATCCTTCCGGCTGGGAGCTTTCGGGGAGGGCGATGCCGGTGTAACTATCGTAGAATTCAAATAATCATTGGGGGAACTATCATGGTGACTAAACAGAAAATCTTAATTGTAGATGACGACGAGAATATTGCAGAACTGATTTCTCTCTACCTTACAAAGGAATGCTTCGATACGATGATCGTACACGACGGAGAAGAAGCTCTTACCGCATTTGAATCCTATCAGCCAAACCTGATGCTGCTCGACCTGATGCTTCCGGGCATCGATGGCTATCAGGTCTGCCGCGAGATCCGCAGTAAGCACAATACCCCAATCATTATGCTTTCCGCAAAAGGAGAAGTATTTGACAAGGTGCTCGGTCTGGAGCTTGGTGCTGATGATTACGTCTTAAAACCATTCGATTCCAAGGAGCTTGTCGCAAGAGTAAAAGCGGTACTCAGACGCTATCAGCCTGCCAAACCAGAAACTCCTGCCGCCAGCCGCGGAAAGGTTGTTGACTATCCGGGAATCGAGATCAATCTTACCAATTACGCAGTAACCGTTGATGGTAAGAATGTAGATATGCCGCCAAAAGAACTGGAACTTTTGTATTTCCTCGCCTCTTCACCAAACCAGGTATTCACACGCGAGCAGCTCCTTGACCAGATCTGGGGTTATGAGTATGTCGGCGACACCCGTACCGTTGATGTTCATATTAAGCGTCTGCGCGAGAAGATCAAGGATCATCCTTCCTGGGGACTTAGTACCGTCTGGGGAATCGGTTACAAATTTGAGGTGAAGTAATGAAAAGTACTCTTCACCTTAAATTTATCCTCTTATATATTATTCTCGGATTTTTAAGTATTTTTACAGTGGCATCCCTGTCATCCACACTGACAACCCACTATCTGGAAAGCAGCATTTCCGGCAATATGTATCAGTCGGCGAATCTGCTTGCATCCAATTATCTGCCGGACTATTTTTCCAAAACCATTGCTCTGGCAGATGTTTATACACAGCTCAATGGTATGAGCGATTATCTGAATTCAGATATCTGGTTTGTTGATAATGAGGGATCTTTGCTTGCATCTGCCAAATCCGGCGATGTATCGTATGCCCCTTCCCGGATTGAAAATTTTGATCCTGCCGAATCCGGCGGCTCCACTTATCTGACCGGTGATTATCACGGGTACTTCAACTCAGAAATGATCACCGTGATTGCTCCGGTCACAGAGAATTTTTCAACCCACGGATATCTGCTTGTACATAAGCCTTACTCGCAGATCACAGACGCACATTCTGTTCTGATGCGTAACACGTATATCGTGATTCTGATCATTTATGTGCTCTCATTCATTATTTTGCTGGGTGTACATTTTCTGATCTACCGCCCGCTCGTCAAGATTACGAATGCAGCAAAGCAGTATGCTTCCGGCAATCTGGATGTTGTCATCCCGGTTAATACGCAGGATGAGATAGGATATCTTTCCGCATCTCTCAACTACATGTCTTCCCAACTGAAAGATATGGAGGATTACCAGAAGAAATTTGTGGCAAATGTATCCCATGATTTCCGTTCTCCTCTGACTTCCATCAAAGGCTATGTTGAAGCCATGGCGGATGGCACGATCCCACCTGAAATGCAGGGCAAATACTTAAATATCATCTTATTTGAAACAGAACGTCTTACTGACCTTACTCGCGATCTGCTGACATTGAATGAATTTGATACGAAGGATCTTCTTCTTGATAAAACAGATTTTGATATTCACGAAGTGATCCGTAACACAGCAGCTTCTTTCGAAGGTACCTGCACTGCCAAAAAAATTTCTATCGAACTTCTTCTGGCAACTCGTACCCTGTATGTACATGCTGACCGGCACAAAATCCAACAGGTTCTATACAATCTGCTGGACAACGCGATCAAATTCAGTAATCCGGAGTCTACGATCACGATTGAAACCACACCGCGCGGTGACAAAGTATATACTTCCGTCAAAGATTATGGAATTGGCATTCCGAAATCAAGTATCAACAAAATATGGGAACGTTTTTACAAAAGTGATCTCTCCCGCGGAAAAGACAAAAAAGGAACCGGACTTGGGCTTTCGATCGTAAAAGAAATTATTCAGGCACACAATGAAAATATCAATGTGATCAGTACCGAGGGAGTTGGAACAGAATTTATCTTCTCCCTTCCACTGACGAAAAAATAGCAAAAAGAAACGGTTGTAGCCGGCATAAATAATATGTCACTCACAACCGTTTTTATATAAAAATGTCTGAAACCCATTTTCCACAGATTTCAGACATTTCTTCTTACTAATAAAGCATCTTCTTAATCGAATCTTTATTCATATTATCTTTTGTAACCCAGGTATATCCGGTATTTACCGTTGCTTCATTTCCCTGACCAAGCACTGCTCTTGCGCAGGCAACAACCGTTGCATAGCCGATTCCGTATGGGTTCTGAACGATCAGCCCATCAATCTTCCCATCTTCCAGAAGCTTCATCTGATCCTCCCCGCCGTCAAAGCTCACTACCTTGATTCGGTCTTCCCCTGTTGTTTTGTCCATAGAGTCCAGAACATTCACCAAAAGGTCTGCTACTGTTTCATTGGTTGCAAAAATTCCTTTTACATCCGGATACTTTTCAAGAAGATACTTGATTGCATCCTGCTGTGCCGTCTGGGTATCCCGGCTATCTGCGTTCTCTTCCTCTGCTTTTTGCACATTATCTGCAGTCTCCTGGGAATTCTTTTCAGATGAATCTGCATTGATCTCTTTCGAGATCGCATCCAGATCATCCAGATGCCAGATCTCTGCAACCGTTACATTCGGATCATTCTTTTCCACTTCCTGTACAAATCCCTGCTCTCTTTCTTCAGAAGAAGTAGACTTGGAGTCATGTGCGATTACAAGGATCTGACCACTCTCACCGATACTGTTGCACAGCTTACTTGCTGCTGTTGCAGCGGCAGTTGTATTATCTGTATCAATCATGGATACAATATTCTGATAATCGGTCCCGGAATCAAATGCTACGATCGGGATCCCATTCTCTGCAGCAAGATCAAACTGAACCTCACATGCCCCTGAATCAACTGCTGCGATCCCGACCGCAACCGGATACCGTGCAAGCTCCTCATCCAGAATATTTACCTGATCATCTACATCATTCTCTGTCTCCGGCGCAGAATAAACAAGCTTTACTTTATCATTCCCTTTATATCCCAGGTTTGTATTAATATCCGCTACCGCCTGCTTTGCACCTTCCTGAACAGCTTTCCAGTATGCGGAAGAACTTCCTCTTCCTATAATAGAAATCGAGCTTCCTTTCTCCAGATTCAGTCCCTGCACATTGCCATATGCAGATGGCTGTAAAACATCCAGGTTACTCTGATGCTCATTCTCTTCCCTTGTCTCATGACTGAATGTCTGCTCTTTTCCCGTACCTGCATCATTCTTGCTTCCAGTTCCACATCCACCAGTCAAAAGTGCCACACAAAGTACAGCCGAAAGTATACTCCACCGTTTTTTCATAAATCCACTCCACTTTCTCTATCTTAAAATCAGTTTCATTATTGGTTATAAAATGATACAGTACCCACTATACACCAAATCGCCCGGGAAAGGTAGAAAAATTTCTTAAGATTTCATAAATTCTTTTTGTTTTCATTTGTAAGTTTTATATTACTAACCTTTTGGTTTTATATTTCTAACCAAAGAAATGCCCATTTCGCGCTATTGGTTTGACATTTCTAACTCAATTGTATCTATTTTTAAGCATAAATTCCTCTTGTATATTTTCAAGTTCTGTATTAGAATAAAGTTATGCGAAAGGCATATCGATTTTAACTTTTTCATAATAATAAGGAGGATACATATCATGGCACACGTAATTTCAGACGAATGTGTAAGCTGCGGAGCTTGCGAAAGCGAATGTCCAGTAGGAGCAATCTCTATGGGTGCAGATCATATGCAGATCGATGCTTCTGCATGTGTTGACTGTGGCGCTTGCGAATCAGCATGTCCTACAGGAGCAATCAGCGCTGAGTAATCAGAACACGTAGATTGAATAAGACAGTAAGAAAGAGACGGTTTTCATCTGAAGATCGTCTCTTTTTATGTATACGTCTGAACCAAATACAGATCCAGTAAGCATCATCCTATCTGACATTCTTCCCTCTGCAACATTTGTCGAACGATTTTTCTTTCCATCTCTTCTTCTTATGCTACAATAGACTTGTACTCAATCTATATCACATACTTATTTTAATAAGGGGGTTATCGTATGGGCGACGTTCATTACATGATCTCAGAAGCTGCCAAACACGTTGGCGTAGAATCACATGTTCTTCGCTACTGGGAGGAAGAGCTTGATCTTCCGATCGGACGCACTGAGATGGGACATCGGCACTATACGGAAGAAGATATACAGCTTTTTAGCTGTATCAAAGAACTCAAAGAACAGGGACTACTCCTGAAGGAGATCAAACAGCTCCTTCCGGACATGCTTCGCACAAAAGCACTTCTGAAGGCCAGAAAATCGGATGCACCAAAGGCTGCCGCTTCGATAAACGAAGTTGCTGACCCCCAGGATCCGGCTCTTTCTGTTTATCAGCCTCTGCTCGAAGAGTCTCTCCGAAAAATTCTTTTGGAAAACAACCAGATCCTGGAGGGGTCTCTCGGCAAATCCGTATCTGAAAAAGTAACAAAGGAAATGGATTTTCTTTTACAGGCAAAAGAACGCCTGGAAGAAGACCGTTACCGGAAGCTTGATCATTTACTTCGTCAGCAGCAGGCGCTCCGGAAAGAAGCTTCAAAATCTTCCGCCGGACATTACCTGCGGAAATTATTTGGCGAAACCACATAAAAGTCAAAAGACAGCGAACAGTTTTGATTCTGTTCCCTGTCTTTTTCATTTCATAATTTCTCATTCCCCATCCACAACTTTTCGTTCTGAATTGGCAAATTTCGTGTACTGCGGAAGCCATGTAAGCGTTACGGTTCCAATCGGACCGTTTCTCTGTTTGGCAATAATGATCTCTGCCTCATTGACATGCTCCGTATCCTTATTATAATAATCATCTCGATAAATGAACATAACCACGTCGGCATCCTGCTCGATTGCTCCGGACTCACGCAGATCAGAAAGCATCGGTCTGTGATCTGGTCTCTGCTCAACCGCACGGCTCAGCTGTGACAGCGCAATGACCGGCACGCTTAATTCTCGGGCAAGCGCTTTTAAGGAACGGGAAATATCGGAAATTTCCTGTTGACGGGACTCATTACGTCCACCAACACTTCCGCTCATCAACTGCAGGTAGTCGATGATGATCAGCTCAAGATTATGTTCCATTTTATATTTTCTGCATTTGGAACGCATTTCCGAAATCGAAATACCCGGTGTATCATCAATGATCAGGTTCGATCTTCCAATTGTTCCGGCACCTTCGATCAGCTTTTCCCAGTCAGAATCCTTCAGATTACCGGTTCTTAAAAGCTGTGCATCTACATAGGATTCCAGCGAGAACAGACGGTTTACCAGCTGTTCCTTTGACATTTCCAGACTGAATATGGCAACTGTACGGTTCTGTTTAAACGCCACATGCTGTGCAATGTTCAGTACAAACGCCGTCTTACCCATAGAAGGACGGGCTGCGACCAGGATCAGATCGGAGGGCTGCAGACCGGATGTCTTGTAATCCAGGTCAATAAATCCAGTCGGAATTCCTGTAACAGTTCCCTTACTCTTAGATGCTTTCTCAATTTTCTCAAGGGCATTTAACACTACCTGCTTGATCGGCACGTATTCACCGTTTCCTCCGCGGTTCTGCACCAGCTCAAAAACCTGCTTCTCTGTCCTTTCAAGGATCACCTCCAGCGGCTCCTGTCCCTGATAACATTCATCCGCAATTGCTTCATTCATCTTGATCAGACGCCTCAACGTTGCTTTTTCAGAGACGATCTCAGCATAATACTTTACATTTGCCGAGGTTGGAACTGCTGTTACCAGATCCCGGACAAATTCAAGACTACTGATCTCTTCCGGAACAGCTTTTTCACGCAGACGGTTCTGCAGTGTAATCAGGTCAACGGGTTTTCCCTCATTAAAAAGTTCTACCACTGAATCGAAAATTACACCATATGCCTTTTGATAAAAGTCGTCTCCACAAATGATCTCGGCAGCTACTGTAATCGCATCCCGGTCCATCAGTATCGCTCCAACAACAGACTGCTCTGCCTCTATGCTGTGTGGCGGTACTCTCTTAATGAGTGCTTCATCCATGTCTCAGATCCTCCTAAGCTTCCCCAACGTGCACTTTTAATTCAGCAGTCACTTTCTGGTGAAGTTTGACCGGTACAAGATGCATTCCAGGTGTACGGATCGCTTCTTTAATCTGGATCTTTTTCTTATCAAGATCATATCCAAGCTGTTCTTTTACTGCAATTGCAATTTCCTTTGAAGACACAGAACCGAATGTTCTTCCACCTTCCCCTGTCTTGATCTTGAGTTCTACTTTTGCTGCCTCTAATTTCTTTGCAAGTTCCTGCGCTGCTTCCAGATGCTCCTGTGCAACCTTTTCTTCATTCTGTTTCTGAAGCTTTAAGTCATTTAAATTCTTTCCATTTGCTTCCAGTCCAAGGTTTTTTTTGAAAATGAAGTTTCTTGCATATCCGTCACTTACATTTACAACCTCGCCTTTTTTCCCAAGGGATTTTACATCTTCCAATAAAATAACTTTCATCTTAAATATCTCCTTCTTCTATCATAATATCGATTGTCTTTTTCAGAGTTTCAATCGCTCTTTCCATATCGGAATATGGAAACTGGGCACCGGCAGTGTTGATATGACCGCCTCCGCCGAGCCGCTCCATAATGATCTGTACATTGATCTCATCAATGGAACGTGCACTGATGTAAATCTTACCATTATATTCAGTCAGTACAAAAGAAGCCTTGATCTCCTCAATATTGAGAAGCTCATTTGACGCCTGTGCTCCGATAATAGTGGGACTTTCAATTCCCAGATGTTCGCCTCGTGCGATCGCAAATACATCCCGATATACCTCAGCACTGCTGATTACTGCAGCTTTTGCCCGGTAAGATGCCATATCATCACGGAGGAGTTTTCTTACATAAGTAACATCTGCGCCACATCTTCTCAGGTACGCAGCTGCCTCAAAGGTCCGGACTCCTGTTCTGGACATGAAATTGTTGGTATCAACCAGAATACCTGCATACATACTGTTCGCTTCCATGGAATTCAAACGCAGATCATCGCCGATATACTGAAGAACCTCTGCTACCATCTCACACGCCGAGGAAGCATATGGCTCAATATACGACAGAACCGCATTCTCAATCACTTCATCACTCTGTCTGTGGTGATCCAGAACTGCAATCGTCTTCGTCAGGCGAAGCAGGCGTTCACATTCTGTCATCTTTGGCTTATTGGTATCAACAACAACTACCATTGTATTGTCATCTGCCAGTTCCTCCGCCTCATGAGAAGTCACAAACAGATCATCCGGATACTTCGGATCATCAGTAAATGCTTCATAAAGCGGTCTGAGTGTCACAGAAATATCGTTCAGGACAATATTGACTTTCTTTTTCATCGCACTTGCTGCCCGGTAAATACCGATTGCCGCACCAAATGAATCCACATCTGCCATCTTATGTCCCATTACGATCACACGCTCTTTTCCGGTGATAAACTCCCGGAGTGCTTCTGCTTTTACTCTTGCTTTTACCCGGGTATTCTTAGAAGTCTGCTCACGCTTTCCGCCATAATAGCTGATTCCCTTGTTATTCTTCACAACTACCTGATCTCCGCCTCTTGCAAGTGCAAGATCGATCGCTATACGGGCATAATTATATCCTGCAGCATAGGTATCTGTACTGAGTCCAAGCCCAATACTTAGTGTAACCGGAATCTGATTGCCGATACTGACTCCTTTTACCTCATCAAGTAAAGAAAAACGGTCTTTTTCCATTCGATTGAAGCTTTCTTTTTTAATTACAACAAAATATTTGTCTTTCTCAAGCTTCTTCACAATACCGGAAAAATCCGCAATATACTGGTTGATCTTACGGTCGATCAGTGCCACCAGAAGAGACTGCCTTACTTCCTCGACACTTTCCATGACCTCTTCATAGTTATCAATATAAACCAGTCCGGCCACCAGCCGCTGCTCTTCATTCGCCCGGATATACCGGTTCAGCTCTGTCACATCCTGAAGATGTATCGCAATAAAATATTCCTTTTCCTCCGGTATCTCCAGAAGCTGCTCTGTCTCACTGAAACCTTCGACCGATACGCACTGGATCTCAGCCTGATAATCTCTGTCAAGATAATTGAATTCCAGGCTTACCGATTCATTCTCTTCCTTTGGAAATACGCCCCGGTTCAACTCCGGAATATATTTACTCAGATAGGTATCCTTCCGGATAGTCGTCCCAAGGACTTCCCGGAACTGTGTATTCGTCCAGATGATTTTTCCATCATCCAGTAAAATCGCATACGGAATCGAAAGTTCCTTCAGAAGTGTATTCTGGACAATCCCGTACTGCGCTGCAAACTCTACCATGTCTGCCAGAATCAGAGACTTGTTGTAAAAATACATAATGCCAATGACGACTGCATAAACCAGCACAAACGCACTCATAAGCAGCCCGGCCTTTCGATCCATCCTGAAGATCCAGATATTCATCAGGATAAGGAAAAGAATCATAATTCCCGGCCATTGCATATACAATTTCAGTTGTCCCTTTAACTTTATATCCTTTTTCATCTTTCAGCCCTCTTAAAACCTATAGATATTTGTATTATATCACCTTTCCGGATATTAGGGAACTAAAAAATGTGCCAGGGAACGTACACCCTGACACATTTTTCTTTCTTTTATTAAGCTTCGTATCCATTCGGATTCATTGTCTGCCATCTCCATGAATCCTCACACATCTTGTCGATTCCGCGTTCTGCAACCCATCCGAGCTCGTTCTTTGCTTTTTCTGCATTACAGTAGCATGTTGCGATATCTCCGGCTCTTCTTGGCTTGATCTGGTAAGGGATCTCTTTTCCACATGCTTTTTCAAATGCATGCAATACATCCAGTACTGAATATCCCACTCCGGTTCCAAGATTATAAATGCTTACGCCTGATTTTTCCTGGATCTTCTTCAGCGCCTTTACGTGTCCAATTGCAAGGTCAACCACATGGATGTAGTCTCTCACACCTGTTCCGTCCGGTGTATCATAATCATCACCAAATACCCCCAGGCATTCCAGCTTACCGATTGCAACCTGTGCAATATATGGAAGCAGGTTGTTCGGGATACCCTTCGGATCTTCTCCCATCAGTCCGCTCTCATGTGCGCCGATCGGATTGAAGTAACGAAGAAGGACAACATTCCACTCCGGATCTGCCTTATGCAGGTCTGTCAGGATCTGCTCAAGCATCCATTTTGTCCATCCATAAGGATTCGTACAGGTTCCCTTCGGGCATTCTTCTGTAATCGGGATAAATGCCGGATCACCATATACCGTTGCTGAAGAACTGAAGATGATGTTCTTCACATTGTGGTTACGCATAACATCACAAAGTGTAAGTGTACCTGCAATATTGTTCTGATAATATTCAAGTGGCTTTGCAACAGATTCTCCGACTGCTTTAAGTCCTGCGAAATGAATGACACATTCTACACTTTCTTTGTCAAAAATCTGATCCAGTGCTTCTTTATCTCTGATATCTGCTTTATAAAATGTAACGTTCTTACCGGTGATCTTCTCTACACGTCTGATTGCTTCTTCAGAAGCATTGCAAAGATTATCTACTACAATAACTTCATATCCTGCATTCAGCATCTCTACACATGTGTGACTGCCGATAAATCCGGCTCCGCCTGTTACTAAAATTGCCATGATTTTTTCCTCCTGAAATTAGAATCATTTACTTTTCTTTACACACTATAGCACACATCCTGCCTATATGGAAGTGTTTTTACTAAATTATTTGTATTTTTTAGTAAATCAAATGAACTATTTACTAAATTTTAACAAATTTCTACTCTTCCCAGAGATTTTCCGGATAAAGACCTTCTTTTTTCAGATTGCGGATCGCTTCTACGACAACCGGTTTGTCTTCTTTATAAGTTACGCCGTACCATTTATCTGCCGACGGAAGAACCGCTGCTGTTGCGCGGTCTGCCTCCAGAAGATTGCTTACGACTGCCGGCAGGAAATATTCACACTTCATCGGATTTTCAGTAAGTCCTTTCTTCAGGAACTGTGGAAATTCTGCTTTCAGCTCGTCCAGTATGCTTCTCGTAAATCCCCACATATTCATGGAAACCAGTGTATCCTCTGGTAAATTTTCCCAGGTTTCCCCATCATTTTCAGTAAACGCAATCTTACCGTCACGCTTTTCAATGCGGGTTCTTTCGGTAATATTTACCAGTTCCCCTTCTTCATTGGTCGTACAGATTCCTCTTGCCACATGACCATTGTCTGTTACTGTATTCTTCAGAAGATATCCGACCATCGCATAACGATACTTATCATCATCCTCATGCTCAGACAGATAATTATAAATTGCTTCAAACGCATGTCTTCCATAATAATCATCTGCATTGATAACAGCAAATGGCCCGTCGATCTCATCAATGCAGCTGAGGACTGCATGTCCGGTTCCCCACGGTTTCACTCTGCCTTCCGGAACTTCAAAACCTTCCGGAATGTTGTTGATATCCTGAAATACATAAGAAACCTCCATATATTTTGCCATACGGTTTCCTACTGCTTCTCTGAAACTGTCTTCATTTTCTTTCTTTATAATAAAAATAACCTTCTCAAATCCGGCTCTTTTTGCATCAAACAGGGAAAAATCCATAATGATGTGTCCCTCTTTATCAACTGGATCGATCTGTTTAAGTCCGCCATAACGGCTTCCCATTCCTGCTGCCATAATTACTAAAACTGGTTTTTTCATAATTGATTCTCCAATTCTTTTTTAGATTTCAAAACTTTCTCTTTCTTATTCTAACCCCAAATGACTCCTTTTTCAATCGTCTGCCAGACAGAAAAACAGTAAAAAAACAGGACTTCCAAAACGGAAATCCTGTTCTGATCATATTCGATTAATCCTGAACGTATGGCATTAAAGCGATATGTCTTGCTCTCTTGATTGCTACTGTAAGAGCTCTCTGATGTTTTGCACAGTTTCCTGTGATTCTTCTCGGAAGGATTTTTCCTCTCTCAGAAACATATTTCTTTAATTTTGCTGTATCTTTGTAATCGATTTCGTTGTTTTCTTTACCACAGAATACACAAACTTTTTTTCTTCTGCGTCCGCCTCTTCTCTTCATTGGAGAGTCGCTTCTATCACTTCTATTGTAAGCCATGATTCTTACCTCCTATCGAAATTCTAGTTAAACGGCAGCTCCTCATCGATACCATCCGGTATATTCATGAATCCGTCTCCTGCTGCGGCACTAGGTGTCGGTCTGCTCGGTGACGGTGCTGCACTATAGCCGCCTTCTGATGCTCCGGATGCATTCTTGCTCTCAGCGAATTCCTGTTCTTCTACAACAACGTCTGTTGTGTAGACCTTCATTCCGTCCTTATTGGTATAGCTTCCTGTCTGGATACGACCGGTAATCGCGATCTTGATTCCCTGACGGAAATACTTCTCTGCAAATTCTGCGCTTCTACCGAATGCAACACACTGGATAAAGTCTGCGGTTGCCTCTCCATCACGTTTAAATCTGCGGTCTACAGCCAATGTATATCTTGCTACTGCGGTAGCATTCTCGCCTGCTGAGTAACGAACTTCCGGGTCTCTCGTTAAACGACCCATTAAAATGACCTTATTCATTCTGATCTCCTCTTAATTATGCGTCCTGTCTAACACACAAATATCTG
>OGQO01001820.1_pt1 | contig 18286 bp, 11 predicted proteins | sample 1553241 | NCBI WGS metagenome assembly OGQO01 (sample SAMEA2579933, study PRJEB22360) | human gut metagenome | biome: human gut; feature: human-associated habitat; material: faeces | place: Denmark | collected 2008/2010
ATGATTACGATTTTGATTAACATACGTTAGTACATTTATCACCACACAAAGAAAGTTAATACATCATCGTATAGAGGTGGGCAGGCCGGCGGGCATTGTCCGCCTCTATTTTTTTTGAATACTGCCTGACGGCAAGCAGTAATAAACCGACACAATGAACATTCTGATGACCGATTGGGACTAAATGTATAGAGAGAAACAGGCTTATTCAAGTTCCGTCTGCCTTCGGCTTGCTGTCAATAAGCCAATAGGCAAATGGAGAGGCTATCAAGTAAATAAAAAGAAAAAACGGTACCAGAGAAGTGTAGCATCCTGGCACTGTTGGTGCAACATAGCTACACCTTTGGTGCAACATAGCTACACTAACAGTATTCCATAGCTATACTGACGGTAAACAGCTGCTTTATTCGCACCCTGTGAAGATTTATGCGACGGACGATAGCGGCATTTGGCTGCCCCTGCCGGAGGAAATGAGCTGCATGAACGGCGAGACATTCTCCATCGCCAGTCCGTCGGGGATAAGTGGCGTAGGCAGATTGCCGGACGGCACGACGGAGATATATACGGCCACCGGCATGAAAGTGGGCGGATATGAGGGCACCGCACCGCTGCCCAAGGGCATGTATATCCTGCGCCGGGAGGAAAGACGGTAAAGGTGTGTATGGAGAAATGACATGATATGACGGGATGATTGATGGTTTTGGTTGCAAAATATGCCGAATTGTCAAATCCGCCGTGTGCTTCAGATACTGTCGCACCGTACGAAGAGATACCATCGTCGGCGAAACGAAGCAGAAGGTGATGGAGATGCTGAAGAAGACCATCCGTCCGGAGTTCCTCAACCGTATCGACGAAACCATCATGTTCCTGCCTCTCACCAAAGACGAGATAGCACAGGTGGTAAGTCTGCAGATGAACGCCGTGAAGAAGATGCTTGAGCCGCAGGGCTTCACGCTCAACGTGACAGATGCCGCCATCCGCTATCTGGCAGATGCCGGTTACGATTCGGAGTTCGGTGCCCGTCCTGTAAAGAGAGCCATCCAGCGTCTTGTCCTCAACGACCTCTCCAAGAAGATCCTCGCCGAGGAAGTCTCCCGCGAGAAGCCTATCGTGATAGACGCCAATGGCGCAGGTCTGCAATTCAGAAACTGATTGAAATGGACAGATTGTGCAGGTCTCGCAATTCAGGAACTGATTGAAGTAGAGTAAGTTTCACTCGCATCAATTCTGATTGCTCTTGTAATTAATGCTTTTAAAGGCAGGATTTTGAATATAAAAAATGAATTTGCTGAGAATATAACAGATACAAGTAAATTAACTCGGCAAAAACATAAAAGCAAAAATCCTAACTGCTTATATCCAAGCAGTTAGGATTTTCTTCGGTGCGCCTGATAGGACTCGAACCTACACGTCGCGAGACACCAGATCCTAAGTCTGGCGCGTCTACCAATTTCGCCACAAGCGCAATTTTGCGGTGCAAAGATACGGTATTTTTTCCACCTGACAAAATTTATTGCGCTATTTATTTTAGAGTCAAAGACATTACACCGTCTGATGGATAAACTGACATTACGACGTCTGATGGATAAACAGACATTACATCGTCTGATACACTAACGGAGATTATGCCGTTCAGTCATGGCGACTTGCATGGACATCATGCGGATAGGGAGCTGTGAGCTACCCTATCCCGGCATGATGCCGACAAAAAGAAAAAGAAGCGGGACTAATAGTCCCAAAGGAGGCCGGAGTTCTCCTTGCTCAATTCGTCACTTCCACCAGTGCCGCCCGGTGGAGGGGCGATTGGCGTGTTGGGGTCCACTTTGCTTTCTCCACCGGTCTTTGACAATTGTTGCATCACGCCCTCGATATGACATTTCACGAGCGTGGTCTGTGGGGTGATATATGTTTTCTTATTCATTGTTACATTTAATATTAGTTTCTACAAGCTGTAAGAACTTGACTGCGATAAGTTGTCAGAACTTGCTGCTACAAGTATTCTGGAGCTTGCTTACTTCACAACTTTCTTTCCGTTAACCACATACACGCCGCCGGGCAATGCCTGGAACTGTCGGTATGAGGTTGCCACAACCTGTCCGTTGAGATTATACACCTTACCGTCAGCTGCGGTGACGCTGTCTGCCGGCATGTCGCCGTCGATCAAGATACCGTCGATTGCCGAAGTCTCGTCGGTTGTCACATTGCTGCCCATGCCCACGGTGAGTTTCTTTGCCTCAGACACTCCGTTGGTGCCGATATTCTTGAGATAACCACGGAAGCCCTTCAGCGTGCCCGGGTCGCCGACGAAATTCTTGAACGAGCCGTCTTTGTTGCTGATGAAGCAGTCGCCCTTCTTCACCGTCAGGCCGTTGCTGTAGCTCGACATCCATACATATCCGTTGCCCTTGCACCATTCTGCCGGCTGAGTGTTCTCTATCGTCACGTAAGGATAGCCTTTCACCTCTGCCGTATTGATAGAGGCGACATCCTTTGTCGGTTTGATGAGGAACGGTTTGCCAGCCACGATATTGTTGTAGGCATGGCGCACAAAAATCGCCTTCGTTCCCTCCACACGGTCGAAATACAGAATCTGCGTTCCGCTGGGAGTATCCCTGTCGTAAGTCTTTCCGAATATGGCATCCACCTGCTGCTTGTTCAGACTGAACGGCAACACGCATGTTGTCCACACGCCAGCCTTCATAGTGCGGTTCACCTTCGCCGTGGCGAGTTCGCCAGCCTTGGTCAGTTCGATGGTGTTTGCGGCGGCCTCATCAAATTCATAGTTCTTCACCGTCTGTCCCTTAGACTCATCGAATGAGAATCCATAGAAACCGAGTTTCGAACCATAGTTATATAAATAATATGTCTTGCCAGCCTTCACATCGAAGGTGTAAGTCACAGCCGCATCCACCAGCACCGACCATCCGTGAGAACCCATAACATTGTCATCGGCACCATTGTTCGGTGTGGCATTATTTTTCCACGTTTCCTTGTTGTCGATATTGCTCTCATAAACGTTGTTCTGGAAACCGGAGGCGCTCATCTCAAAGGATGTCATGCCGCGGAAATGATTCTTAACGTCATTTTCGGTAGGAGAAGGATACTTAGTAGCACCACTCTTTCCGCCGTCCGTCTCTGTGCCACTCGCCAGTCCAGCGATATTACAAGGATAGTTTGTTATCTTGTACGGATCCTTCAGGTCATCGGTAGTAGCATTCTTGTCTGCCACGGTGAGTTTGCCTCCTGTAGCACTGATTGTCGCCTCAGAAGCCACCACCTTTCCAGCCTCGTCCAACACGAACACACGGCGCTGCGGACGGTATGCATAGACGCCACCCGACTTGTCGAACACTCCGTTCTGGAACACGCTGACGCTGACCTTACCGTTTGTCTTCGGTTCCACAGTGAGATAAGCTCCCGAGCATGGCACATAGAACATCGAATCTACCGTGCCGCCCTTTACCTTCTGCAGTTTTCCGTCATACCACTGCGTCTCGCTTGGCAACGGACAGGCACCGTCTTCCTGACGAGCATTCTGGCATGTGAGACCGGGGAGATAATAGTCGAAGCCCTTGATAACCCAGGTTGCCTTTGAAGAGTCATCAGCCCATTTGTTGTTTGTGCCATAGGTGAGTCCCTCACTCGACACGGGAGCCTTAGGGCGGTCGGTGAAGCTCCATCCGCCGAGAGTCACGGCGAGAGTCTTGTCCCCATTGAAGAACGGTGTCATCGGAGTGTATGTCTCTCCCGATTTAGGAGCCTTCACGCGATATTTCGCAGGGTCGTCAACAGAAACGAGGACATACTTGAACACATCCTCAAAACTGTCTCCGCTCACTCTCAGCTGTATCTTCACCTTGTCGCCGGCGCTCACGCCTTCGATCTTGCCCGTTGCGGCATCCACCTTACAAACATCGGGTGCAAAGGATGTCCACTCCATGGTATAGTTGTCGATTGCCGTGTCCGATGCATCAGTAACGCTTACGGCCGGAGCATCCACCACATCGCCCACATAGATAGTCTTGTCTGTAGAGGGATTGAGAATGACTGTAGGAACGGTATAAGAACCGCTCACTTCAACAGTGAATGTCACATTATCCGGAGCGTCATACTCATCAGCATAGTTGAACTCATCGTCGGTGCCTTGATTGATGATTTTAGGAGTGGCGCTGACCGTTATAGTGTATGTACCTACTGTGCTGAAGGTGCATGCCATCGTGTTATTCGAGCTTGTCAGCTTTAACGAAGGAGAGCAAGAGTATTTCACATCGAAATATCCGCTCACGTTCTCTCCTCCATAATTGAGAGGCACCTCGATGGTCTTCCTCGTACCCTTTGCCACCTTGATGGTAGCGCCTTTGAATGCAGGCATGAACACGGGCTTCATCTTGCCCTTCCTCACGGTGAACGTGAAGTTCTCTGTTGCTTTGGTATATTGTCCGGCAAGCTCAGCCGACGGTGTAGCCGTAACGGTGACGTGGGTGACGCCTTCAGTATAATTGAACTGGCTTCCTGCTGCCGTGAACACTCCGTTTTCATTGATGGTCACGTTATCGTTGTCGGTAGAGAAACACAGTTTATAGTCTGTGCCGAGAGTAAGCTGTTTGTCACCAATGCCATACACTCTCACTTCCGGCTGCCGTGTCTCTTCGTCGGTGACATTCATCTCCACGTCTTCCACTGCGATAACCAGAGGAGAGGTCGTCGGAGTAGTGGTCTTGCGGGTGATGGTGATAGACTTGCCTTTTCCGCTCCAGAAATAAATCACGGTCTTTCCAATCAAATCACTATTCTCTGGAATAGTATAGCCAGTAGCATTCACCTCGGGTGCATCTTTATTAGTATCTGCCGAGGTAACATAGAAGGAAGAACCACAATCCGGCGCTGCGATTACATCTCCTTTGGCAAGCGGCTTATTGAGAGTGACTTTCATATATGACTTGCTGCTGCCATTAAGCTTCACGCCTTCAGTAACGGAAATCATTTCCTTTTCATCTGTATGACCATTATACAATTCTGCGCTTCCTCCAGTAATATCAGCATAGCCTTTCAGAGTTTGGGTAGCTCCACTAGACACTCTGACTTTATTTGTAGTCGTAGTCACCATCGAAAACAATGTCGTCTCCATGGTATCGCCACCTCCAGTATTTTCCTTTTTGAAATTAGCCTTCACGTTGACGTCGGCAGCGATGGAACTGATGGTATATACATTGTCGGATGCCTCACCACCGGTTGCCGTCCAGCTGTCAAACGCATATCCCGTGTTTGCATTGGCTGTGAATACAAGTTTGGTGCCCTCCTCCACCTGTGTTCCGGAGGTCACCACATTGTCGGCGCCGTCCTTTATTTCCACCGTCCCGTTTTCTGCCGTAGCAGTGACGGTGAATTTCTGCTTGTCAGCAGAAGAGTTGGAATTTACCTTGATATTCGTCGCACTCGTCTGTATGCTCGTGTTGCCCACAGTAGCCACGCAGTAGTAGTCGCCTGTGGTCTGAGGAGTAAACTGAGCCTTCGTAGCTCCCTCAACGGCAACCTTTGTCGTAGCGTCATACCACTGGTATGTCGCATTGGCTGCACCCGTGCCACACACCTCCACTTTGGGAGCCGTAGTGCCCGACTGCGTCAGGTCGTAAGCAGGCTTCAGGTCGTAAGAGAAGAGTATCTGCGAGGCATTGTCCTGATTCTGATAAGCGCGCTCATATTCCGTTGCCGCCATAATGAAACCGCCGAGCACCTTGCCTTCGGTGAGTCCTTCCGACTTCTTCACCATCGGCACGTCATAGCCCAGCAGATAATATTCATTGGAACCGTCGCGGTATTTCTTGCCACCTTTAGCATAATCAGTACCCGTTCCACCGCCAAGACCGGCAGACCGGCAGCTGCCCCATATCTCCAGACTTCCGTCTTTCAGATATGTGTAGTTGTTCACCAGACATTCAAAAGCCTTCTTGGCGTTCTCCTTGTATTTGGCGTCAATCAGTCCGAGACGCACCGCCTTGAACAAAGCCGCAGAGAAGATTGCCGTGGCAGAGGTCTCGATATAATTGGTGGCGCTCGCTGATTTGCCGTTGTAGCTGGTTGCCTTGAAAGAATCTGTTTTGTCGAGCAGCTGATACCATCCGCCATCGCTTGTCTGACACGCTACGATGCCAGCGGCGAGGTCTTGCAGATGGTTTCTCAGAGTGGTGTAGTTGGCGTCAGAAGTCCTTCCTGCCTTACCCATCGCTTCGAGGGCATCCACGAGGGCGAAGATATACCATGCGTTGGCGCGTCCCCAATAGGCTGCCGAATGGAAGGTGTATGGCTCCGTCTTGCCGTTCAGACCTGCCCATGTGTCGGCATGCGAATTAGACTTTCCCGTTCCTGCATTCGCCTCAAAGGCGTGATACATCAGCTTGTCTGTAGAATTCCAACACTGGTTCCATACGATATTGAGCTGTTTGAACACCATCTCCCAATCTTTGTCAGCGCTGCCGAACACGCTTGAGCCGGCACCATTGAAATTCACGATCTGAGCGAGCAGTGCCGAACCCATATATGCACCGTCGAGCCACATCTGGTTGTTGTAGGCTGTCTTGTGAAACCATCCTCCCACTACTGCGTCGCTGGCGAGAGTGCCAGACGGGATGCTATTGTTCTTGTTGTGGGCAATGAGACCAGTCGTTGCCCTGCCGATAGCCGTTTGGGCATTTTCCTTATCTGTTGCCGATGCATTCTTGTAGTTATAGATTCCGATGTAGAGCTTCACGGCGTTGAGGTCGTCAAGGCTGCCGCCAGTGTTGGGCACACTTTTATAATAAGCATCGCCATACTCCTTTACGCTGGCAAACCAAGGCTTCGACCAATCGAAATTCTGATAATAGTCGGCTGCCTCTATCATCGACTTTGCAACGAGACCCGGGACATAGTCAAGTTTCTTCTTCGTGTCATTACGCTTAATCTCTACACTGGTTCCGTCGGCTTTATACTTCGCCAGACCGAAGGCTGTGGAATTGGCATAAAAATCATGCGCTCTGGAGTTTATCGCCCACTGCGAATACCTCACCCCCGGATTGAACTTCACGCCATCGCCGTCGCCCGCCGCCTTTGCCGCCACTGTGGCGAAAAGCATAGCGAAGAGAGGGACGATACGCAGAATCCATCCAGACAGGGCATGCCCTTTCTGCGACACGGATATGCCGCAGCCAAAAGATTGCTCTTCTTTCTTCATAAACAGATAACTGAATTTTGTTTGTAAATTAATTTTTATATACTTCTTAGTAGTCTAAACGAGGAGTCTTCTTTTTCCTCATCAGTAAAATATCGAAATTGTCTTCGTACCAAATTGTGCCGGCAAAGGTAAAGAAAAAAATTGACTAATCGAATAGTGTGATGTTAAAAAACAAGGAATATATAGCGAAATTGGGCAGATTTCGCATCTATTTTCCTACCCCAATCAGTCAATTACCGTTAAGGGATTCTTAGCCTGACCATTTGCCAAAGTCAGGCTTTCAGTTTCAGTAAAACAAATAAAAAAATGGTAAGCTATTCCGCCACCACACGTATCGTCATCGTGGTGGGATCGAAGCGGATGCCGCGCTTGTCGATAAACCGCGACAGGGTGCCGTCGGCGGCGAGGGCGGCGGTAGGTCCGGTGATGAGCCGCTCATGAGTCATCACCCACAGGTCGTCGGCAATCTGCAGGGCCAGTTCGAGGTCGTGTGTGGAGAGGAGTATCGTCTTGCCGTTGTCATGACACAGCGAACGGAGCATCTGCAGTGTCTCCACCTTGCTGCCATAGTCGAGAAAAGCCGTAGGCTCGTCGAGAAACACCACGCTAGTCTGCTGCGCCAGAGCCTTCGCCGTCATCATCTTCTGTCGCTCACCGTCGCTCAGTGTGCCTGCCATGCGTCCGGCAAGATGCTCTATGCCCACCATACGTAGGCTCTCGCCCACTATGCGCCTGTTATCATCGCTGAGGCGTCCGAAGAATCCCGTGTACGGGCTGCGCCCCATGGCAGCCATCTGAAACACGGTGAGGTTCTGCACCTGCGGCCGCTCCGTGAGCACCACTCCGATGAGCCTCGCCAGTTCCTGACGGGTGAACGAGTCAATCTCTCTCTCGCCGAGCATTATCTCTCCGCCGAGCTTAGGCTGGAAGGCGGAGATGGTGCGCAGCAGGGTGGACTTTCCCACTCCGTTGTCGCCAATAAGACAAGTGAGACGACCGGGATGCAGGGCAGCTTCAATACCCTGCATCACCACTCGCCTGTTTGTCGTCTTGCCATATCCGATCGTGAGATCGGAAAGTCGCAATATGTCTTTCATTTCAATTCCTTTTCAGAATCAGTTGTTTCTGCAAGCAGGGCGCGCCCGTTACTTCACGTCGCCCACCTTGATGAGATATTCGGCAATCTGAACGGCGTTCAGTGCGGCACCCTTGCGAATCTGGTCACCGGTGAGCCACAGAGTGTTGCCGTTGTCGTCGGCAAGATCCTTGCGCACACGGCCCACATACACATCGTCGTGGCCGGCACTCTCCAGAGGCATCGGATATACATAGTTCTGAGGGTCGTCTTCGAGGGTCACTCCCGGCGCTGCCTTCAGTGCCTCGCGGATTTCCTCCACGGTGAGCGGACGCTCGGTCTCGAACCACACGCTCTCTGAATGTGAGCGCAATGACGACACGCGCACACAGGTGGCACTCGTGCGTACATCGGAGTGCATTATCTTGCGCGTCTCGTTATACATTTTCATCTCCTCCTTGGTATAGTCGTTAGGAGTCATCTTGTCTATCTGCGGAATCACGTTGTAGGCAAGCTGATGAGGGAATTTCTCCACGTGTGTGGTGCTGCCCGTCTCCAGAATGTCCCTGTATTGCTGCTCCAGCTCCGCCATGGCAGCCGCTCCTGCTCCCGAAGCGCTCTGGTATGAGGCGATGTGTATCTTTCTGATGTGACTCAGCTTGTCGATGGGGTTCAGCACCACCACCATCATTATCGTGGTGCAGTTAGGGTTGGCGATGATGCCGCGCGGACGCTTCAGGGCATCCTCGGCATTCACTTCAGGCACTACCAGAGGCACGTCGTCGCACATGCGGAAGGCACTGGAATTGTCGATCATCACGCAACCGTATTTCGTTATGGTGCCGGCAAACTCTTCTGATGTGCCGCCGCCGGCCGAGGTGAAGGCGATGTCGATATCCTTGAAGTCATCGTTGTGCTGAAGAAGCTTCACCTCATATTCCTTGCCCTTGAAGGTGTATTTTCTGCCTGCCGAACGCTCAGAACCGAACAACACGAGGTCGTCCATAGGGAAATCTCTCTCAGCAAGGATACGCAGGAACTCCTGTCCCACGGCACCGCTTGCGCCTACTATTGCTACTTTCATATCTACTTTTTAATTTGATTTGTGTTTAATAATCGCACGTTTATCTTAATTATTATTGCAAAATTACAACTTTCGATGTACATCTCGCCAATTCTAACATTTTTTTTGCACCTTTGCATTAAATTTAGTGCATTATGATACCGGATATTTCCAATTACCTGCCTGTTACAGACCCGACGATGATTTTCTTCGTCGTGCTCTTCATAATCCTCGCGGCACCTATCGTGATGGGGAAACTGCGCATTCCGCACATCGTGGGAATGGTGCTCGCAGGTGTGGTAGTGGGCAAATACGGTCTGAACATTCTGGAGCGCGACAGCAGCTTCGAACTCTTCGGAAAGGTGGGACTATACTATATCATGTTTCTCGCCGGACTGGAGATGGACATCGAGGGACTGAAGAGCAACGGCAAGAAGGTGGCACTGTTCGGACTGCTCACCTTCCTGCTGCCTTTCGCACTGACCTACTGGGCGAGCAGCTCGCTGCTGCACTATAACCCCACGGCAACGCTGCTCATCAGCAGCATCATGGCATCAAACACGCTCATCGCCTACCCTATCGTTTGCAAATACGGACTGCAGCGACATGTCAGCGTGACACTGTGTGTGGGGGCTTCGATGATAGCCCTGACGCTGGCGCTGGTGGTGCTGGCAGCCATAGTAGGCTCATTCGGCAGCGGCGCCGGAGTGGGATTCTGGTGCCTGTTCCTGCTGAAGATATTCCTGTTTGTGGCAGGCGGACTGATGCTGCTGCCGAGGATGGCACGATGGTTTCTGAGGCGGTATTCGGATGCCGTGGCACAGTATATCTTCGTGATGGCGCTGATGTTCCTCAGTGCGGCGGTATCGGGGTTCATCGGACTGGAAGGGGTGTTCGGAGCGTTCTTCGCCGGACTGATCCTGAACCGCTACATACCCCACGTGTCACCGCTGATGAACAGACTGGAGTTCACGGGCAATGCGCTCTTCATACCATATTTCCTCATCGGAGTGGGAATGCTGATAAACGTGAGGGTGCTGTTCACTGGATGGCACACTGTTTTCGTGATATTCTGCATCATATTCTTCGGCACGCTGGGCAAAGGACTGGCGGCATACGTCATGAAGGGCGTGTTCAGGATGCCATGGTCTAACGGCAACATGATGTTCGGACTCACATCGTCGCATGCCGCCGGATCTATCGCCATCGTGATGGTGGGAATGAAACTGCAGACCACACCTGGCGAATATCTCGTTGACTCCGACATGCTCAACGCCGTGGTGATAATGATTCTCTTCACGTGTGTCTTCGGATCGATGATGACCGACAACGCCTCGCAGAAGATAACGCTGACCGAGGGACTGGCGTCTGAAAGCGAAGGGAAGAACGACGACGAGAAGATTCTCGTGCCGCTGAGGTCGGGCGGACAGATAGAGACGCTGATGAGCATGGCGCTCATGATGCACAACAACAAGCTGAACCGCGGACTGATAGGTCTCAACGTGGTGTATGACGACGAGGACAGCCAGAAATTCCAGGCGCTCGGAAAGCGCACACTGGAGGAAGCGACGAAGATGGCAAGTGCCGTAGACGTGAGGATGCTCACGCAGAGCCGGCTCGCAACAAACATCACAAACGGCATCATACACGCCTTCAAGGAGTATGACGCATCGGAAATAATAATGGGACTGCACGAGAAGAAGACCGACGGCGACAAGTTCTGGGGGATATTCACACCAGACCTCGTGAACCAGCTGAACAGGCAGATTATACTATGCCGGTGCAACAGGCCGCTGAACACGCTGAGGAGGATTGTTGTGGCGGTGCCGTCGAGGGTGGAGTTCGAACAGGGCTTCTACCGCTGGATAGAGAGGCTGGCGAGACTGGCTGAAAACCTGAGCTGCCGGATAATATTCCACGGAAGGATAGAATCGACATCGCTCATCAATGAATATATACGCAACCAGCACCCGGGAGTGAGGGCTGAATATGTATTGATGGAACACTGGAAGGAATTCACACAGCTGTCGCAGCAGATGAGCAGCGACCACATGCTCGTGGTGATTTCGGCAAGACAGGGCACGGTGTCATACAAACCGGTGTTCGAACGGCTGCCGATGGAGCTATACCGACACTACCACGAGCATAACCTGATGGTGGTGTTCCCCGACCAGAACGGACAGTCGCCTGAGGACATGACATTCACGGCGCCACAGCATCACTCCGTTGACAGCGCTTACTCTTCGATAGTAAACTGGGTGATGAAGAAGATAGACAAATGACGTTCCGACGCATCATGACAAGCCACGGGAGGAAACGGAAGACAACAATAAACCGACAATATAACAGACAATGATCGACATAAAGAATATCACAAAGAGCTTCGGCTCGCTGCAGGTGCTCAAGGGCATCGACCTGCATATAGACAAAGGAGAGGTGGTGAGCATCGTGGGACCGAGCGGTGCGGGAAAGTCCACACTGCTCCAGATAATCGGTACGCTCGACTCGCCTGACAGCGGGGAGATAATGATTGACGGAGTGGACGTGAGGAGACTGAACCAGAAGAAGCTCTCTGACTTCCGCAACAGAAACATCGGCTTCGTGTTCCAGTTTCATCAGCTGCTGCCTGAATTCACGGCGCTTGAGAATATCATGATTCCTGCCTTCATAGCGGGAATGTCGAAAAGCGAGGCTAAGAAACGTGGCATGGAACTGCTGGACTTCATGGGACTCGCCGACCGCGCCAAGCATAAGCCCAACGAACTGTCGGGCGGAGAGAAACAGCGCGTGGCAGTGGCAAGGGCTCTGGTGAACAACCCGGCTGTGGTGCTCGCCGATGAACCGTCGGGAAGCCTCGACTCCAAGAACAAGGCGGAGCTGCATCAGCTCTTCTTCGACCTGCGCGACAAGACGGGACAGACTTTCATCATCGTGACCCACGACGAACAGCTGGCAAGCATCACCGACCGCACGATAAAGATGAGGGACGGTATGCTGGAGAAGGAAACGGAAACGAAGGCATCACAGGATGCGGAAGCTGACGCAGAAACGGAAATGCCGGCATCACAGAATTCAGGAACAGAAGTGAGAACGGATGCGGATGCGGGAAGCGAGTCAGGAAAGTAAACGAAAAAGAAGAAAAAACGACAAACTATGAAAGGAATAAAATTAGGCGAAATGAACACCATGAAGGTGGTGAAGGAAGTGGACTTTGGCATGTATCTCGACGGTGGCGACGAGGGTGAAATCCTGTTGCCAACACGCTACGTGCCGGAGGGCTGCAAACCGGGCGACACTCTCGACGTGTTCGTATATCTCGACCAGGACGAGCGCCCCGTAGCCACCACGCTGACTCCAAAGGCGATGGTGGGCGAGTTTGCCTACCTCGAAGTGGCTTGGACAAACCAGTTCGGAGCATTTCTCGACTGGGGACTGATGAAGGACCTCTTCTGCCCCTTCCGCGAACAGAAGATGAAGATGGTGAGGGGCAACTCGTATATCGTACACATACACCTCGACAAGGAGAGCTACCGCATCATGGCTTCGGCAAAGGTGGAGAGGTATCTCAGCGAGGAGACTCCCGACTACAGGCATGGCCAGGAGGTGGACCTGCTGGTATGGCAGAAGACGGATCTGGGATTCAAGGTGATTATAGACAACAAATACGGCGGACTGGTATACAAGGACCAGATATTCAAATATATCCACACCGGCGACCGCATGAAGGGATATATCGGCACTGTGCGTCCTGACGGCAAGATCGACGTTACGCTGCAGCCCACGGGAAAGAAGCTGTCGAGAGAATTTTCCGACACCCTGCTCGACTACCTCAAAGAGAACAACGGCTACTGCAACCTTGGCGACAAGAGCAATGCAGAAGATATCTACGACCGCTTCCAGGTGAGCAAGAAGACTTTCAAGAAGGCTATAGGCGACCTGTATAAGCACCATATCATAACGCTGGAAGAGGGCGGCATGGGTATCGTATTGGTGGAGAAATAGAGGGATAACCGACAGGAACGACATTACGATAAGGATTACCGCGAAATCCCCCCACAGCGTGGGGAACAACACCCCCCAATGTGGGGTTTCATTCCCCACGCTGTGGGGGAAATCCGGACATATATTTTTGTCAGCGTAATTGTATGGATAATGGATTTAAAACGAAACGGTTATTAGGCCGTATAATGTAATATTTTATAGCTGCTTGCAGCCTTTTGTTTTATATTACCGAATCAGACTGAAAAAGCCTGGGTTATCGCAAGCGGTGCGATTCCCAGGCTTCATTATTAATAGTCTTAAAGAAAAGAATGTACGTTGTCGATTAGAACTCTGCCGTCTTAGGTGTCCTTGGGAAAGGAATCACGTCGCGGATGTTCTGCATACCTGTAACGAAGAGGATGAGACGCTCGAAACCGAGTCCGAAACCACCGTGAGGACATGTTCCGTACTTACGTGTGTCGAGATACCACCACATATCCTTCATCGGGATATGGCGCTCATTGATTTCTGCCGTCAGCTTCTCAAGGCTCTCCTCACGTACGGAACCGCCGATGATCTCGCCGATCTGCGGGAAGAGAACGTCGGTACCCTGAACGGTCTGTCCGCTCTTGCCGCCGAATCCAGACTCCTCATCGTCTATCTTCATATAGAATGCCTTGATAGCCTTAGGATAGTTTGTCATGATGACAGGCTTCTTGAAGTATTCCTCCACGAGGTAGCGCTCATGCTCAGAAGCGAGGTCGTCGCCCCACTCGCATGGGAACTCGAACTTTCTGCCCTTGGCGATGGCGTCCTGCAGAATCTTGATACCCTCGGTGTATGGCAGACGTACGAAGTCTGACTCGAGAACGCCCTTCAGACGCTCGATGAGTCCCTTGTCTATCATCTTGTTGAGGAACTCCAGGTCGTCCTGACAATGCTCAAGAGCCCAACGGATACAATATTTGATGAAGTCTTCCTCAAGGTCCATCAGGTCGGTGAGGTCGATGAATGCCACCTCTGGCTCCACCATCCAGAACTCTGCAAGGTGGCGTGGAGTGTTGGAATTCTCCGCACGGAAGGTAGGACCGAAGGTATAGATAGCACCGAGAGCCGTTGCTCCAAGCTCACCCTCGAGCTGTCCGCTCACCGTAAGCGATGTCTGCTTTCCGAAGAAGTCATCATCATACTTTATCTTGCCGTCCTCGTCCTTCTTCAGGTCGTAGAGGTTCTTTGTGGTAACCTGGAACATCTGTCCGGCTCCCTCGCAGTCGCTCGCCGTGATGATAGGAGAATGGAAATAGAAGAATCCATGCTCATGGAAATATGTGTGTATAGCCATCGCCATGTTATGACGGATGCGCATCACGGCACCGAAAGTGTTGGTGCGCAGACGCATGTGGGCATACTGACGCATATACTCGAAGCTCTGTCCCTTCTTCTGCATCGGATAGTCGCTGCCGCAAAGCCCATACACCTCGAGGCTCTCACACTGGATCTCTACCGTCTGACCGGCACCCTGGCTCTCAACGAGAACACCGGTGGCGCTGATGCACGAACCTGTGGTGATCTGCTTGAGCATCTCGGCATCAAACTTTGATGGGTCTACTACAACCTGTATATTCTTTATCGTAGAACCGTCGTTAAGGGCGATGAAGTCTACAGCCTTGCTGCTGCGGTGTGTCCTAACCCAGCCTTTCACGTTGACCGTTGAACCGAAATCGGTGAGCTTCAACGCGTCAACAACTTTTGTTCTTTTCATATTGAGTTGATTTCTTGTTGTTTTGCTATTCTTTGTCACTGCTGCCGGATGTGACAATCCGCCGCTGTGAAGAAAAACTCAGAAAGCCCAGAGTTCTTCTCTGAGCCTTCCTTATAGTTGTATTCGATTATTCGAACGCTCCCATGCGCAGCATGTCAACCTCCTTCTCGGTGAGGAAGCGCCAGTCGCCACGACGCAGGTTCTTCTTTGTGAGTCCTGCAAACTGCACGCGGTCGAGCTTCACCACTCTATAGCCGAGGCTTTCGAAGATACGGCGCACGATACGGTTGCGGCCGCTGTGGATCTCGATGCCCACCTGGCTCTTGTCTGTAGGATGAGCATACTCGATGGCGTCTGCATGCACCTCACCGTCGTCGAGAGTGATGCCCTCGGCAATCTGCTGCATGTCGTGGGCAGTGACGTTCTTGTCGAGGTATACGTGGTAGACCTTCTTCTTCAAGAACTTAGGATGAGTGAGCTTGCTGGCGAGGTCGCCGTCGTTGGTGAGCAGAAGCACACCGGTGGTGTTTCTGTCGAGGCGTCCTACAGGGTAGATGCGCTCAGGACAAACGTTCTTCACGAGGTCCATCACAGTCTTGCGCTGCTGTGGGTCGTCGCTTGTTGTAACATAGTCCTTTGGCTTGTTGAGGAGCACGTAGACCTTCTTCTCAAGAGACACGTTCTGGTCGTGGAACTTGATCTCGTCGCTGCGCTTCACCTTTGTACCGAGCTCTGTGACTACCTGTCCGTTGACGGTAACCACACCTGCCTGGATGAATGCGTCGGCCTCACGACGGCTGCAAACGCCGGCGTTGGCGAGGAACTTGTTCAGACGTACCGGTGCATCCGGGTCTACGTTGACTTCCTTATATTCTATTCTCTTCTTGAGACTGTACTTTGCATTTGGATCGTAGTCGGCTGTGCGAGGACGATAGCCACCCTGACGGTTGCCATAACCTTCCTGACCGCCACGCTGCTGATAACCGCCCTGACGGTTGCCATAACCGCCCTGGCCGCCGCGCTGCTGATAACCGCCCTGACGGTTGCCATAACCGCCCTGACCGCCGCGCTGCTGATAACCGCCACGCTGCTGGTAGCCGCCGTTGTCGCTGTCCTGGTTGTAGCGAGGACGATAGCCGCCCTGACCGCCACGCTGCTGATAGCCGCCGTTGTCGCCGTCCTGATTGTAGCGAGGACGATAGCCGCCCTGACCGCCACGCTGCTGATAGCCACCGTTGTTGTCGTGCTGCAAACCTGCGCCGAAACCTTCCGGACGGAAGCCGCCGTCATTGTTGTTGTCATAGCTACGATTTGTGCTGTAGGCGCGCTGGGCTCCGCCGATACGAGGACGCATGGTACGTCCGCCGTTGCTGCGATAGCCTCCACCTTGATAATCATTCGAGCGATAGCCCTCGCGGCCACCCTCGTTACTCTGTGCGGATGTGTTCTCCGTCTTGTTGTCGAATTCTTCTGCCATAATAATTAATAGTTGTTTGTTGAAATAGCCTCACGGCTGTAAATAAAAAGATATTGTTTATAATCAGATGCCAGTGTATGAGTGTGGCGTTATAGCCATCAGCTCAGCCTTCACGGCATCACTGACATTAAGAGTCTTGATGAACTCATGGATTGTCTCCTCCGTCATTGTCTTATTGGTACGGGTGAGGGCCTTGAGTGCCTCATAAGGATGTGGGTAAGCCTCGCGACGCAATACTGTCTGTATTGCCTCAGCCACCACCGCCCATGTGTTGTCGAGGTCTTCGCTTATCTTATGTTCGTTGAGGATGAGCTTGCGGAGTCCCTTGAGGGTGCTCTGCATTGCAATCATGCCGTGGCCCATCGGTACGCCTACGTTGCGGAGCACCGTAGAGTCGGTGAGGTCGCGCTGCAGACGGCTTACAGGGAGCTTCTGAGCCAGGAACTGGAGTATTGCGTTTGCCATTCCCATGTTGCCCTCGCTGTTCTCGAAGTCGATAGGGTTCACCTTGTGTGGCATAGCGCTTGAGCCTACTTCGCCTGCCTTTATCTTCTGCTTGAAGTATTCCATTGAGATATACATCCAGAAGTCGCGGTCGAGGTCGATGATTATAGTGTTGATACGGCGCAAAGCGTCGAACACGGCACCGAGGCAATCGTAGTTGCTGATCTGTGTGGTATACTGCTCACGCTCCAGACCGAGCTTTTCGCTTACGAACTTGTTGCCGAACTCGCGCCAGTCGTATTCCGGATAAGCCACGTGGTGGGCGTTGAAGTTTCCGGTAGCACCTCCGAACTTGGCTGTCATAGGACAAGCCTTGAGCATCTCCACCTGTTTGTCGAGACGATATGCGAAGACCATGATTTCCTTGCCCAGACGGGTTGGAGAAGCCGGCTGACCGTGGGTCTTGGCGAGCATAGGCACGTCTTTCCACTCCTCTGCATAGGTCTTCAGCTGCTCCGTCAGTTCCTCAATCTGCGGGATGTAGACCTCGTTGAGGGCATCCTTGATAGAGAGAGGCACGGATGTGTTGTTAATATCCTGCGATGTGAGTCCGAAGTGAATGAACTCCTTGTATTTCTCGAAATCTCCGAGTTTGTCGAGCTGTTCCTTGATATAATATTCCACGGCCTTCACGTCGTGGTTGGTTATCTTCTCGATATCCTTGACGCGCGATGCGCCCTCCTCGTCAAACTTGCGGTAGATGTCGCGGAGGCTGTCGAAATGTTTATGATCGAAGTCTGCCAGCTGTGGCAAAGGCAATTCGCAAAGCGTTATGAAATATTCGATTTCCACACGGATGCGGTATTTTATCAAAGCATACTCTGAGAAATAATCTGCCAATTTCTCTGTTTTTCCTCTATAGCGGCCGTCGATTGGTGATACGGCTGTCAATGCGTCAAGTGTCATAATTTAAAAAAGTAATACGTATTTGGCTGCAAATTTACTAATTAATATTTGTATTTCCTATCTATATGAGATAAATGTATCATAAAAATTGTTGCTTTCTTGGGTTTATTTGAAAAAATGGCATTAGAACAAGAATAATGTTATGGTTTTCAATTCAATATTCAACATTCATTATTGACCGATGGTAAAGCTGAATAACCCCAATGGCAGCAGTTCTTGGACGGGAAAGTAACCGACATCTCCCCCCACCTGTCCTCCCCCGCTTTACTCTAATTAAACAAGTTTCTCTCGTTATTTTTCGAGTTATT
>OGQO01001821.1_pt1 | contig 18285 bp, 25 predicted proteins | sample 1553241 | NCBI WGS metagenome assembly OGQO01 (sample SAMEA2579933, study PRJEB22360) | human gut metagenome | biome: human gut; feature: human-associated habitat; material: faeces | place: Denmark | collected 2008/2010
CAGCTGACCAATGTAGATAGATCTTATCAATATTACCTCTAGCCCTTGCTGCTAACTGCCGTAGCTCATCTAAAGTGATTCTTTTTGTCACCATTATTCTCTGCCTCCTTTTCAAATGGATCAGGGACACCGTCCCCGTTTTTATCTACTAAACTCGTAGCTATGAAAGTGACAAATGCAACCATAGCCGGACCTGTGACCTCACGTATCAACGCCAGCAGGTCAGACATAATAATCTTATCTAGCCACAACCACATATACATCCACGCAGCGTAATAGGTCAGTACCAGCAAAACGACTGCAATAAAATAGCCTACAATGACAGCCATTATTTTTGGCGACATTGAGGCTACTTTATTTCTAGCACCTACTATTAAGTTTTTTATTTTCTCAAGCATTTATTACACTCCCCACGTTCATTATCAGGATATTTTTGCGGCAGCTGTAATGCTTTATGGTACAGCTCTGTGATTGCTCCATTACCACCAAGTGCTTTATAACAGCTATACATATCAGTTATATTTTCCAAGTTATATAGCGGTATAAATCCATCTTCCTCAGACTTATGATAAATTCCTATGATCTCTGTCCTGAGCAGACTGCGTGTCGCATTATGAAGGGCTTCTGTTTTCTTACCTCGTTCCTCTACCTGCTTTTTGTAGTTTGAATATATCTTCCAAGCTACACCGATAAATCCGCTCTGTACCAACAGACTTATCACCATAAATACATTTGCTTGTAAATCCATTTCACACCTCTAGTCTAAGGTAATAGCGTCCAATTCCTCTTTGCTTGATGCTGCAGCTACCTCTGCCTGCTTGCTCCAACCTTGCTGTTTGCAAGCGCCCACGTGGGACGATAAGTCAGCACACCATGTATATACCTGCGAAGCATTAAGATACTGTATTGTTTTAACAGTTTCACCATCTTTATACCCCCGTACCGGACAGCCGTCAGGATATTCGTTTTTAAATCGTTCAGTGCTTACGTTCAGCGCAATCCCCTGCATCGTAAGCTGCGTGTCCTTATCGCTATCATATCTTACTATCTCACCAGTGCATTCAGATATAAAACCGCCTGTGATTTTACTTTCAGTCCAAGCGTCTACCTCTGACAGCTTGATAGCTTTAAGTTCTTCTAATGTAGGCTCAGGCAATTCATATTCACTATAAGTACCGTCAGCGTTGCGTATATATTCTTTACCGTCCACATTGCCGATCAATAATTGATAATCTTTCTCTGTAATTAATACAAACCCTTTTTCAAGCAGTTCTGTAACTTGTTCCTGTGTTTTTTCTTCGGCGACGTAAGTGTCACTGCGTCTGCCATTTTCGTCAAATTTTATTAAATAGGTCATACTTTTATTTCTCCTTATAGAAAATTCCACTGGATTTACCATCCAGTGGGGCGATCAAACTACATTCCCCCGTACTTTTACAACAGCGTTTCAGGTTGTAATGCAAACTAATAACAATAAAGGTGAACAATTATATAAGAACCAAGTAACTGTAACAGCTATCTCTAACAATGGTTTTACCATTGGGTCGCCCGGACAAGGACAAAGATATGTAGCGTTTGGTATAAGTTAAGTCAAGCCACAAGCATAAAGTCTACAAGGCTGTGAACCACTCCAGCGATCATCATTGTAACCATTACATAGGGTAAAACTAATACTGGTATTACTAACACTTGTAACAAATGTTTCGCAGTTGCTGGTTGCTATAACATTCGCATAATACAAAGTTGAAAAGCTTCTGGGGAAATTAATACTTCTATATGTAGCATCAGTATTGCCTACCCACCACTGGATGGTAAATCCAGTGGAATTTTCCCGAGCCCAACCTGCCGACCCTTCTGAAACAGTCCAACCGGAACCAATACTTGCATCACAAGCTGTTATAGTGCCAGCTTTTAAGTACACCGGCGTGGTGCTGTCACCTACAGTACTGTTACTCGCAGTTGCCGTACCAGCATTAAGATAAATTGCCCTTACGCCACTGCCTACCGTGCTGCTCCCGAGTTTTGTTGCTGTAGTTGCTGTAGTCGCATTAGCTACGTTGTTAATAGTAATAGTACTCGTTGTACCATCGTTCTTTGTTATAGTAATCGTTGCATCAGAATTACTCAGTCCTGACAGTGATGCGTTAATTGCGGCTCTTATTTTTTCAACTGTTACTAATCCTTCAAGTCCCATTTTTCCTCACCTCAAATCGTCAGAACAAAGCCGGCAAACTTCTCCGTACTTTGGATTATGATATTACTGCTACTTTCAACTACGTCTACCATAACACTCTCATAGGTACTGCTATTAGTACGATACATACCAAGGAAGTGTTTTCCTGAAGCTGCTAAGGTAAATGGATAGTAGCCGTTTGATAATGTTCCCCAGTTGGCGCTACTTGCTGTAAATTCAGTTTTGGTTACTGTAGTAGCAGAAGTAGGCGGAGTATACCCTAATGCCGCCACAACATTAGCTTTAGTAATACTGATTGTCCCGCTGCTGTTAGTGATATTTGAACCAGTTTTTACGCCGCCTAGAACACTAGCAGATGCAGTAGGCAGTGTATATACAGTATCCGTAAATACAGCATCAGCTGGTACTGTTTTGTTAAGTTCATAAGTACAAGCTTTAGGAACACCATCATCAAAATATACAGGCTGTGTTGTACTGCCGGCAGAAGTTGTTAGTTTAGCGGCAGCAGCTGCAGTTTCAGTTTTACCGAGTTTACCTGCTATAGCTTCATTCATAGCTGCCGCACCCGTTTTATCTTCTGCAATGTAATCGGCAATTTCTTTTAACGTATCGTAAGCACCAGGCGCTCCGTCAATCAGCTCATCTTTTACTGCCGACTTTGCAGCCTCAATAGCACTGTTCATATCGGCAGTCTTTGCATAACTCGAAGCTGCTACGCCACCTAATTTACTACTGTCAGCGGCAGTTTCGGTCTTACCGAGCTTGTCGGTATCCAACGCTTCAAAATTAGCATTAATCTTAGCGTCTCTCTCTGCTAAAGTTCCAGTTACAATTTTTTCTACACTCATTCTAAATAACCTCCATCCAATATTATTTTTCCTGTGAACACTTTGCTCACATTTATAACAACGTTACCGTTATTATCTACTCCGGCATTAGCATAGTAAGGATAACTAACTCCATCAATTATTTGTGTTAAGCTGACAATGACCGGACTGTTTCCTGCCTGGTGTTCCTCAGCGGATATGGTTAGTACGAAATCACTGCCAACCTCTGCAAAATCTTCCTCCGTAAAGTTTTTGACATAGACCTTATCACCAGTCTTTTTTGTCAGCGACGCCAGTATAACGATGCCTGCAAACTTTTCAGGAACTTCGATAATCACATTTTCAGCGTCCATATAAACGCCGGTTAGTACCATTTCATACTGAGGCTTCTTGACTTCCTTGTAAACGCCTATAAGCCTGCTGTTACCCATTGCCATTGTAAGACGCCACATACCGTTGTTTTCAGTCCATCTGTCATCTGTCGCAGTAAACTCTTTTGTTATAGTTCCGCTCTCAAAACGCAGTAAAATATCTTCTGCACGGTCAGCAGCATCTTCTGCTTTCTCTGCATCTTTCTTTGCAGATTCTGCACTTTCTGCTGCATTCTTCTCTGATTCCTTTGCTGCGTCAGCGCTCGCCTGCGCCTGCTCGATTACTTTCTCGGCATTTTCCTCAAACTTTTCAATTCTTTCAGTCGTTTCTTTTTCAAAGTTTTCAATTTCAGTAGTAACCTCAGATTCGAAGCGGTCAATCTCTTCATTTGTTTTTTCCTCAAAGTCTTCAACCTCTTCACGAAGTTCGCAGAAATCTGTTTTAACTTCCTGAATACACATCGTATTTCGATCTATCGCAGTCTCATATGCCTGTGTCAGCACCTGCGGTGGAAATACTGTTGGCTGTACTATATCCGTATTACGGTAAAAGTTTAAAACAGTACCTTCAGGCAAACTTGCGGACACAGTAACAATAAGGTTTTCTACAGTATAGTCCGTGCCATAATTCAAAAGCACTTTGCTGCCCTTGTCGTCTTCATAGCTGACCTTCACGTCGTCTGCACTCTGATATTCAAATGGCAGAGAATATGAGGTATCAGGTTTAAACTCATAGCTTATTTTTGTCGCCGTAGTTGTTACGCTCACATTATCACCTCCTAAAAGCCCTGCCTTTTATTGTTATAAAATCCAAATGTCATCGACTTGCCACGGCCTGCATTAGTCAAAGTATATGGATCAAGGCTAAAGTTATCAGAGCCTTTACTTGCTTTGCCTCCAAGTGAAGAGCTGTAAAGCCCCTGTGCGGTCGTCATAATCCCTCCCAGCAAGCTCATTTTCCTTGTCATCTTCGCCGCAGACCTATAATTCGCTGCCGCCGCCTGCGCATTATATATATTCTGCCGGTAGTTAAGGTCAACGTTTGCCAGGTTTTCATTTATCGTTCGAGAGTCTCTTTCAAAAGCATTTGCATTTGCTCGGCCAAATGCTGCGCCTAAACTGCTCCCGGATTCAAGACCACCTGCAGCAAGCGCTGCAGTATTCTGTCCCTGTATCAGGTTGTACCTCTGCCGAGCTTCCTGTTGCTGCCGAGCCGCCTGGTCAGCTGCCGTCTGCCTGTTACGTTCTGCTATAGCCGCATTCTGTTCTTGTGCCTGTGCCTGAGCATCATAACCTGCTGCCTGCTGCCTACCTGACATATAAGTCATCACTCCTGATCCTACTGCCAATAATGGCGCCGCTAATGCCCCCATCACACACTCTCCTTCACATAAATATCAAAATCGCCAAGATTCATTTTTAACTTGAACCCGAACGCTTTTGTCATAGTAAAGCTTTGTTCATAAAAATGCCAAGTCATAATATAAAGCCGACCATATTTTTCAAGCCAGCCTTTTATCCTTTCTCTGCCAATGCTTACAAAGCTTTTTTTGCATTCAAACAGCTTGTCAGTACCTACTATATATGCTTGATATCTATAAGCGCCCATCGGCAACCTGTCTGTTAGCCCAAATATGGCGACTGGTTCTTTATCAATGTATACCACATTCATCTCACATGATTTTTCAATATGTAGTTGTACTGCCGCTTCAGTATCTTTGCCAAAAATCAACCTGTCATTCACACGGGCTTTGGCAAATATCCTGACCACATCTTCATACATATCTTCGCTATAAGGCTCTATCTTTATCATCTGATGTTCACATCCACATCCCGCGCTACGAACATTATTCTCAATGGATACGGTTCTTCACTGAATATCGTCAGCTCATCTGCTCTCGCGCTGTTCTGGTCAAGTGTCACTGTCTGAGTTCCGCTTAACAGTTTAATACCGAAATTTTCGTCAAGCTGGCTTTTCCCTCCGTCATCCAATGTACTAATCAAAGGAACAGCTCTATCTTTACTTCTACTGTATGCATAACCGGAATAACTCAGATAATAACGGACTACAGTAGAATTCAAACACCGTGATTGATCTACTATGCTGCCTGTTTTTTGAATCGTTGTATGTGTCTCAGGAATAGTCATAGAAAACTCATACCCAAGCCCAACAATTATTTTAGAGTACACACCGCTTAATGGTGGCTCTATCTCTATCTTTCCATCATTGGCAACGACCTGTTCTTTAACGTTGAAAATATCACCGCTGGTCATTACCCATACAGTTTTACCGGCAAAACGTTCAATAACTATATTCGAGCCGTCGTTATTTTCAAATATCTCTGCATTGTCCAGCATACAATAATCGGCTGGATCTTCAGTATATTGGTCCAATTCCTGACGCTCTATATAGTAAGTACCGTCACGCTCTACCACGAAATAGATAACGTCTGTATCATCTTCTTTTATCGTCTCTACTGCAATATAATTTCCCTGCGTGCTAAACCTCGTCCAACCGAAAACTTTTTCCTGCAGCATATAAGTCAAGCAAAGCATAGAACCATCATCAAGGATGAGATAAATCAAACTATCCGGATATTTAGTATAGGTGTAATCAGCTATCTTTTTACCGTTCAGCAAATGATGAACCATCAAAGTCAGCTCTGTTCCATCATAACGATCCATAGCATAGTTATAAGAAAAATCCCTGATATATGCTTCGTTGCTCTGTATATACAGAACTCTATTATCCGCTACGAACGGAATATGAGCTTCACTGCTGCCCCAACCTGTTTGGGTATTGATACTGATCTGCGCCGGAGTTACCACGCTTGAGCCTGAAATAATGCGCTCATCTTCACCTGTGAAAATGCACAGATCTTGAAACGTAATCAGATTTTTTATTGCATAATCATTTCGGGCTATAACGCTTGTATTAATAGCGCTGTCATCGGTCAAAGTCCCATCTTCTATCTGCTCATCAAAATTAGTATAATCACTGCTTTTACTCAACCAAAGACCATTAGGCTTGCTGTCTGTATTGGCCAGCACCATACGATCCTGAAAAAATTCTATGCAGGAAGGATATTTCTTCGTTGAACTAAATTCAGACAATGCAAACTCGTCTATACTGTCCGTAGAACCAAGTGAACGTATAAGCGTACCTATCGCCTCTGTATCACTTGTTATCTCTGTAAGTTTGATTATCCCTTCTGCAGTATAGCTGAAGCTAGTAAGCGTTACAGTACATGTACCACTGGTAATCGCAAACTTAACTTTGAAATAATAAGCATCTTCGCGGTCAACCGAACCACTATCACTGGCGTTATAGTCATCGTTATTAGAGACATATGTCGCATAATCAATATATTCGACATTATCTTTAGATCTCATCAGCGTTACAGTGCCGCTCCATATACCAGAAGTCCGCAAGCTCCAACTGTCACCAACAAACAAAGCTGATCCGGTTCCTTCACCACCGGAAGAATTGACAGCGGTTTTAGTCGCAATTTCCTGATACAGTTTTATACTGTCACCAACCATGTTTTCTTCAAAAAACGGCTGATTCGATGTAAGCGTTATGATTCCGGATGTTCCGCTCGGATAAAGTACTGTCTGCTCATCATAGTTATATGTGATTATTACCCATCCGTCCGAACCGTCGCTGCCATTTAACGCTGCATCTGAATAAGCAACTCCCTTGGTACCACCTTCGCCACCATAGCCATAGCTTGTACCGTCTGAGCCGTTCTTTGCGCCACGGTCTGCCGAATAAGCCGCAGTAGCTCCGCCGCCGCCTTTAGCCGTGTATCCAAAAGCAATTGAATCGCTGCCGTCTCCGCCGGGGCTGCCATAGCCAGCTCCATAATGGACAGGACTGCCTTTGCCGCCTGCGCCAACAATTATGTCAAAAGATTCATCTTTGGTTAACTCAATCTCGAAAGTTTGCAAACCACCACGGCCACCATTACCGCCCGAACTTTGCTTATCACTTGCTTTCCTGGCTACACCGCTGCCACCACCGCCACCGCCAGCAACAGTCACTGTATGCAAGCCTGTTTCTTTCGCTTTAAAAATATAATTGCCCGGAGCCGTGTATTTCTGTACCGAAGATGTATTATCAACCAATTCACCAAATGGCGGTATCTTGATATTCAATTCTTCAAAGCTCCACTCTTCGCCGTCCTTTTTCAGCTGATAAATAGGTAAGTCGCCGCAGACCAGAAACATCGTATCTGCAGACTTTATAAACTTAAGCTTTTTTATGTTTGCTTCTGAAAAAGGAGCTTCAAGTTCTCTAACTTTTTCACCTTTGTATCTTACTGTTAAATAGTAATCCGTAAATTCCAACATATAGTCTGTTGTAGGCTGGCTGAATGCTATTATTCTTGCTTTATGATTCTTTGCCGTCGTACCTTTATTGGTTGTCCCCATCCGCTTATAAATGCTTCCATAAGGCTTTACCGTTCCATTTACACAATCTTTCAAGAAGGTTCTATATTTATCCATATCAAGCCGGGCCAGAACATCAGGAGACGCTATCCCACCAGTAAAATTATTTAGCAAATCCCTATACACTACCAGCACCCCCTAAAAATCTTTGGTTCTGGCCGCAGCGTCTGCTTGCGCTCATTATTATTGCCGGCTGACGCTTTAGCATAGGCAAGCTGAAACAGCTGATACTGCGTTTCCGCACTTCCAGAAGATCCACTGACTACAGTAGAAAGCATATAGGCTAGATAACGGACTAGCGCTTCCGTGAACAGTGGCGGCCAAAACTGCGGATTGTCTATGTATCTGGTATATTCAATCTCCAAATGTTTTGCTTTAGTTGCAAATACTTGTACGAATAAATCTTCCTGCGGCGCTTTTATTTTGACGCTCATTATCTCATAACCGTTATCATTTTCAGGTTTATCCCATTCAAATACTCTGCCGTCAAGCACAACGCTCCTAACCCGTACCGCATCACTTGGATATTTGAAATAGTTCAGTTTCTCCTTTGGCAAGTAGCTCTTATCAAGTGTCTTCACATCCAGTCTGCTTATTGTTCTTCTGATCTTCGCAAAACTCCAGTTACTCATTGCCAGCAGCTGACTTAACGCAAACGGGAACATCTTGTCACATTGCCTAGCTTCTTCTGTTCCGTCTTTCAAACCGATTATAGGCCGTACTTTCAGCTGTACCAGTGCTAAATTACATATATCAACTATCGAATACTGCATATTATTACCTCCCTCTTCCAGAAGCAGCATTTCTGCTGCCTTTGGAAGAAAGAGCGGGACTTACCCCGCTCACTCTTATTGATCTTCTTTTTTGGAAGTAGTTACTTTACTTCCAGCAATTAACCTAAAACAGTTATCCGGAAAAATATCCTTAGCCGCAAATTCGCACATATCACCCGGCTTGAAATTCTTGATCTGCCCGTTGATTCTTGCCTGACAGTATTTCGTGCATACATATTTAGACATTTAAACCAACCCCCAAAGGAGAAGCAACGCCGTAGACGATGCCTGCTGTAATCTTGCCGCTGTACTCGCCTGCTGCAGATGCAAAGATGTAACGCCCCGGAATAGTCGGAATAGGAGCGTAACCGAGCCGGCTTCCTTCTTTGACCGTAACTTTAAAAAGTTCTTTTTTATCTGTGCCCTCTGCGGTATTCCCTGCGCTGACGGTCACAGTTATGTCAGCTGTAGCCAACCCATCAAGAGATACTCCATATTGGGCATTAGGATAAATAGTATTGGAGAAAGAGGCTCCAGTATCAATAATCTTTGGCAAATCGCCTGCCGCATAATCAGCTGCGATTGCATTTGCTGCCTGTACATCATATTTCATAATCTATCACTCCTCGTATAATAAATTTCAAAGTTAAGGCCGCATTATGCGGCCTATATTAAATAACACGCGCTTCGTTCATGTGGATCTGATCTACACGACGGATAGGCATTTCATCAAAGGTCATTAGCTTGCGACCTTCGATACCTTCCAAACGCGGCTTGGCAGTGGAATAATCAAACATCGCTCCGAGCTGACGATTAGACACAATATCCTGACGCAGCTTGGTTCTCACTTTGCGATTCATATAAATCGCTGGACGGCCAGTGCTGGTATTATGCAGACGCTCAGAAGCTTCGATCATCAAGTTGATAAGTTTGCCGCTTTCAATTGTGTTGATATCAATATTACAGATACGTACTACCTGACGCAGATCTTTTACAACTAAGCCGGAAGCCCAGCTGAAAGAAGTCTTGATGCCCGGCATATAACCAGCACCTACTGCCATAGTATCGTCCTCAACAACGGCGCCCTGCTGCAGACCTGCCTTAGATCCTTTGGGATAGAAAGTATATACGCCGTTATCATAGCTCCATACCACGAACCAGATAGAAGTAAGATTAGCACTTGTACCACCTGCATCTAATACATATTCCGAAGTTTCCGGAAGGATTCCGTCAGTCTTACGGGTCAGTGTGCTATAACGTTCTGCTAGTCCCAGCATACGGTCTTTACCGTCAGCAGTACCGCCATAAATCATGCTGCGTGCCATAGCCTGATTGATTGCTTCGATTTGCGGCCGGGACTGTGCCAGCAGGAACCGGTTACGCATTCCATTCAACTCGTACAGTGCCTTATCGATAACTACAGGACGGTAGAACATCGCACTGTAATCAGTCATCGCAGCAAAGCTGCCAGGCTCCGGTTTAATTACGTCATTGTAATAACGCAGTGCTTCACCGGGTAGAGAGGTACTGATTACTTCTTTGTTGCTATCGCCGTTGTTAGCTTCTACTACCACAGAATCTTCCAAAATCTCATTGGTCTCAGCCAAAAGATTTACGATAGCGTTTTCTTTCAGCTGCCCATCAGGGGACAGCACCGCCATCACGTCATGAATTGTTGGATTGAGTTTTTCTACTACTTCTGCCATTTAAGTCACTCCTTTTTATTTAAGTCGCCGAACATAATGTCGGCCAGACTGGGAGCCGCTTTACTAGCCCCAGTGCCGCCGCTCATAAGGTTACCGTCCTCTCCTACAAGAGGATGCAGCGCCTGCATGAGCTGAATAATTTTAATATTGCCTTGAATGCCTGCCATATCGATGACCTGCTTTAAACCGGGGATTTTACTCTCCAGTGCATTCATAGTCACATTGGCCTCACTGATTGCTTTTTGGTATTCCGGCGTTACGTTATCAAACGTGGCTCCGAAATGTTTTAATGCTTCTTCTGTATTGGCAGTCATAAAATTAGCCCTCGCATTACATACATAATCGAGAGCTTTTTTTGCCATCTCCGGATCGGTGATCCCTATAGCATTCAATTCTTTTGTACACTCTGCCACAATCTCCGGCGTCGCCAAATCCCCTAACCGCTCAATAATTTCAGACTTTACAAAAGTCTCATCAACTGTTTGGTCAGACTTATCGTCCGCCTTCTCAGGTTGCTTTCCATGTTCAGACGCAGGTTCTTGCTCCGGCTCTTTTTCAATCTCCGGTGCTGGCTCTGTTTCCTTCTGCTGTTCCTGTACAGGTTCTGCCGGCTGTTCCTCATTCATGTTATTGTTGAGGTCATTTACTTCTTCCATCTTTGTAACTCCTTTCAAAATTTGCTTCTTGTTCGCGTATCCAGGCGAAGCGTTCTCCCTCAGCTCTAAGAAGCTGCAGTACTCCATCTTCTCCCATTTTGCGTATCTCATCCGTTACCACAAGCACCGCTTTCCTTGCGCCTTCTTTTCGGTAGGTATCAGCGTTGCCGGTAAAGGTAGAGGCATAATAATAATTTGATACCATAAGCTTAGTTAAAAACCATCTGCCCCGTTCATCACTGAGCAGAAACTCATAAGCTTCTTTGTCTTTTACTCTGGCCTGCGCTTTTAAAAAGTCATTACAGGCTTCCTTTTTCTCCAGCTCTTTCATCTTTGCTACATTTCTTGTCGGTATCATACGCCACCCCGCAAACTGCTGAGTAAATTATCCAACGGTGCTACGCTGCCGTTGTCTGCCATCTCCTGAAGATTGGCCGCTGCCTGTGTGACATTAGGTAACGCCTGCGCTACCGCCATATCTTCCTGCATCTGTTCCTGCTGTTGGGCTGCCTGAGCCTGCTGCTGCTGAATTTCAGCGTATTCCTCGTCCGTGTAGAGTATCTCACTCTTCACGCCCAAATCATCTATCCACTTACGCAGGAACACACTTTCATTAAGCATATTCACTACGCCAGGCTTAAGTTGCGCCGTCTGGCCTATTGCTGCCAGCGCTGACTCATAATCTTGTACTCCGCTCATCCTCTGCAGTTTGGCCAGCGGTGATACATATTCGATTTCCAGCTCCATACCGTCGTATTCAGGCGGCATTTCAAAAACACCGTTTTGCGTATAAATACCATAGACCCGTTTTATATCACGGCTCAGTACCTCTGTGTTAATACGTGTAACTACCGGTGTGAGCTGCTGCATCTTCTCCTGCTGCCTCAAACTCCATTCGTAAGCTGTACGACCTGTATTATCAAACTTCTGCTGTTCAAGCATCGCAAACAGATTTGTATTATAGGCTGCGTTGATTTTATCTTCTCTTATTGCCGCCATCTCATACACTTTGTCGAACACCGGCGCTATGTCAAACAGCGACTGGACTTTTCCAAGCTGCATATCTACCTCTGTTATAGCACCAGGCCTGTAATCTGGGTCAGTACCTGTAGGAACCTGCAGTGCCGGATTATAAAACAGCTCCATATTTCCTGCTGCAGCTTTAAGTAAGTCAAACATCACCCTGTTGTCGCTGTCTGCAAACCAGCCGGGACCAATGCCATAATCGCTATTAGGAATAGCAAGATAACGCATTATTGTAATCGGACAGGTTTCAAAGCCTCCTACATGGATAAATTCCTTATCGCTGCAGTCCAGCCAATAAAGCGACACATAGCGTTTTCCCTTTGGTCCTAACGCCTTATTGTCATAAGCAGGATTCTTAGTCATAAGCCAGTAGACTTTCATAAGGCGGCCGCTGTTTTTGCCGTCCTTGTACTCCTGCTGTTGCTTTTCAGGCAGCGCTTCAAGCCCAAACTTACTTACTATCTTAGATAAGCTCATTTCCTTTTTGACTGAAAAATGCGTTACTTCCTGCCACGGATCTAGTGCGTAAGCGTATGAGCCAATAGAATAATTTTCAAACACCATACCTCGCTCCGGAATAAAGAAACTCCCGCGCGGAGACTGCCCAAAGGAAAGCTCAAGATTAGCGCTGTAAATCGATGAATAGAAATTGCTGGCGTTAAGCGCTTTATTAATCGTATCCCTTTGGTCCTGCAAAATAGCTTTCAGGGTCTGGTCATCCTCTGCGAAGCGTGACTGCAGATCAAACCATTCCACAGTTTGGGGAACAGATCCGTTCGTCATACCTCCGGCAAATATCTGCGCTGCTCTCCACGCTGTCCCGTCGATAATCCCTGCATCACGCTTTATCATCTTGTCCCGTCCGTCTAGCTCACCTAAAAAAGGTATTTGATACTGCTGGATACGGCGCCACATCACAAGACAGTTCTGGTAATCCTTAGCGTTGAACAGTTCGTCGTGTATGCGTTTTGCTTCTTCAAGTTTCATTACATCTGTTTTCATCGCTTACACCCCGAATGTTTCGCCGCTGGTCACGCTGCCCTGTGTTGCTGCGAAGTTAAATTTCTTTTTGTTTTTGCGCTGCTGGTCAAGTGCGCTTGTCCCGTCCGTCCTGCCGCTTACATCTGTAGCCGCTGCCGCTACCTTAGGAACCTCAGTTGCAGGTGTGCCAAACAACTTATTTGTTAATCCACTCATTGCCCTCACCTCCTTTTAAAGCTTTGCCAGCGGATTATAATTTCTTGCACTGCCTTGCTGCCTGCTCCTTTTCAGCAGGTCAAGCGCCGGCGTACTAACTTTCATCTCACGTCCAAACGTCAGCGCCAAGGCATCCGCTCTGTTAGGGCTAAATGGCATATCTCTTTTACGCTGGAGTTGTAATTGCCCACGGTCATTGACATATGCTTCAGGCATCATAAGCTCTGCAGCAATCTCTCTGTCCAGTTCATCCAAACAGCCACCGTTAATAAGCCATTGCTTCATTCTGTCCCACATTTCCATGCGTTTATTAGCATAATGATTTCTGCTAGTAATAGAAGAATTTACTAAGTGCCAATTACGCCCCATGTATTTACCAGCAGAATAAATGCCCTGACCGTAACCAAAATCTATGTTGACCTGCTGTGCTTTATACTTATCTTCAAACAGAGCTACCTTTTCAGCAAAAGCAAAATTATCGTCGCTCTTCGGCTCTTCGTAAAGCAGCTTGCTGAGGTTCCCCTTACGCAGATAGATAACTGCTGCATCCTTACCGCCCCAAGCTGGGTCAACGCCGATAATAGCAGGTGCAAACTCTACGTCTTTGCCCGTAATGCTTCTTGACTGCGCAGCTTCTATTACATCGCGTCCAATAAACTGCAGCTCGCTCGAACTCGGCGGCTCACCCAAGATACGAACTTTAACGAAGTCGCTCTCAATACCGTATGTCTCAATCCACTCATTGAGCAGCTGCTTATTCGTTATCTCTACTGTCCTGCTGTCTATTTTCCGCGTATGCCAGCGGTGACGCTCTTTGCCTAAACAATCCGCGAAGCGTCCTATGTTCTTAGTAGGATTACCAAAAACCAGCCACAAAAGCTCAGTGTCTGAATCTGTCATCGCGCCCTCAGCAACTTCCCAGATAACGTCTTCTATCTCGGACGCCTCATCAAAAATAAGCAGTATCCGATTCCCCTGATTATGCAAGCCTGCAAATGCTGCGGGATTACTCTTGCTCCACGGGATAGCGTCTGCGCGCCAGTTTTTGTCGTGACCTTCTACTACGCTATACATAGACGTTGCAGTATATACAAACATCTCACTCGCTATATTAAGCCTGTGCCACTTACCAAGCTCTGGCCATGTTTTAGTCCGCAGTTGCGTGTCCGTATTTGCTGTGACAACTACCCTTGTATCTGCCCGGGTATACATAGCCCATTCAATGAGCCACGCTACTACAGCGCTCTTACCAATCCCGTGTCCTGATGATATTGCGTTTCGAATAAGCCTGCACGGGTCATCCCTCATACTGGCTGCAAGCTCTTCCATAAGCTCAAGTTGCCATTTTTGCGGCCATTTATTCTCCAGTTCTCCTTCTCCCCATGGATACATGGCCTTCACAAATCCCGCCGGGTCATATTCAAACTGTGCAATAAATTCGATTAATTCTTTTTCTATCATGATTTACCACCCTCAACGCGTCCCTGGGCTTTCTTAAGCACTGTTACTATATCTACTTTCCCGGAATGTTCTACTTGCTGCTGATCTTTCCACCCAAAGTTATTTTTTAAATTAAAAATGACGCCTACAACATTCTTCCCATCAAGCAGCCTCTGTTCAAGCGATTCTTCTATTTTCGTTTTCGCTTTTTTTATAGCGTCAGAAAATTCACTTTCTTTTTCATACTGCAAAAGAGTTTCTCTTGTCATCCCCAAACCTAATGCTAACCCAGTAATAGTGTATCCAAGATCGGCTTTGTCTCTGCTTTCAAAATATGCGTCTATCTTTCTCTGCATTTCAGTTACGTTATCAAACTTCTTAGGTCTTCCTCTTGCCATTTATCCCACCACCTTTGCAAATAAAAAAGCACCTAACCGAAGTTAAGTGCCTTTATATTAAGTTTTATGCTAAATTTTGATATATATTGCCGTGTTTTATCGGTTTTTTAATGCCGAATTATTCATATAGATTAAATGGTAATTAAATAAGCCGCTGTATTACCCCAACGGCAGGGCAGTGTTCAAGCGCTAAGCCTGAACGTTTCACCTTTGCAGGTTATCCCGTTACTAGGTTTCCTTGCGATGTTTTGATACTACCAGTGCGGCCGCTGCAAGCCGCACGGTAGGTGTGCTATGGGTAGTTATCCGCATCATTCATACGATAAGTTGCAGCTATCATATGCCATCATACGGCGAACGCCATAGCCGATATATTAGCATACGGTTTGCCACTTGCTCGGATAATGAGCGGGTTACTGCGTATGCGTTATATCAAAATAGGCCATTTTTGATAAGTGGCTTTTCCTTACTTATCAAAATACAGGCTTTTTGATAAATCATTTAAAGCCTGTAGCCGCAGCTTTGGGCCCCAACTACTCACCCACAGGCTTTCGTTTTATTAATAAGACAGAAGCTTACACTGATAGTATAACATATAAAAAGCAGAAAAAAGTTCGGAACTTTTAAAATTTACTCAGATATATTTTTGCTGTCTATAATAGCTTCTGCCACAGCCAGCATAACTGCCATGGTAGCAAAATCATCGCGCCAAGCGTAATAAGTGCTTTTACTGTTTATCCCCATCTCACCCATAGTAAATTCTGGAGTTTCACTTTTTAAATATCGGCGTTCAGCTAATTTCCCGGTAAGTGTCTCGTGATATATTCCAAAGCAATACTCTATAATCGATATCCATTTTTCAGGATTATAAACCTTAATATCCCATAGACCATCTTTTATAGTCACATAATGAAGTGGAGTTATATGCTTTAGTGCCGCTATAGCAGTGGGGTCTGATACTCGACTATGTCCATTATCTCCGCCGGTAAAACCACCTTTAGAATCCTGTTCAGCTCGTGCATCAATAATGGCATCTTTTATTTTTTGGTAATTGAAAAATTTGTTTTCTACAGACTTTAAGGTTTTCTTGCCAAGTATCATTATCATTTTACCCCCTATATCTACCGATGTATGAATATAGCGTATTTTTGCTCACATTCAGCTTTTGAGCAATCGCCGGAACATCCCACCCAGCAAACCCCATTTCAAAAATTGTTGTATGCATATCGCTCCAGTCAAATGCTTTAGACGATGCCGAATTTCCAAGCGGTTGAAATATCGGAATCCCACCGTGTTTATCCATGATATCCCTAAATACTACTTTCATAGTTTTGTGCGGCTTGTAGTGCTCTTTTCCCGTGTCTGTTTCTTTCCCTGCCCTAGCTTCCTCACGCCTACGTTGCTGCTCTCGTAAATGAACTAAACGTGAATCTGTCGATGTTAGCGGATTTGCTGCACCTTTATACTCTTGTACTGGTGTATGTTCTCCTCTAATACAAGGATTTAAGCCTATAAACGCACAATAATATCTGTCCCCACAACTTTTCAGCCTATAACATTTTTCACAATCTATCACGTTTTCAGCTCCTTCTACCGCATTATCATAGTCCATACTATATATTGTCCTATCTCACTACCCACACCTATTGCTATACCCGTTATAACGCCTATTGCTATACCAATTACTAACGCTGTATTTGATTTCATTAGAATGGGATGTCCTCATCGAACGGCACCGCATGCCCGAACTGCTCAAACTCGCTTTTATCGCCGCTTGTACCGCCTTTATCAGATTTTCGCTCTACAAACTCCACACCATTTGCGATTATTTCAGACACCCAACGTTTGCTGCCGTCTTTGGCTTCGTAACTACGTATCTGAAGCCGTCCATCTACAAGTAGTCTATGCCCCTTTTGACAGCTGTTACCCACTAATTCAGCAGCTTTACCCCAAACAACAACGGGGATAAAATCGGTTTCTTTGTTGCCATTAGCATCTTTAAAAGGTCTGTCTACCGCTAAAGTAAACTGAGTTACTACCTTGCCGTTCTGCGTATACCGTACAGTAGGATCAGACGTTAATCTACCCAACAAAACAATTTTGTTCATCTTGAAAAACTTCCTTTCTGCGCATGTAAGCATGGTATTTTTGGTGATCGCTATTATTTTTAAACAACATTAAATTTTCTGCGCCATTATCTGTTTTTATAAAATTGATATGGTGCACACATTCGCCATCTTCTAAATATCGACCCAACACATTTTCCATAACCCAAACATGCTCAAATATATATCCATTGACGGCTTTTGGATGATCTGGCATCCTGATAGAAATATACCCATTATGATTTATCCTTCTCCCACCATTCCAGCTAGGATGGTTGGTTTTATCTTTAAGCCTTTCTTTAGCCTTTTGGCTTATAATGTTTTTTGTTTTTGCAGAATGATATCTTTCTAACATAGGGTTTGTTTTCCCAAACTCCCTTTGATTTGTTCCTATTTCATGAACCAATCCCAATCTACGCAATTTATTTGCGATAGAACAATAACTTCTGTTTAAAACCAAGATCATCTCTTGTTTTGTTTTATTTTCCTTGAATAACTTTACAAGTAACCGACTTTCTTCTTTCGTCCACTTATTTTGGATGACACCTCTTTTATCTGGGTCTTTGGTTAAGCGGCCCATTAAAATAACTTTATTCATTACTATAGTCTCCCACTCTTCTTATCTGATAGATTTATTGTAAAAATACTAAACCTTCTTAAAGCTAATATAAACAAAAACGTTAATATCCAATGTTCATATACAAATTCAAATATCCATTTTATTAGATCAGGATAATTCATGTCTTCACTCCTTAATCATCCTAACTTTAGTATGTTCATACCGTCCATTTTCGCCCCGCAGTAAGGGCAGTTTTTATATTTTTTACTGCCGCTGTAGATCGGTACACGCTCACCACACACGCTACAATCACCGATGGGGTGTTCAGGGTGTTCAATCCAATGCCCACGCTTACGTTCTTCTACTGTAGGGGCTTTGTTTAACATCTGTATCATTATTTTTGCAATCATCATCGAATCGTAAGAAAATTTTGGATTATTTATATCAGCCGTTTTTTCTAGTTTTTCTTTTAATACGTCTGCATCTATTAATTTCATAATCTATTCACCTTCTTGTGCCAAAATATCCAAAAATAGCTATAAAAACTACGGTCAATATAGCCATTAATACCATTGATAAAT
>OGQO01001827.1_pt1 | contig 18228 bp, 9 predicted proteins | sample 1553241 | NCBI WGS metagenome assembly OGQO01 (sample SAMEA2579933, study PRJEB22360) | human gut metagenome | biome: human gut; feature: human-associated habitat; material: faeces | place: Denmark | collected 2008/2010
TTGATGAGGCTTTTAATCAATTAAAGTCGGAGATATAGTGCATGAATGAATATGAGGTAAGGGTAACAAGGCAGGCATTAGAGCAGATGAAAGAGATAGTGCATTATATTTCAAATGATCTAATGGCACCGGATGCAGCAGATAATCTGCTTGACAAGATGAAAGCAGAGATTACTAAGTTGTCGAGTTTTCCGAAAAAACATGCCTTGATTGATGAAGAGCCATGGAGGACTGAGGGAGTACGCAAGATTGTTGTTAAAAACTTCCTGATTTATTATTGGGTTGATGATGAAAATAACAGAGTTCAGGTAACAGCAGTTATTTATAGCAGGAGAGACCAGATCAGGCAGCTAAGTAATATGGATATGGGGTAGTGGCTTAATCCATAAGGATTGCGGCACAGATGCCTATCCCCGAAGTTTGCGACTGAATACCTCAGATACAAATATATGGGGTGAAAGAAAGCGTGAAATCGGAAGTTGTTGATTTGATAAATTACTTGTAACTATTCAGAGCCATATAGGCAAAAGAAAAGCATCGAAGATGCGGTTTTGCGCATGGGGTGAAAACGTTCACTACCGAGGTCGACTGGCTTGATTGTAACATTGGGATGTTCGTTCATATACAGATCGAACTTCTGCTGGTGAATGGCGATTTCCTGTGCGCTGCCGCTGACGGCTACTTCAATAATTCTTGTCTGGCGGAACACGGTATTGACAGCTCTGGTATCCATAGAGACAGATCTGTTAACACCGGCAAGGCATATATCCAGATTCAGGATGACGGTGAATCTATGATTACACTCCTGACTGGTGCAAACGCTACTTTGACAGCCAAGACGATTCGAAGTAACAGCCATTTGTTTGAAAACTGTGCTTACTGTCTGTTACAGACTGAAATTGCAATTGAAGCTGTAGAAGAAGCTGTTCTGATCGCAAAAGAAAATAATGTCAGAACGATTTTGAAACCAGCTGCCGTATCCTCCTTAAGTGACAATATCCTCCGGCATACAGATATTCTCATTCCAAACCAGGCTGAGATGGCACTGCTTTGCAATTGTTCTGCTTCCATAGATATCACTGAACTTTCCCGCCAAGCAGATACCATGCTCCAAAAGGGCGTTGGGGCAGTTGTTATCACACTCGGAGAGCATGGTTGTTTTCTGAAAACCGCATCTATGGAACAGCATTTTCCGGCAGCGGCTGATTTTATCCCCATGGATAGCACAGGCGGAAGTGATGCTGGTTTTTGTATTTCAAGACAAGGTGTTGTTCCGGCGCTGATAGATCAGACCTCGCTTGAAAAATACATAAATAATGTTTTACCCGATCTTTTAAAATAATCTTGAATTCGGCAAGTACCGAATTATGACATAGTTGCTCAACCGTGCAGAAGAAATCGTATTTGGATTATTTTATGATTTAACATGAGTCTTGATATGAAAAGATAATTGAATGCACATTCGTGTATTGGAATTAGATTCAGAGCATGGACTCCGTATATTGCTGTAGGGCGCATGGATAAATATAGCTTACAGAGTAATCATGAGCTTAAACCAGCCGCCCTCTGTGGAAAAATCATAAAAGGCATTATGCTTTTCACAGAAAGCCATGATGGAGCGTGTACCAGTTCCATGACCTGTTCTGGTGGAGGTTGGAAGTCCGTTTCTTCCCAAGGTGATCTGTCCTTTATAAGGGTTTGCAATCTCAAACATAAAGGCAGGCCTGCAGATACAGCGGATAATAATTTTTCTCTCATTTTCAGGAAGCTCTGTACATGCTTTTGTGGCATTTTCCAGGGCGTTGGCAAAACAGATGGAAAGCTCGGCAGAATCAACAGGGAGGCTTTCCGGAATCGCAAGATGGTGCTCTATGGTAATGCCCAAATTCCGGGCTTTCTCAAGATAAGCAGTGAGGGTAGCATTTAATATGGGATCACTGCAGTAATAAGAGGGAGCGCTAATCCGGTTCAGCTCAGTTGATTCGGATACAAGCTCAAGGATGGCCTTGGCATTTCCTTCCTTTGCAAGCGCAGCGATACCGGACAGCATCTTGTGAGTATCCTGCCAGATGAGCTTTACTTCTTTGGCGTTCCGTTTCGTATCTTCAACATGTTTTTTTATGCCCTGTATCTGGATTTCCAGAATCTCACGGTTCTGTTCATCCATCTGATACTGATACTGAGTCCGCAGATATTGGAAAACGGCATAATAAATGATGGCGATGACAGCACCTGAGAGGCAGAACAGAAGTGGAAAAGCCGGGTTTTGTGTGTAATGGACCGGATAGAGTGCAAGCGTCATCACAAAGAGGAAGAAGGCGATAGGGATCAATGCGAGAATTCCAAAGCCCCGGGTATGGATCCCGGCTATATCCGGAAAAACCCTTCTCAGAACAAAAAATTCCAAGGCAATCGCAGCAAGATAGGCAGACAGAAGAAGTATTGCGTTTGACAGCAGCGTGCCTTTAAACAGTGTGTTGAGCAGTGTCACACTGATCAGAATGTAGAGAGAGAGCAGGAGCTGCGACAGGCATTTGAAGACATGCCTTGAAACGGTAGTGTCTGCGGTCATATAGATCATGATTACACCCGGCAGAGAAATAGTAAGGATAGCGATTCTGAGAAAAGACAGAAATCCCCAAAAATGCATGAAAAAAAAGGTGAACACAATTGCATAAATGGCATATCCGCCTAAAAAAAGCAGGTTTCTTTTATAGTTTTTTCTCAGCGGAGAAGTGACAAGTACCATGCCGAGCGTGCCAAATACAGCGACAAAGATACGGTAGGTCTGGTAAGCCGTATTATCATCAAAAATCATAGTATTCCTCCATTTTGAACATTATCATAATGTGATCATAACCTTAAACCAGCCGTTTTCAGCCGTAAAGGTGTAAAAGGCATCATATTTTTCGCAGAATGCCACGATGGAACGGATATGGGCTTCCATACCGCCCTCCGGTAAATGTGGAAGACCATTTCTGTCAAAGGTTATCCTGTCCGGCTGAGGATTCTCAATCTCAAACATCAGCCTGGGTTTTCCAATGCATTTAAAAATAATTTTTCGTTTCTCCTTTGGCAGCTTTTCACAGCATTCGATGGCATTTCCAAGCGCATTGGCAAAGCAGATGGCAAGTCCGGCAGGGTCAACCGGAAGAATATCCGGGATAGTGACGGAGGTTTGAAGCAGGATACCGGATTCCTCTGCGGATTTAAGATAAGAATAAAGTGTTGTATCCAAAAGGGCATCTGTGCAGTAATGGAAGGCTTCAGGCATATCAGGCTTCTGGCCGGCGATGCCGGTAAAGTCAAGGATCGCCTGCATATCTCCACTCTCGGCAAGAGATGCGATAGTGGAAAGTATGTGCCGGGTGTCATGCCGGATGATTTTTGTCTGCTTTGCAAGCTTTTCCATGTCGGCAGCCTCTCTTTGTATATTTTGTACCTGCAGCTCGAGAATTTTTCTGTTCTGCTCTATTTCCTGCCGGTGATACTGCATAGAAAGAAATACGCCGATCGCAGTGTAAAGAATGACAATGACGGCACCAAGCAGATAGATCAATATAACACTTGTGGGGCGTTTACTATAATGCTCCGGATAAAAAGCAAGTGCTACGGTAAGGATGATCAGCGCACAGGGAATCAGGGAAAGGATTCCCCAGCCTTTCCTGATCTCTGTAATAAAATCCAGATAGATGCGGCGCATGAAATGAAAATCAAACAGGATGACAAGCAGATAGGCGAGCAGACGCATCAGGATATCTGAGAGCTCCGTTCCGTGCAGCGCAGTATTTATGAGTGTGATGGTTCCTGCAATATATATAGAAACAAGTATGTGTGTTGCACGGATGAATACAAGCCGTGGAAATGGCTCGTCAGACATATTATGCAGCAGAAGGATGGCGGGACAGGATATTGTCAGGATAAATACCCGCAGTAAATGCTGGTAGCTGAAAAAATAGATGATTGCGTAGGATGAAATTATGACATAAATGAAGTAGGAAGTAAAAATCATGATACTTATGGGCTTCTCCTTCACATAGCGGAGCTTCGTGGTGGAGCCCATCATGCCAAAGGTACCTGCGCAGGTGATTATAACTTTTAAGATCAAAAAAATAATATTATCCTCAAAAAGCATAGTATCTGCCTCCATTCAGCCAAAAGTCCGCCCACTCCTTCTTGACTGTTTCGTACATACGGCGGGGAACCGGAACACGAAGCTCCCCGGTCAGCAGCAGGTCTGATCTTGTAACCTCTGTGACATGGAATAAATTGACGACAAAGGAGGAACCTACCAGAAGCATTCTTTTGTGCAAAAGCAGCTCAGACACAGCATTCTGGAAAGAACCGTTGAAGCTGGTGCTGTGTATCACAGTATTATCTGTCAGATGATAATCAATATGTTTATCTATGCGCTCTGCATACCGTATGTCGGCGATGGGGATCATACGGATACTGTCCGTGGTCTTTATGGCAACGGTCTTTTGCATGATCTGTGAAAAAGAGCGGTAAGCCTTGTCGAGGCTTTGGAAAAACAGTTCGCTCTCAACAGGCTTTAACAGATAATCAAAGGCATCTACCCGGTAAGAATCCAGTGCAAAGTCAGGGGAGGTGGTGAGGTAGATCAGAAATCCCGTATCATCACGCATTCTCAGGGCAGCACCAAGCTCAATACCATTCATTTCCGGCATAATACAGTCCAGAATATAGAGGTCAAAGCCACCGTGTTCATCTACATGGTTGATAAGTTCTTTTCCTGATGCAAAAGAAGATAAGGAAAGAGTCCGGTCAGAATGTATCTGTTTATATTGTCTGATCAGCTCCCTGGTCTTTTCATGGTTCGTTATTTCATCATCACATAAAGCAATCTGCAAGGCATGATCCCCCTCCCGGTTTATTTTCTGAATAGTTACCGTCATATATAAAAGCCTGTAAAACGCCTGTTCCGGACGCATGAAACAGGCGTGATCATTATTTGCGATTACATCTATAGTGTAGCAAAGAAGGCAGGATGAGTCAACGAAACAGGGGGTGACCAAATCCGAACAAAAAGCTGCCAAATCCGCAATGATGACCATAACAAAAAGTAATTCCGATATACTTTAGCTGAAAAGACAGAAAAAGCTTTTAAGAGATAAAAGATAAAATGGGAAGGTGAGTATTATGAAGATACATAAGCTTAAGGCCGGAGAAAAAGCAGCGCGTATCACAGCACTGGTTCTGACAGCAGCACTGGTATTTACAAGCATTGATCTTGCCGTGTTTGCAACTGCCAATGAAGGAATAAAAACACAGGAAGTGATCACGGGCTTTGGAGAGCTGGATGAATCGGCCGCAGTGCAGCTTTTGCCGGTCGGTGCACAGGAAAGTGAAATCGTATTTCCTGATACCCTTACTGTAATGTTGGAAACAGACAGTGTGGAGGAGTCCACCGGGGATGTAACACAGGAGACAGAGGATTCTACGAAGGAGAACACAGAAGCTGAAAAAATCCAGACACCGGAGAAAGATACAGAACATGGAGAAAGCACAGACACTGGGGAAAGCGCAGCTTCAGGGGAAAGCACAGACACCGGGGAAAGCACAGCCTCAGGGGAAAGCACAGACACCGGGGAAAGCACAGCTTCAGGAGAAAGCACAGACACCGGGGAAGGTATGGACTCAGGAGAAAGCACAGACACCGGGGAAAGCACAGCCTCAGGAGAAAGCACAGACACCGGGGAAAGTATAGCTTCAGGAGAAAGCACAGACACCGGGGAACGTACGGACTCAGGAGAAAGTACAGACACCGGGGAACGTACAGCTTCGGAAGAAAACGCAGGAACGGAAGAAGATGCGGCAGAGGGAGAGCAGCCGGAAGTGGAAGAAACGATTCCCCCTGTAAAAAGCACGCGGGAGACTTCCATTCATGTGACATGGGAAAACAACACAGCGGACAGCTTTGACTCTTCCGCATTGGGAAATCATTATGTTTATATTCCGGTTATTCCGGAAGAATACAGGGTGGCGGATGGTGTCAGCCTTCCGCAGATCAGTGTGACAATTGCAGCCATAGGAGGACAGGAGCTTGCAGAACTGCTTGCATTGTTAGAAAAGCTGCCGGATCCCCTTACCTATCTCTCCACAGGTGTAGAAAATAAGGAGATCATTGATCCGGAGCAGCTTGCCGAGGCGAGGGAGCAGCTGGATGCATGGCTTGCAGAAAATAAAACAGAGGATACAGAGAATAAAGAAATACTTTCCGGGGAAGAGGAGGAGCGTCTGGCGGAGCTTATCCAACGCCTTAAGGGCCTGGAGCATATACGTGATACGGAGACGGACTGCATGGATCTCAAATGTCCGTATCACTATCCGGAGACGATACAGCAGCGGATGGCGGAGGATGAGCTGCCGGAGCTTCTGACACTGGAGGATCTGGTGGAGGACTACGGCGTGGAGCCGCCGGAAGAGAATGCCATGCCTGCTGCTGCCTGGGGTACAGACCAGCCCCGGCGGGCTCCTGCCAGAGCACCGGCTCTTACACCACATCCACAGACACTGATGGTTACGGAAGATAACGAGAACAACAGCCATACGGGAAAGGCAGATGGTGACATTGATGAGAGCATGGGTTGTTCAAACAAAAAACATCCCATCGAGCTGGCTTTTACACTGGATGAGCTTCCTACGCAGAGTGCCTATCTGGCTGTGAAGGCTTATGATGTGGATGAGGATGACGGTGAGACAGATTACGTGTACCTCAATGATGACATCTATCTGCCGATGAATCAGACAAATAAATTTAATAAAAACTATAATAACGAGACGATCGGTTATCTGTCGGGCACGGACAATACGTGGAATACGACTGTATTGGAGATACCGCTTGAAAAATTAAAAAAGGGAAAGAATGTCATATCTGTAACGGTGGCACCGCGAAGCTGGATTGTAAGAATAGACTGGATGCAGCTTGTGCTGGACGGTGGTGCAGCAGATCCCAACATTGAAAAATTTTCCCTGGAGCTTCAGGATACATCCACAAAAGGTAAAACGGTTACCGTACAGTCTCTTGTGACAATCCGGCAGAAAGGAAATAAAGAATATGCGACAGAGTATACACTGACACAGACAGAGACAGGCAATGCGCTGGATGCCTGCTTTGGAAAGGCTAAGTCACAGGAGCAGATTGCCTTAAGCATGCCATTGGACTCGCCAAGCGGTGTATATAAAATTACCGGAATTCTCAAGGATCCGGATACAGAAGCAATCAATGCAACAGACAGCTTCAGCTTTTATTTTAATCAGGGCGTGGGTCTTGGCCCGAAGGTCAGCCATACGCTGTCGCCGGATACACTCACCAATCGTGATGTGACGATAACGGTAAAGGCTGAGGATATGCTGAAGATAGGAATCACGGATGTAAAGGTTGCAGATGGCGCAACGAAGACAGCGACAGTAAACAAAAAATACACCTTTACGATAAACTATAAGTTAAAAGGCAGTGACAAGTCCTTCCTTTATCAGGTATGGGTGGACAATATCGACAAGACGGCACCGGTAATCACCTATACGCCGGTTACTGTGGTGGAGGAAGAGAAGCAGGAGACGGTGGAGAAGCTGTTTGGTGAGGCGCTCTCTGTATCGGATAACCACAGGCTTGCCGATAAGCCTCTGACTTATACCATACCGAAGGATATCGCAGCTCTTCCGGGAACAAAGACAATCAGTGTAAAGGCATCCGATGCCGCAGGAAATACGACCACTCATAATTGTGTAATCACGGTGACTGCAAAGCCATTGGAACTCAAGCTTGGCGCACTTACCGCAGCGGCAGGAAGCAAGGACAGCTTCGAGCTGAAAGCGGTTCTGGCACATACCGGTGGGGATACAATCAAGGAAACCGGCTTTGTATGGGGCGTGATGCCGACTCCGACGCTGGACTTTCATAACGGAAGTGTCAAAACGGCTTCGGTTATTAAAACAAAAAATGGAAATCTGATCGCAAAAGCCACAGGACTAACTTCCGGCGTGGAGTACTATGCGCGGGCATATGCGAAGGTTACATCTGACGGCAAAGCGAAGGTGTATTACAGCGAAGCGGAAAAATTCGGCTTCGGAATTCCACAGTATGGTACATTTTCTGTGAGCAGTGTCACAGGCAGTAATGGCAAAGCAACCTTTACGATCACAAGAAGTAATGGAACGGATAAATATCAGGAGGTATATTACCGCACGGTAAATGGCTCAGCGGTCGGCGGCACGCATTTTACCCATACGGAGGGGGCTGTCTACTTTGCGGAGGGAGAAACGTCAAAGACCGTGACAGTGACGGAGCTTGGCGTGACAGAGCCTTATCAGAGTAAGGCGGGAACAAAGTATTCCAATGCCGACAGAACCTATTCGCTGGAACTCTACCGTGTGGGGGTGGGCGGCGGAACGATTGATCAGACACGCCGCTCAATGCAGCGGACAATGCCGAAAGACAGCAGCTATACCGTGGACCGGTCGGTTTACACAACAGAAAAAACAATCACGCATGTCGCTGATACATCCGGGAAAAATGGAAAACGGATTGCGGATACAACAAATAACCAGGGTGGAAAAGCAACCAATGTGAGTTTTCTTAAAAACCGCTACAAGGATACAAACTATCATACCAGCAGTTCTTTTCCCGGCTATTATACGGATGCACGGCAGCAGGAGTATCTAAAGTCCACAGCCGGCGGATGGTATTACCGGTATGTGCTGAGGGCATATGAAGATAAGGACGGTTATGAACATGCCTATATGGGAACCGAGCCATTAGAAGATAGAAATTATGATACAAAGAGTAAAAAAGCGGATGCAGCTGTTGCAGGAGTAAACGGGCAGCTCTGGGCATGTAATTTTCTGCAGCCGGCAGGAAAATCAGCCGGAACTTATTATTTTCCTGACACCAGAACAGGTGGAGGGGAAGGATCCTATTATCCCAAAAACAGCTCCGGTACGGCGTATGGTTACAATGGAAAAACCTGGGTGAAGCTTGTTGGGGTGGATCAGACCTGCTACGCCTATTTTGGTGCGACTGGTGACTTCGACGATGTATGGTATGTAGACGGCCTGCAAAGCTTTGTGATGGTCAATGACGAGAAGGAGCCGGCACTCCTTGGTGTTGCACCGATGGCAGGAGGCACCTATCTTCCGGGAGATCCGATCACCGTAGCGCTGGTTTTTGACGAGATTGTGGATGGGCAGAATAGCAGCCTAAGCAGCAGCCTTACGATTTCTACGAATGTAGGAACCCTGTCCTATGCCGGTGGTGCGGATACGAATGTGCTCTATTTTACAGGGAAGGTATCCTCCGCTGTCAGCTTAAATAGCGACACTGCGCTGAAAGTCTACAGCATCAGCAATCCTGGCAGCATTCAGGATATGTGTAATCTATCCGGCACGAGCCAGACCTTTTCGGGCGGCAATACCAATATCAAGGTGGATGCCACGAAACCGGAACTGACCGTGAAGGCAGATACCAGTGGCAGTCTGCCTCGTCACAAGGCAACGATCACAGCCACAGGAGCAGACTCCATCCGGTATGCATGGACGAAGGATGCTGCACTGCCAGGCTATGGCTGGCAGACCATCACAAGCGGTACGCAGCTCACAGAGAGCAGAGGAACCGCAGGACAGACACAGACCTGGTATCTGCATGTGCTCGCCACTGCAGCATCGGGGGCATCGACACATCAGTATCAGGCTTTTACCTTTATGAATCCTGCAATCACGAATGTGTCGGTGAGGGCTGGCAGCACGGTAGCATCAGCGGAGGCAGCTGATGTGTGGAAGCCGGGCAAATATATCGTGGCGCAGTATGCGGGCGCCCAGAGTACAGGGACAAAGCTTACCTTTGGCGGACCAAAGAAGGAAGTGAAAGGTGTTACATCCTCCAGTGGCTCAGTCAATCTGTATGTCACGGAAAATGGAAGCTATACCGTTACGCTGACGGATACCTATGGGAATGTGATATCCAAGACCATTGAGGTTAAAAAAATAGATCGTAAAAAACCGACCGTGACCCTTCGCAGCGGCAGCAGTACCGGAGCGGACACGGTATACAATGAGCTGATCATTGCGGTGCTGCCGGAGGATACCGGTGGCAGCGGTGTGGCAAAGGTGGAGTATGCATGGACGAATACGACAGGGACTCCTTCTACTTCTACATGGAAGACACTGACTGCGGCAGCAGATGGCAGCTATCAGGCGGAATATATCGCAGCTGAGACGTCAAAGACCGCAAAGTACCTGCATGTAAGGGTGACAGACGGAGCTGGAAATGTATCGGAAACCGTGAAGTCGGGACCTTATCAAGTGATAAAGAAGGCAGTGGGAGCAGCCCTTCCTTCCATTACAGTAACGGGAAATCCGTCTTCGTGGACAAAAAGTGCCACACTTACATGGAAAGCTAGGCAGGGAAGCGGCACAGGTGCGGGAGCACTTGCGTTTGTCTATACGCCGAAGGGGACAGTGACTGAGAATATGACCGTCGGAAGCTGTACTGTGACGAAAAACGGTGTCTATGAATTTATGGTAATGGATAAATTCGGGAACTCTGAGGCAGCAGAGGTGCTTGTGACCAAAATCGACAATGAGGCACCGAAACTGGATTCTCTTACAGCTGCCGGTGGCAAGCCGGGAACAATACGGCTGATTGGTGTTACAGATGACCATACGGCTGTTTATGATCAGAAGGGAAACATTACAGGATATCGTGGCAGCGGCATCCGTACCAGAGAGTACAAGATGCAGGGAGAGAGCACCTGGACAACCTTCACCGGAGACAGCTTTAGCGTAGCGAAAAACGGAAACTATGTGGTAAGGCTTACGGACAATGCGGGAAATGTCAGTGAAGAATACCGTGTGGAAATGACAGGTATGGATGTGACAGCGCCAACAGTCAGCTGTACAGTCAATGGAACGCGCAATGGAACAAGTGGATGGTATCTGGATTCCAATGTTTCGGTAAAGCTTACATTTACGGATAAGGCAGGGGCTGAGGGAGGCACACCCAGCGACGTTCAGAGTGCAGCGTATCAATGGGTGACGGATACTTCTAAAAAACCGGCAACAGGAATGGTCAACCTTGACGCAGCCGCGGTTGCAGCGGGTGAGTATACGATTTCCTTGTCAGACTATTATGGAACCTGTTATTTATATTATAAGGTGACAGACCGGAAGGGAAATGTAAGGGATGGTTTTTCAGAGCAGATAAAAAAGGATGATGTCCATCGTCTGGAATTTACCGGGCCAGACAAGGCACAGCCCTTGTCCGCAGGACTGCCCATGAGTATTTCCCTTACCTATGGACCATCAGGAGGAAAGCTTACCGGAACTACACAGACGGAGGTATTGGCAGAGTTAGAGGCATATCAGGGAATCTACCGTTTCTCAGAGCTGAAAAAGACACAACCGGTCTATACGGTAAAAAGCACCGGCACAAAGCAGATTCAGTATTATAAGAATGCATACAGTGACAGCACCGCCTGTGAGCAAAAGACCTTTTATGTCAGACAGATCACCTTTGACAGTCAGGGGGGAAGCAGCGTGGAGCCTCAGCTGATATGGACGACCTGCAATAGTCTTATTCCGGGGGCGGCTGTGCAGTGTGCGGTCACGGAGCCGCAGGAACCTGTCCGTGAGGGCTACACCTTCGGAGGCTGGTATAGGGATGCGGAATGTACAGACAGCCGGAAATTTGATTTTGGTACCCAGTCGCAGGTTATGACGGACACAACGCTTTTTGCAAAGTGGATACCGAATTCCTATCGCGTGTATTATAAGCTGTCCCTGCCGGATGGCAGCGTTTATGAGCCGGAAGACATGTATAAAACCTATGTCCATGGACAGGAGCTCACAATGCCGGTTCCATCACAGGAAGGATATGTGTTCTGTGGATGGTATGACAACGCCGGTTATACAGGAACAGCCTATACGAAGATCGGGGCAGAGGAATATGGAGACAAAATCTGCTATGGTTATTTTAAGGATGTACAAAAGCCAAAGCTTGCTGCGTCAGTAGAGAGTGATGTCAGCCCGAATACAAAGGGCTGGTATAATACGGATCAGATCCGCATGGTTCTGTCTTATTCTGACAACAAGGGAGTTACAGGCCTGTATGGTAAGGTGGATGATGGCGGATATGAAGAAATCCCCGGTGTTATTACAGAAGGGGGAACAACCGTAACAAAGGATTATGCCTGTGTCGAGGGATGGCACACCTACACCTTCAAGGCAGTGGATGCAGCCGGAAATGAAACGGTGACTGATGCCATGACCGTAAAGCTTGACACGATAAAGCCGGAAATGGGTGAAGCAGCCTTCAATGAGGGATATAAAAATCTCTGGAACTGGCTCATCCGAAAAGACAGTCTTGAAATTACGATTCCTGTCGCAGAGGCGGGAAGTGGAATAGAGAGCGTAGATTACGAGCTGATAAGGGAAGATGGCAGTACTACAGCAGGCCAGGCATCGGTAAAAAAGGCTTCAGGAGAGAACAGTGCCGGTTATACGGCGGTGATCTATATTAACCCGGACTTTAAGGGGAAAATCAAAATCACTGCAAGGGATTATGCAGGAAATGTTTCGGATACGAAGATGATAGGTACGGATGGCAGTGGCATCCATGGCATCATCGTGGAGGATCATGCACCGGAGATCACATTTTTGGTAAATGGCAGTGAAAGTCCGGAAAAAGAATATGAGAAAGCGCCGACAGTCATCGTGACGGTAAAGGATGACAAGGAGAATGCTATTTCCGCGGGACTGGCTTCGGCAGCTTATCAGATCGGAAATAGTGCAGAGTGTGTATTACAGGAGGATTTTACCACAAGCATTAGAACAGAGGTCAAATTCAGCATACCCACAGAGAAGCTTCCGGCAGCCGGTGCGGACATTACCGTGAAAGCTATGGATAATGCCGGAAACCGGGCAGAAAAGAAAATCACGGTAAGGATACATACTCACAGAGCGGTTCTGGTGAAGGCTGTGGAGCCAACGTGTCTTGCAGAGGGAAACAAAGCCTATTATATCTGTGACTGTGGAAGATGGTATGCCGACAGCAGTTGTACGACAGAAATCACATCGAAGGATGTGGTACTGCCGGCAAAAGGCCATACAGAAGCCATAGATCCGGCCAAAGAAGCTACCTGTATGCAGACAGGACTAACACAGGGTAGTCATTGCAGTGACTGTGGGCTGGTGATCAAGGCTCAGACAGTGACACCAGCGCTGGGACATCATTATAGTGGGGATTACGCATACGATGCAGACGGACATTGGAGAGTATGCAGCCGATGTGCTGCATTGGAAGAAAAGCACAGCCATGTATATGACGATGATAAGGATGCCATCTGCAATGACTGTGGCTTTGAACGGACAATAAAGAATCCGGAACCGGAGAAACCGGGAGGCAGCGGAACAGAAACACCATCACCAACAGTCCAGCCGGAAAAACCGGAAAATACCCCGGAGAAGAAGCTGGAAAACACCCCGGAGAAGAAGCCGGAGAAGAAGCCGGAAAACACCACGGAGAAGAAGCCGGAGAACACTCCGGAGAACAAACCGGAAAACACCCCGGATGAACAGCCGGACATAGGAGATGTATTAAATGTACCGGAGATGACAGAGGATGGCAAGGCAAACACATCGGGTGAAGCTGTGCCGACAGGAAATGTGAAGGGCATGGCAGATACAAGTACTGCCCTGAAAATTGGAGAAGGCACAGTCACTGTAACGGTTGTCTGTGAGGAACAGGAGTATACGGCAGGAGTGTCTGATACTGCTGCGGTGGTGAATGCAGTGCTGACACCGGCACAGCTAAAAAGTGCAGCTGCTGGAGAAAACATAGAAATCCGGGTAGAGGTGAAGGATATTTCCGGCAATGTTCCAGAGAAGGATAAGAGTGCGATCGAGAACGGTATAAAAGAGTACCGTAAGGAAATACCGGATCTGACACTTGGAATGTATGTTGATATCTCTCTGTTCGTTAAAATAGGAGAAGCTGACTGGAATGCCGTTACAGGAACGGTAGAACCGGTCGAGGTAGTGATCGGTATTCCGCAGAAGATGCAAAGCATTGACAGAGAGTTTTTCATTGTCCGTTCCCACGAAGGGGAATATACCCTTTTAACGGATATGGATGATGCACCGGATACAGTAACGATCCATACAGACAGATTCTCTGCTTATGCCATTGCGTACAAGCAGGTGAGCCGGACACCACAAGCCGGTAAATGCAGTTTATGCCACATTTGTCCGACCTTCCTTGGCATCTGTTATTTTGTGTGGCTGATACTTATTATGGCAGTGCTTTTGATCATCTTTAGAGTGATACGAAGAAACAGAAATGTGAGAGAAAACCAGAAGCCGTAATAGAAAATGAATTGTGGAAGCATACATTTGTTGTATGTGCAGTGCTGCAATAAAGTAGAAAGTAAGTGACTTTATTGCAGCACATTTGATGATATCCTATATCCGGAAACAGGAATCGACCTGCGAAACGATATCAGCGTCAATCCATCCCTTGTCTGCCATATCTTTTAGAATTTCACAGGCTTTTTCATGGGACATGCCCTGCTTATAAGGGCGGCTCTCGGTTAAAGCCTGATAAATATCTACACATGCCATCATGCGCTCCTGGGTGTTCAGGTCGGCAGCCGTTTTGCCAAATGGATAACCGGTGCCGTCTAACCGTTCATGGTGAAAAGCCGCCCAGTCCCGCAGCTCTTCGAAACCATCAATTTCAGACAGAATATAATAGGTATAAGAGGCATGGTCCTTCATGGTGGTAAATTCTTCATCCGTTAAGCGGCCGGGCTTTTCCAGGATTTCATTTCCAACGGCAACCTTTCCAATATCATGTAATGCGCCTGCCAGATACATCTTCTGTGCAGTCTCTTCATCGAATCCCATGTAGCGCGCCAGTTTTTCTGCATCAATGGCAACACCGATGGAATGGGTGCTGGTAAAGGGCGATTTATAGTCGACAATATGTGCAAAGAAATCAGCCAGTACCTTAATCTGCGAAAACGTAAGCTCCTGCCTGATGCGGGGAATCTTGTTCCATAGACAGGCATCCAGATCCCTGCTTCCAAGAGAAAGAAAATGGGCCTCTGAAAAGCTTTTAAGAAATGCATTTACACATTCCGCATCGAACATGCGCCCATTTGCTTTTTGAAGAAAATCGAGGCCCTTTTCCCAGGTGGCGGTAGTAAAGGTCTGGGTGCGGCAGGCCACATCCAGCAGGTCACACAGATGAATAATACGTGCAAAAAGAGGCGTTTCCTCCCATTTTTTGCCAAAAGAACCGGTTCCATCCGCATTCTCGTGATGGTATAAAATCACATTCGTTACATCTGTGTGAAAGGGCAGACCCTGAATATTATGCTCTCCCATAGAACAATGTGCGCCCAGTCTTGGAAATTCCTGTGCAGCAGAAGCCCGGGCAATATCGTTATGCAGCTCCTCCTGAATATATTGCGTCAGGGCATTGTCATGCAATAAGGCACAGACCGCCAGATCCTGCAGCTCTTTGCCCTGAATGCCCATCTGTTCTGCAACGCAGACACTCATATATGCAACACGCTTGGCATGCTTACTGGTTACATGAACCAGCTCTGCCTCTACACAGTCCAGTGCATAAGAGCATGCCGAAAACAATCCTAAAACATCCAGTTCCATAAAGTATTCCTCCCGATGATGATAAAACTATTTTACTCTCAAATCGGTGGAATGCAAGCAGAAAAGTGTGGACAGGTGAAGAGGGTCTTGACTATTGTCTGCGGTTGGTATCTAATAATCGTAGAATCCCTGAATGGGACAGGTGTGCGCCCGCTTGCGCATAATATAAAAAGATTGTGAAGAAGTGAAACCATGAGTAAAAAGCTTAATTTTATGGAGATTATGAAAGAAACCGGAATTCTGACCGTGGCAGTAGCCATTATTGCGGCGGCGGTATACTTTTTCCTGGTGCCAAGCCATGCATCCGTCAGCAGTATTTCCGGTCTGGGAATTGTACTGTCTAACTTTGTGCCGCTTCCGTTGTCCGCGATTACGATGATTCTGAATGTGGTGCTCTTATTGATTGGATTTGTGACCTGTGGAAAAGAATTCGGAATCAAAACAGTATATACAAGCATTATGCTGCCGTTATTTTTAGGACTTTTTGAAGTGGTATTTCCAAAAGCCGGTTCAATGACGGATAGTCAGGAACTGGATGTACTCTGTTATATTCTGGTAGTTAGCGTGGGGCTTAGTATTCTTTTTAACCGGAATGCATCTTCCGGTGGCCTGGATATTGTTGCGAAGATTATGAATAAGTATCTTCATATTGAGCTTGGCAGGGCAATGTCACTTTCCGGAATGTGCGTGGCGCTTTCCGCAGCACTTGTATATGATAAGAAAACGGTGGTTCTGAGTGTTCTGGGGACATATTTCAATGGAATTATTCTGGATCATTTTATTTTTGATCAGAACCGAAAACGGCGCGTCTGCATTATCACCGGGAAGGAAGAAGAACTTCGACAGTTTATTATTCAGGATCTGCATAGTGGAGCAACAGTCTATGAAGCGATAGGAGCCTATAATCTGGAAAAGCATAATGAGATTATTACGATTGTGGATAAAAGTGAATATCAGAAGCTGATGAAGTTTATCAATGAAATTGATCCGAAGGCATTTATTACGGTTTATAATGTATCCGGTATGCGTTATCAGCCGAAGCATAAAAGCAGTATTTAAGCGGAATGCAACTGCCGGTTGACAGATTTCCAAGGCTGTTTGGCAGCAGGTAACCGGGCTTGAATAAAATTTTGCAGTTGCCGGCGCGCAATCCCAGGAAGCAATTGATAAAATTTGCGAAGATCATTTGGTGGGTGAATTAAAGGCAGGAGATTTGGCTGGGGTATATGATTATGATATTTATTACAATAAGACCAATTATGAACTGGCCTATACGGTAGAATATGTTGAGGATAAAGTTATTGTTGTAATTATGGCTGGAACAAGAGAAAATTTTTATGATCAGTTGAAGCAGTATATGAAAAATACAAAATTCCAGTGAGCTGGAAATCAGCATAAACTAATGATCCATTTACGCCTTTTAAAGATAAGGAACGATACAGCAAGCCTGAATAATTCTTCCGTGGTAAGCAGGGTATACACACCGACAATTCCCAACTTAAATACATATGCTGCAAGCAGACACAGTGGAATTCCGATACACCATGTGCCGATTATATCAATAATCATAATGATTTTGGTGTTGCCGCCACTTCTGATAATGCCTCCGCCAAGTATCATATTTTCCACCTTGACCGGAGCATACAGGGCAAATACGATAAGCAGTGTCTTTCCAAGCTCTTTTACGCTGTCATCAACACGATAGAATCCGGTATATACTCCGGCCAAAAGAATGAGCAAAGCCGATACCGTTACTGCACAAAATAAGCCTGCATACATAATCTTCTTCGACTCTGCGTAAGCCTCATCATATTCTTTCCTGCCAAGCCTCTTGCCAATCATCACACCGGCAGCCGCAGACAATCCGCTAAGTGCACCTACGATAAGCCCTTGTATTGGTCCGGTAAGTGTATAGGCTGCAAGGTTTGATGTGCCAAGATGCCCATAAACAGCAGACTCTACATTCTGCCCGAGACTCCATAAAAATTCACTGATCAGAATCGGCATAATCATGATCAGATAATCCCTGATTGTGATTTTGCTAAAATGCAGAGATAATACCGGTTTGTCTCCCTCTTTTCGGATATATAAGACAAATCCGGTAACAATAAATACCAGGTTAAACAACTGCGAAATAAGTGTGGCAATGGCAGCTCCCTTTATTCCCATACATGAAAATCCAAATTTTCCAAATATCAGCAGATAGTTCAGCCCTGTGTTGACAGCAACTGCTCCAAAGCTTGCAAGAAATGGTATCGTGGCATGCTCCTTACAGCGCAGCCATGAGGATAAAATATTGCTGACAGCCATTGGAATATAAGAAAACGCTACAATTCTAAAATAAACCGCACCGGTATTTATAATATTCATATCTTTCGTATACAGTCCAAGAATCTGCGACGGAAAAACTCCAGCTGCAAGCAGGAACAATACTGACATTATAATTCCGCAGATGAGGCTCACATCAAAACTGCACCATGCCTCTTTGCTTTCTTCCGCACCAATAAACTGAGCAATTAATATCCCGGCAACCGTGCTTAC
>OGQO01001852.1_pt1 | contig 18021 bp, 15 predicted proteins | sample 1553241 | NCBI WGS metagenome assembly OGQO01 (sample SAMEA2579933, study PRJEB22360) | human gut metagenome | biome: human gut; feature: human-associated habitat; material: faeces | place: Denmark | collected 2008/2010
GCCGACACTGTGGAGAAGCCGATCGGCCGCGACTCGCTTGCAGCCGTGGCCACAATCGTTGCTTCCGACTCGGTTTCGGGCGAGATGGTGGGCACCAAGGCCTCCGACCAGCCGGTCTACGACACCATTACCCACACACGCTATCTCACCACCATGGCCAAGGAGCATTACGGTAACTTCAACCTCTGGCCTTACATATATAAGGAGAACGAGAAGATCCTCGGTCATCCCGACCGTATCCGGCCCGGCACGAGGGTAGTGGTGCCTCCGCTGTCGAAATATGGTGTCGACCCGGCTAACCCGGCCCATATCCGCAAGGCGAAGCAGATGGGCACAGAGATTTATTCAAGATATAAGTAGCTGAAAATAAATAAAGAACATCGGATGAGAAATGCGCATCTTTTGTAACGTAGGACGTGCACATATTTTTACTGATTAAGCCAGGGGCAATTTTTTTTCAATGGAAATTTGTAGGTTTCAGAAAAAAGTCGTAACTTTGCAGCGCAAACGACAGAAATGCCGATTTGATGGTTCCATGTCCGAGTGGTTAGGTACCGGTCTGCAAAACCGTTTACACCAGTTCGAGTCTGGTTGGAACCTCAAAGATTATGGACCAGTTTATTCCCTACACAGGAATAGACTGGTTTTTTATTTGCAACGCTCTGATTTATCTCTGATTAGTTCTCTGCCTCGATTCTTTCCACCTACTTAGAACGTTATCTATGAAAGGGTCTTTCTCACATCCTTCCGGCAAAAATGTGTACGGAATTTTCAACGACAGCTTTCCGCCGATCCTTGATGGCGTGACTCTGACGGTAGAGAACTATGTGCACTGGCTTTGCAGAAAAGGCTCCACACCCTGTGTGGTGACGCCCTGGAATCCGGTCTCGACAGAGTGCTCTTATGATGTGATGCGTTTCTTCTCACTTCCTATCCGCTCCAGAAAGCCGTATAGATACGGCTATCCCAAGCTCGACCCGTTCATATGGAAGAGACTGCGGGATACGGATTTCCGCATACTGCACGCCCACTGCCCGTTCTCCTCGGGACGCCTCGCCGTCTATGTGAAGAAAAAGCAGGATGTGCCTCTGATAGGCACTTTCCATTCAAAATACCGCGATGACCTGCACCACAGTTTCAAGCTGATGCCTTGGTGCGTGCCCATCATCATGAGGCGTATACTCGCTTTCTTCAACGCTTGCGACGAGGTGTGGATTCCCCAGGCGCAGGTAGAGCAGACTGTGAGGGAATACGGCTACCGGGGAAAGCTGACTGTGATGGAAAACGGTAATGATTTCGCCGATATGGTGGCGGGGAGTCTATGGGCCTATAAGACGCACGCCAAACAGCGGCTCGGCTTCCCTGAAGACGAGCTCGCCCTCCTGTTCGTGGGGCAGCATATATGGGAGAAGGGGATAGCCACGATACTCGACACCCTCAGGCTTCTTGAGGGAAAGGTGAGGTTCAGAATGAATTTCATAGGCACCGGCTATGCTCTCGACGACATCCGCACCGCCGTAGCCCGCTATGGGCTCGAAAGGAAGGTGACGTTCCTCGGCGTCATAAAGAGCCGGGAGGCGCTCAGCGACTATTATGCCGCCTCCGATCTTTTCATCTTCCCGTCGATGTACGATAACGCCCCGCTCGTAGTGAGGGAAGCCGCCGCCATGGGCACCCCCTCCATCCTTGTCGAGGGCTCGACAGCTTCGGAAGTGGTGAGAGACGGCCGCAACGGCTTCCTTACTCCCGACTCTCCCGGAGCCATCGCCTCGCGAATAACATCCCTCGCCTCTCGGCGCGACCTCATAGCCGCTGCAGCCGAGGGTGCCCGCGCAACGCTCGTAAGGAGCTGGAAGGATGTGGTCGACGAGGTGTATGAGAGATATCAGAAAATAATAACCGACTATAAAAGATAAGATATGGCATCCAGTCGGAATAAGGCTCCGGCGTCCGGACCGGCATCCACGGGACACTATTTCTCGGCGTGGAAGATCATCCTTCCGGTGATAATCGGCCTTGCTGTCGTGGCGTTGATGTTTTATCACGATGCCCGTAAGGAGGACCTCGCCGATGTGTGGCGGTGCATCCGCTTCACCCCCTGGGCAGTCTTCTGCATCTTCCTCGCCTTCTGCTGCATGTTCGGCCGCGACTTCGGTCTCTCGTGGCGTTTCCGCGAGCTCACCGACAAGCAGCTGCGCTGGAGCCAGGCATATAAGGTAGACCTGCTATGCGAGTTCACAAGCTGCGTCACTCCCTCTGCCGTAGGGGGCAGCTCGCTCGGCATGGTGTTTCTCAACACCCAGGGCATAGAGTTCGGACGCGCCACCACGCCGATGCTGACCACCCTTTTCCTCGACGAGCTCTTTTTCGTGGTGTTCTGCCCGATAGTGGTGCTTGTGACCCCGGCCGGCGAGATTTTCGCCTCCGGCGGCGAAGGCTTCTCCCACGGCATCGAGATCACCTTCTGGCTGGTCTATTCCTTTCTGGCGCTCTACACCTTCGTCCTCTTCACTGGCATCATCTGGAAGCCCCTCTGGATCAGGAAAGTGATTACCGTCATCTTCCGCTGGCGCATACTGAGGCGTTGGAGCGACAAGGCCGACGCCCTCGGCGAGAACATGGTGGCTACCTCGCGGGAGCTCCGCACCAAGTCGGCATCTTTCTGGATCAAGGTGTTTGGAGCCACATCGCTGAGCTGGACATCCCGTTATCTCGTGGTCAACGCCCTCTTCCTGGCTTTTCTGCCGCATGTCGACCAGTGGATCGTGCTCGCCCGTCAGTTCGTGATCTGGGTCGTGCTCATGGTCAGCCCCACTCCCGGAGGCTCCGGCCTCAGCGAGTGGATTTTCTCCGAATACTACGGCGACCTCGTACCCTCAGCCGGACTTGTGCTTATCCTCGCCATCTTCTGGCGCCTCATATCTTATTATGTATATCTGCTGATCGGAGCCGTGATTCTGCCGTCGTGGCTCGGCAAAGCCTACACGAAGCTGCGCGGCAAAAGCTCCGGCAAAGCGGCATCAAAAGAAACAGATCATGAACAGGAATGATTTCATAGTGATAATACCGGCGCGCTACGCATCCACGCGTTTCCCCGGTAAGCCCCTCGCCAGGATCGGCGGCGTGGAGATGATAGTCAGGGTGTGTCGCAGGGTGCAGGGCGCCGGATTCCCGCTGGCCGTGGCCACGGACGACCGCCGCATCGCCGACTGCGTCGAGAAGGCCGGATTCACGGCCGTGATGACTTCAGAAGCACACCGAAGCGGCACCGACCGCGTGATGGAGGCATACACCCGTCTGGGCTCCAAGGCGCCGGTGGTGATCAACGTGCAGGGCGACGAGCCCTTCATCGACACGGCGCAGATCGAGTCCCTCGCCGGCTGCTTCGACACTCCCGGCACAGAAATCGCCACCCTCGTGCGCCGTTTCGACCCCGAGGCCGGATTCGACGCCCTCTTCGACCCCAACCTCGTGAAGGTAGTCTTCTCCGACAGGATGGAGGCCCTTTATTTCTCGCGAAGCATCATCCCTTATGTAAGGAAATACGAGTGGAAGGAATGGCTCTCCCATGCCGTCTTCCACACCCATGTAGGCGTCTATGCCTACCGCGCCGACATCCTGCGCCGAGTCACGTCGCTCCCCCAGTCATCGCTTGAGCTCGCCGAGAGCCTCGAGCAGCTGCGCTGGCTCCAGGCAGGACTCCGCATAAAGATAGCTCTTACAGAGAGCCGGACCATCGGAATCGACTCGCCGGCCGACCTTGAGGAAGCGGAGAAATATTTTTCATCGTTATAAGTTGCTGATTAGAGTAATAATTGTTAATTTTGCACAAGATTGGGGCGAATGTGCCCCCGAGAGTTCAAGGCATTATTATATCGACAGGTAAAGTCTTTAGTTTCAGAAAAATATAACGCAAGGTTAAAATCCAATATGAAAAAGAGCGCACTTCAGAGAGTGAGAGCCGACTATCAGCCCAAACTTCCCAAAGCCCTTCAGGGCCCCGTGAAGCTGAAAATCGGTGAGAAAACCAATTCAGTCGCCGACCAGGAGGAGATCGAGAAGCTCTTCCCCCACACCTACGGCATGCCTATCGTGGAATTCGAGCGCGAGGAGAACCCCGTGCGCTGCGAGGAGCCGTTCAATGTCGGCATCATCCTCTCCGGCGGCCAGGCCCCCGGCGGCCACAATGTGGTCAGCGGTATCTTCGACGGCATCAAGAAGCTCAATCCCGAAAACCGTCTTTACGGCTTCCTGATGGGCCCCGCCGGCTTCATCAATCATCAGTATATGGAGCTCACCGCCGGTTATATCAAGGAATACCGCAACACCGGCGGCTTCGACATCATCGGCTCCGGCCGCACAAAGCTCGAGACCACAGAGCAGTTTGACGCCGGCCTCCAGATTCTCGAGGAGCTCAACATCAAGGCCCTCGTGATCATCGGCGGCGACGACTCCAACACCAATGCCGCAGTGCTCGCCGAATACTATAAGAACATCGGCGCTGACGTGCAGGTGATCGGCGTGCCCAAGACCATCGACGGCGACCTCAAGAACGAGTGGATCGAGACCTCCTTCGGCTTCGACACCGCCTGCAAGGTCTACTCCGAGGTGATCGGCAACATCCAGCGCGACTGCAACTCCGCCAAGAAATACTATCACTTCATCAAGCTCATGGGCCGCAGCGCCTCCCATATCGCGCTCGAGTGCGCGCTCGAGACCCAGCCCAACGTCTGCCTCATCTCCGAGGAGATCCAGGCAAAGCGCATGACCCTCGACAACATCGTCAGCTATCTCTGCTACGTCATCTCCGAGCGTGCCAAGCTCGGCTGGAACTTCGGCACAGTGCTCGTGCCCGAAGGCCTCATCGAGTTCGTGCCCTCGGTCAAGAAGCTCATCCAGGAGCTCAACGACGTGCTCGTGGAGCATGCCGAGGAGATCGAGGGCCTCGAGGAGCTCGACAAGCTCCGCGCCATCCACAAGTATCTCTCGCCCGCCAACGCCGAGCTCTATAAGTCGCTTCCCAAGGAGATCGCCCTCCAGCTCTCGATGGAGCGCGACAGCCACGGCAACGTGCAGGTGTCGCTGATCGAGACCGAGAGCCTGCTCAGCCACATGGTCGCCCAGCGCCTCGAGGAGATGGCTCAGGAAGGACAGTACACCGGCAAGTTCTCTGCCCAGCATCACTTCTTCGGCTATGAGGGCCGCTGCGCCGACCCCACCAACTTCGACGCCGACTACTGCTACGCCCTCGGCTACAACGCCGCTATGCTCATCAATTCCGGCCTCACCGGCTACATGTCGAGCGTGCGCAACCTCACCGACCACACTGAGAACTGGATCGCCGGCGGCATCCCCATCACCATGATGATGAACATGGAGCGCCGCAACGGCAAGATGAAGCCAGTGATCCAGAAGGCCCTCGTCAACCTCAACGGCCGTCCCTACCTGAAATTCGCCTCGATGCGCGAGACCCTCGCCCTCAACACCCTCTACCAGTATCCCGGCCCGATTCAGTATTTCGGCCCGGCGGAAGTGTGCGACCGTCCGTCGATGACGCTCCTGCTCGAGCATAACAAGGAGATCTGATGACCCGCCGCGCCGCTCCGGCGCCCGGCGTCATCACTGACCGAACATAAACCCAACCCCGGCTTTACATCATATAATGCCGGGGTTGATTGTTATTATAGATATAAACCCAAATATTGATATCATATGAAAGTTTCCATGCTTCTTCCGGCGGCATTCGTCGCCATTATCGCTTTCACTGTCTCCTGCCGTCAGGTCTCGCGCCAGGAGGCCGACACCAGCACCGTATATGAAGTCACCGACAATGCCCTGCTCACCACCGACGGCCTCCCCATGGTGGCCGATTTCTCTGCCGACTGGTGTCCTCCCTGCCGCAAGCTGGCGCCAGTCTTCGACTCCCTGAAGAATGTATATGCCGGCAGCATCGACTTCGTAACCTTCAACGTAGACAGCGTGGAGAATCTCGCACGCCACTACAACATCACCGCAATCCCCACATTGCTCTTCATCGCCCCCGACGGCACTGTAGTCCACCGCATGGAGGGCTATCAGGACGCAGCCGCCATCCAGAAAGCTGTCTCCGACCACCTCGACTGACTGCAATAAATAGATGCATATACAAAGGATGCGCACGGCCGGTGGGCCGCGCGCATCTTTTGTTCGCGCCCGGAGCGCGAGGAAGTCAATTCTTGTGGATTACCAGTCGCATTCGAGGAACTTGAACTGGGCCGGGCCTACTACCTCCCACTTGGCGGTGTAGGTGGCGGCGGAGCCGGTGTAGACGCCGAAGGTGATGGTGTAGACCACCTGCATGCCCTCAAACGGACGGGCCTCCGGATAGAGCTTCGACAGAGCGCCGGGCATTACCTCCTCGCAGAAACGCTTCTTCATCAGCGTCACTACCTCCTCGTCGGTCATCCCCTCGTATCCCTTGGGATACTGTGCGCGGGCCGATGCGGCGCGGAGATCGACATTGTTCTGGTAGGCGGAGGTGCCGGAGTAATACTCGTTGTTGCCGTAGCTTGTCACGTAGCCCATGCCCGACTTGATGCCTGTAGAGCCCAGAGGCACGTCGATGTTCTCATATACCCAGTCGACGCATGCCTGATAGTAGGTGGCGCTGAGCTCCTGGCCACGGCCGGAAGGAAGCGTGATCGTCACGTTGGGGTCAAACATCCATTTGCCATCGAGCTTCACGAACTGTGAGGTCACCTCCACATAGCTCTTGCGCGGTGTCCACTCGCTGCCGTTATACTCGTAGACGTCACACTTGTAGGAAGTCGTGCCGTCGGCATAATACTTGTAGACCACGAATCGGCTGTCGCCGGCCTGAGCGTAAGGTAGCTTCACCTTGAGGTAAGCCGGCAGATAGTTCTCGGGCTTGGCCGTCGACGACAGGTTGCCGTATCTCTGTCCCATGGCCTCGTAGTCGGCCGGGTTGAGTATAAGCGTGTTGGCGGCGGCGTTCCAGCGGCCCTCGTTTTTCACGTATACTGCGTTCTCGTTGACAGAAGGCACATTGACCACCTTCGCGGGGCTTCTGCGGGGAGCGGCCTTGGTGCCTGCCTCCACCTTGGTGGCCACGAAGTTGACATACTTGCCGGCTGCCACGGCGATAAGATAGCCGGTCACGGTCATCGTCTCACCCTCCTGGAGGGCCGACTTGATCTCGTCGGTGGCGAAATATATGCCGCCCATGGCTTTCTCGGAGCCCATGTCGATGTTGATGTTGTTGCCGCTGATCACGACCTTGCCTGTGATCTGGCCATACTCGGCGAGAGCATTGTCGGTGCGGCCGGCTATAGCCTCGATGTCGCCTACGGAGAAGACAGCGGGGGAGGGGTATTCCACCGATTCCTCGCTTCCCTTCACCTCGAATGTGGAGGCGGAGCCGGAGATCTGGAGGCCCTTGTTGTAGGCGCCGATCTGAGCGCTGGCCACCAGCTGTGTGCCTATCGGGTAGGTCGAGGGGTCATAGCCGCTTCCCATATATGTGAATATGGAGCCGGAGTTGTCGGTAAGTATGAAACCTGCGTTGCAGACGGCTGTCACGATGCCGTTGATGTCGTAGGTGCCGTCGACGGCCACGCTGCCGATCACCTCGGAGAGGGTGAAGCCGGGCACGTCGGGGTTGTCGCCGCCGTTGAAGACGGGATCTACATTCGACGTCATGTAGTTGACGATAACATACTGGCCGTCGGCTGCGTCGGGGAAGTTGTCGGCGATCACGCCGGCGAGCGAGGAGGCTGCCGTGTGGCTGGGAGCGAACGAGGGAGTGTAGTCGGTCTCGCTGCCCCACACTTTCTGGTAGTCGTTGTCCGACACGGTGTATTCAGCTGCGCTGGCGATACCCTCGACCTCGGCGGGCATCTCCTGGGCCTCGTTGTAGGTGAGGCTCACCGATGAGCCGTTGCTGAGGGCGAAATACTTGAATGTGCTGTTGGCGAGGAAGGCCGGCACATACTGCGCGGCAGGGATGGAGGGCGTGAAATAGTGCTGCGTGCCTACGGCTGAGAGGGCCGCCGCATGCTCGCTGCCTGCGAGCTCCTTGTTGGCGCTGAGCCCTGCGAGAGTGGCGTAGTCGGCCTCGGTCATGGTGTAGCTGACACTCTGCACCTGCTGGAGTGTCGGCTCCTCGAAGCCGTCGAGATGGTCGTTCCAGGAATTCTCCGAGCATCCCGCAAGGCCGATGCCCGCTGCCAGAAACGCCAGTGTCTTTATATTTATAGCTTTCATTGTCTTATGCTTGTGGTGTGATTAGAAACTCAGTTTAAATCTCAGCGAGAACGTGCGGCCGAAGGAGTAGAGCACTTTGTAGGCGTTGCTCCATGTGCCCGGAGTGTCGAAGTTGGTGGTGGCGTCCTTCACGAAGTTATAGTTGAAGAGGTTGTAGACGTTGCCGTAGACGGTGGCGTCGAGGCCGCCGACCTTGAACTTGTAGCTGCAGCTGAGGTCGAGCTCGTTGCCCCAGGGTATCTCCCAGGGATCGCATACGTTGAGCTCCGTGTTGGGGTTGAGGTTGGAGCCGGAGACAGCGTAGTCGGAGTAGTTGCGAGCGGCCATCGTCCAGTCGGCGCCGATGCGGAAGCCCTTGAACGGCTTGAAGGTGACGCCGAGGGCGGCTGTGGTCTGTGCGGATCCGCCGACCTTTACGCCCTTCTGGTTGAGGATCGCCCAGGCGTGGTCTTCGGCGCGGATGCCGGAGGCGAGGTCGCCCTGAAGGTTCTTGAGGGGCTGGCCCTGGTCGTTGTAGAAGTAGCCCTTGGCGTTGTTGTCCCACTGCCAGTCGCCCCACGAGAACATACCGTTGAGCTCAAACCACTGAGTGGGCACATAGGTGAAGTCGAGCTCGACGCCCATGTGGCGTGCCGACACCTTCTCGAGGTTCATAGTGTAGCGCTCGCCGGCGTGCGCGCCGGAGCTGATCTCGCCGCTCTTCTGGGTCTCGCGGTCGCATTTGTCCATCCACTTGGTGAAGTATCCGTTGATGGTCATCGAGAACACGGGGGAGTGGCAGCCCCTCAATCGTTTGATGGCCGTGGAGAACGGGGGGGAGGGGAAGCCGTAGCCTACCTCCACGGAGCCGATCTTCTCGTTCTTTGGATTGGGGTTGATGGCGTTGCTGACGGAAGATGAGAGGAATACGCCGTTGGAGAAGAATGGAGCCTTGGAGATGTAGCCGCCGTTGACGAACACGTTGTTGTGGCGGTCGATGTTCCAGTTGGCGCCGCCCTTGATTGTTCCGCCGAGGAATGTCTTCCAGGGTGAGTTGGCGTGCTCCTTGTCGTAGTAGAAGTGGTCGATGCGCTGGTAGCCGGTGACGTTGAGCGAGCCGGCGAGGATGGTGGTCACTGCGCCGTCGAGCAGCTTGTATTCACCCTGGCCGTAGATGCCCTCCTGATGGGTGTGGCCGTTATAGTCGCGGTAAACCACGTCGCCGATGCCGAGTTTCTCGTATTTCCAGTTGGGGTCGGCGGCAGCCGCGTTGTTTTCGGGCTTAACGTTCTTGCGGCTGCTGTCGTCCATGAAGTAGGCGCCGCTGTAGAGGTCGTTGATCTTGTTGTTGTGGTGGCCCACATAGTAGCGGAGGTCGATACCGCCTGTGAGTGTCAGCTTGTTGGGGATGATTTCGTTTTTGTAGGTGGAGATCAGGCCATACCATTCGTGGGAGTTGTTGCTCATCGACATCACCATGTTGGAGCCGGTTGTCGAGGCGGCGTTCATGTCCTGGATGGCGCCGTAGTCGAAGGTGCCGTCGGGGCGGCGGAACTGCCAGTTGAGGATTCCGTTGTTGGCGGCATACCAGGAGGAGTTGCTGTAGTCGCCGCGGCCCTGGCCCGAATAGCCGCCGCCGGAGGCGAGAGATGTATAGAGGGCAGTGGAGAGCGAGGAGTATTCGTTGATCTGCCAGATATGGTTGAGCGAGATGATCGGCTTGTGATACTGGTTGCGGTTCATGGTGCGCTCACGTCCCTCGTTGTCGAAACCGTAGGCTGCGTTGTAGCGGTACATGCTCTCGCCATTCATATATTGCTTCACTTCCTGCCAGCCTTCCACGGTGAGTCCGTTGCCGGAGTTGCGCTGGTTGTGCCACTGCGGGGCGCCGAAGGCCGTCAGGCTCAGCTGATGGCTGTCGCCCAGCTTCTTCGATACGTTGACGAAGTAGTTCCAGGCCTGGAACTGTGTGCCCTGGATGTAGCCGTCGCCCCACTTGTGGGAGCCGAGCACCGATATGGCCCAGCCGTTCTTCATCAGGCCGGTCGAGAGGCTGAAGCCTACGTCGTTGAGGCCGTCGTTGCCCATGCCATACCATATCGTGCCGCCCTTCTTGGCGTCGAGGCCGCGGGTGGTGATGTTGATGGTGCCGCCCACGGAGGGTGTCGACATGATGGCGGCGCCGAGGCCGCGCTGCGTCTGCATGTTGGAGGTGACGCCGGCCAGACCTGCGAAGTTCGACCAGTAGATGCCGCCCCACTCCATATCGTTCATCGGGATACCGTTGACGAGGATAGCCACATTCGGGGCCTTGAAACCGCGCATGTTGATCTTGGCGTCGCCGTAGCCGCCGCCGTCGGGAGTGGCCCATACGCCGGGGGTTGACTTAAGCACCTCGGGAAATTCCTTGTTTCCGAGCTTGGCCTCGATCTGGCCCGCGGTGATCTCGGAGATCGCGATAGGGGTCTCGCGGGTGCGCGCCTTCGACTGGGTCACCACCACGTCCTGAAGCATCTGCGAGTCGGGGTCGAGCGTTATGGTGCCGGTCTCGTGGCGTGCCTCTATTTCCATCGGTTTGTAGCCGATATAGGTAATCAGGAGTTTGTGCTTGCCTTGAGGCACTTTCAGTGTGAAATTGCCGTCGATGTCTGTGGCCACAGCCGTGCTGGTGCCTTTCACTGAGACTGTGGCGCCGATTACCGGCTCGCCCAGTTCATCGATTACCGTTCCCCTGCACGTCGTCTCGCCGCCCTGCGCAAACGCCTGGGCAATCGCGACCATCAGTGTCACGGCCAAGAGAAATAGTCTCTTCATACGTTAGTCGAATTAGTTGGTTATTGTTGTTTTTGTTATGTTGCTTCGGATGTTCGACGTAAATAATCCACAAAGTTAAGAATTTTTTGCATATCATTCAAATATATTTTCATTCCCCGTGTATCTCCCCTTATTGTCTGCAATTCTGTCGCGCAGCTATGCCGCGCAACAGTGGTCTGCGACATTATTTTCAAATTTCAAGCAAAAACACCCTGCATTTCGCGGCAGTCACGCTACTTATTATTATATTTGCACAAAATTTGAATAAAACCTAACACTATGTCTTCTTCCACAGCAGCTCTCAACGCCGCGGCTGCCGGCACTTCGCTCCGCGACAAGGCATGGGCCCGTTGGCTTGCCCTCGGCCTGCTCGCCTTCGCCATGTTCTGTTCGTATATATTTATGGACATCCTCTCCCCGATCAAAGACCTCCTGCAGTCGACCAGAGGCTGGGACTCCACAGCCTTCGGTACGATGCAGGGCTCCGAGACCTTCCTCAACGTGTTCATCTTCTTCCTCATCTTCGCAGGTATCATCCTCGACAAGATGGGCGTGAGGTTCACGGCCGTGCTTTCGGGCGGTGTGATGCTCGTGGGCGCCACAATCAACTGGTATGCGCTCACCGACGCTTTCCTCGGCAGCAGCCTCGACGTATGGTTTACCAACCATCTCAACTACATCCCGGGCTTCGACGAGCTGGGCATCTCTCCTTTCTATGAAGGCATGCCGGCATCCGCCAAGCTCTCGGCCGTCGGCTTCATGATCTTCGGCTGCGGCGTGGAGATGGCCGGCATCACGGTGAGCCGTGGAATCGTGAAATGGTTCAAGGGACGCGAGATGGCCATGGCCATGGGCTCGGAAATGGCGCTTGCCCGTCTCGGTGTGGGCACGTGTATGATCTTCTCGCCTCTGGTGGCCAATTTCGGCGGCGACATCAGCGTGTCGCGTTCGGTGGCCTTCGGCGTTGTGCTCCTCATGGTGGCCCTCATCATGTTTATCGTCTATTTCTTCATGGACAAGAAACTCGACGCCCAGACCGGCGAGGCTGAAGAGAAAGACGATCCCTTCCGCATCTCCGACCTCGGCAAGATCCTGAGCTCCCTTGGATTCTGGGTGGTGGCCCTCCTCTGCGTGCTCTATTATTCCGCCATCTTCCCCTTCCAGAAATATGCGGTCAACATGCTCCAGTGCAATCTCTCGCTCCATCCCGAATCGGTAAGCGAGTTCTGGCAGAGCGACCTCTGCACGTATATCCAGTATGTCATCATGCTTGTGGTGGCCGGGGGAGCGTTCGGCTTCAGCTTCTCGAAGAGCAAGTCGGTGAAGATTCCCTCGCTGGTGATTTCCATCGTGGCGCTGGTGGTATATTGCGTGATGGGCTACATGAGGCAGTCGGCCGCCGCAATATTCGCGGTGTTCCCGCTGCTGGCCGTCGGCATCACTCCCATCCTCGGCAACTATGTAGACTATAAGGGTAAGGCCGCCTCGATGCTCGTTTTCGGCGCCCTTCTCCTCATCATCTGCCACCTGACGTTCGCGTTCATCCTCCCCGTCTTCAAGGGCAACGACCTCGGCGGCGTGATGGTGGCCTACATCACGATTCTCGTGCTCGGCGCCTCCTTCTCGCTCGTGCCCGCCTCGCTCTGGCCCTCCGTGCCCAAGCTTGTCGACGCCAAGATCATCGGCTCCGCCTACGCCCTTATCTTCTGGATCCAGAACATCGGCCTCTGGCTATTCCCGCTGCTGATCGGCAAGGTGCTCGATTCAACCAATTCCGATATCGTATCGGCGGTCGCAGCCGGTCAGCTGACTGCCGAGGAGGCCGCGGTGAGCTACAATTACACCTGGCCGCTCGTGATGCTCGCATGCCTCGGCGTTGCCGCGCTGGTGCTGGGCCTCTACCTTAAGGTGGTCGACCGCAAGAAGCACCTCGGCCTCGAGCTCCCCAACATCACCGACTCCAAGGCCGAGAAGGTCGAGATAGAGGAGTCGGAGGTGGAAGGCGTGGAAGGCTGATTCATTCCGACAGTCGTCGATACCTCCAATATTTGCCGGGTTGTGCTTTTGCATGGCCCGGCATACTTTTGGCCTCTTGTGGGCGTTATATAGTATATGAGTAAATTGCTTTACGTGATGGCCATAGCCATCGGAATGATGTTGAGCCCGATGCAGGGCTACGCCGAGACCGTCTACCGCAAGACGGCCGAGGCTGTGGCACAGGCTTTCTTCAATGAGGCCGCGGGGCTCCTCACACCCCCGCCGAAGCTTGTCTACAACGGCAAACGGCTCACCACGGCAAATCTGTTCATACCTTTCTATGTATTTAATTCTCCCTCCGGAGGCTTCGTGATAGTCTCGGCCGAGAACAAGGCATTCCCCATACTCGGCTTCAACCTGTCAAAGGGTTTTGACGCCGATGCCTTGGGCGAATACGAGAAGGCGCTCCTGCGCAGCTATGCCCGCGACATAGAGATGATACGCTACGACTCCGACGTGCCTTACGAGGCAATCGAGGCGTGGCAGAACATTCCCTCCTATATATCGAAGCTGGTTAAGGCGTATCCTCAGGTCAACTCGCTCTCCATGTCGCGCAATCAGGCCGACGGCGTTATCGATGCCCTTTTCGCCAGCGACCGATATATCCAGGCCACTTCCGATTTGTTTACGCCCTCGCAGTGGGGCGCCGAGATTTCGGCAATGCTGAAGCGCGACGGTGACGTGGCGCTCGGACTTGTGGACGGCGACAGAATCCTGCCTCTTGTAGCCTACGGCTCCAAGGGCGACTACTGGCGTCTGCTGCTTGACGGCGAGAATGACTCATTTTATCGCCTTTTCGCCACGGAAGTTCTCAGCTTCGGTCAGCTCGCCGATATAATTAACGCAGCGGAGATTGTGCCTCCTCGGGAAGAGGAGCCGTTCTCGTTCCATGAAGACTTCATCGCAGAGACGCGAAGTGAGGACGAGGCACGTGAGCGTGAACATGAGAGTCGCCTCAACGTGATTGAGCCCCGTCTCGTGGCTATGGGCGGAGGTCATTTCCGCATCGACCTCCCTTCGGAGATCGTGATGTCGCGGATCTACAACCTCAACGGCTCTATGATCAGGCTTCAGCGATACAGCGACGTCTCCTCGGCTTTCGTCGACCTCGGCGGCCAGCCCTCGGGATTCTATTTCGTAGTAGTCAACGATGTCGAGGGTCGCCCTTATGGATTCAAGATCTACAGATAACCGGATAAATCTACAGATAACCCAATAAGATGATAGATATATGAGCAATGTGATGCAATCGCGTGCGGCCGCCTGGGGCGGCCTGGTTCTTGTGCTCGTTGTAATGGTGCTCACATTCAGCCTGCGCACGGAATGGTGGACGTTTATCGACCTGTTTTTCCTCTTCATGATGGCCTTCTGTCATCTGGCTGCCTGTTATCTGACGAAAGTCAGCTTCCTGGCCTCGCGCAAGCTTGATGTCTTCGCTCTGATTTGCGGCATATTGTTTGTATTGGCGCTTCTCTGCGAATACATCGCATGGCAGGTCATTTTCCCATGAATCATACTCAACATCACATAAATCAGAAACTCAGGTTCTGGTGGCACCACAGAAGACCGCTAATACTCAATGAGTTAGCGGTCTTTTTATTCATCCACACCCCTCCGGGTCACCACAAAAGTCACCACGCTCACGCTAACACGCTGTAATGTTGGGAATTATGTGTGTCAGTGCAGACTCATATCTTTTCTTGTGATTGTATAGCACCCTGATAATCAACATATAAATCATATCCATTCAAAATCATTCAGCATCATTCAACACCACATCACCGCCTCGCACCCCCAAACTTTAACAGACTTTAACTATATTCAGACAGTAAAAATGTGGTGATCTCAGCCTCTTTTTCGCCGGGTCACCACGCTCAACCGTTAAAATCTCATAATAATTTCGTAACTTTGTGGTCGGGTTGACACAAGTCTGCCTATGACATTTTAGAAATATGAAGCGGTATGCTCTCTTGTAAGTCGAGAACGTAGGAAATTCAAGACACTGCACAAGGATAGCATAGCGGTTCTCACGCATACGGCGTGGGCTGCTATACTACATTCGTGCATTTAGGTTTCCTACGACCTTCGACTTAGAATGTTGCATTGGTAGTCCGCGCTTCTGCATTTAATAATCTGCCCTGTCGGACTGCTGGGCAAAAATGAAAGAAAACAATGGAACAAAAATTCTGTCAAAGCTGCGGAATGCCGCTCACAAATGAAATATTCGGCACGAATGCGGACGGTAGACCCAATGAAGATTACTGCATCTACTGCTATAAGGATGGCAAATTTACGCAGGACATGACTATGCAGCAGATGATAGACTACTGCGCACAGTTTACGGATGAAATCAACAAGCAATCGGGACAGAATCTGACTAAAGAGCAGGCAAAGGAAATGATGCGTCAGTTCTTCCCTCACCTCAAACGCTGGAAACAGTATAGCGACTATAATCTGATACACAAAGCGGAGGCTCTTCTTGCGGAATGTGCTACTGTAACCATTGCATCTGTCAATAGCGATGGCTTTCCGCGCCCTGTGCCTATGGCGAAAGGCGAGACACAAGGTTGTGGCATAATATGGATGGCAACGGGGGGTGATTCTGTAAAAGTCGCCGACTTCAAGCGTAATCCTAAAGCCGGGTTATGCTACGATAAAGGCGGTTCAAGTGTCTGCCTGCGCGGCACAGTGGAAATTATCGACGATGACGATATCCGCAGGGAGAAATGGCAGGATTGGTATATAAATCATTTCCCGGGAGGACCTGCTGACCCGAACTATATGCTGCTTCGTTTCGTCGGGACGGAAGCCACTATATGGATTGACCATGAATTCACCCATATTCAAATATAAATTTTTGCCATGAAGAAGATCGAAGCAAACAAAGAACTCATAGCGGCGTGCGGCCTCTATTGCGGCGCGTGCCGTAAGTATCTGTCAGTCAAATGCCCCGGTTGCCATAATAACGAAGAGGCTATCTGGTGCAAGATAAGGTATTGTGTTAATGATAATGGTTATCACTCTTGTGCCGAATGTCGTAAAGATGTAAGCGAGTGTAAAATATATTCCAATTTTATCGGAAAGGTATTCGCTTTTCTTTTCAGATCAGACCGTCCGGCTTGCATCCGCTACATCCGCGAGCATGGCGAACAAGCTTTCGCCGAGGAAATGACTAAACGTAAATGCCAGACAATTAAACGCAACTACAAACCATGAGCCTCACATTACGCCCATATCAGCCTTTGGATGCCGCTGTGATTACATCGTGGCTTAAAAGCGAGTATCTTATACGCCAATGGTGCGCCGACAGATATGAACATTATCCTGTCACGCCCGAAGATATTAACACATATCACGAGAGGAATATTGACGGACAACACTCTCGCGCACTTACAATGACTGATGGCGATGATATTGTTGGGTACATCACCCTGCGCACTCCGGCAGACAAGCCTACGGAGCAACGATTGGGATTCGTTATTGTCGATGATTCAAAACGTGGCCGCGGCTTAGGCAAGGCTCTTGTTTCAATGGCAGTCAAATATGCCTATGAAGAGCTTGGGGCCACAAAAGTGTCGCTCGGTGTTTTTGAGAATAATCCGTCCGCTATTCATTGCTATGAAGCTGCCGGTTTTCATCGAGTATCACTACCTAAAACCGAGAGTTACGAATGCCTGGACGAAACGTGGAACTGTATTGAGATGGAATTAAAAAATGATACCCCAAAACATCCTTGACATAACCGGTCGTAACGAATTCCGCGAATGGCTCATAAAAAACGGCTCTTCCGAAAAAGAGTGCTGGATTGCCGTAAAGCGAGGCAAGACACCGCCGGAGGATGCCTTATGGTATCTTGACGCCGTAGAGGAGGCTTTATGTTTCGGCTGGATAGATTCTACGGTCAAGAATGTGGATGGCGTTACGCTCCAGCGTTTCGGACCGCGAACCAAAAACGGGAGATGGACTGAACTGAACAAAGAGCGTTGCCGGCGCCTTGAACGTCTCGGGCGGATGACAGACAGAGGGCATGCCGTCTGTCCGAACCTCAATGCGGAATTTGAGATTATACCTGAAATAATTATCGCATTCAAGGCTCGTCCTGTGGCATGGCAGAACTTTCAGGACTTTCCACCGCTGTATCAAAGGGTAAGGATTGACAATATTCAGAGAGTAGTTGCAAAGCCTGAATTATTTGAGAGTCGGCTGACAAAACTTATAGAAGCAAGCGAGCGGGGTGAGATGATAGGCCACTGGCACGATTGCGGACGATTACTGGAGGATTGAATCATGATCCGGACACTTAAAGACATGACTTTGGAGGAACTTTGGCAGCTGTTCCCCATCGTGCTGACTCCGCACCAGCTGCAATGGAAAGATTGGGCGAGAGAAGAAATAGAAAACCTCACCGCATTGCTATCGGGATATTGTCCTGTTATCACCCATATAGGCAGCACAGCCATACCCAATATTCATGCAAAGCCGATAATTGACATTCTTGTAGAGATAAATCCCAGTGCCGACAAGCAGCAAATCAAAGAAAAAATGGGAACTGCGGGATATATCTGTATGTCAGTTTCCGATAGCCGCATGAGTTTTAACAAAGGCTATACTCTGGCCGGGTATGCCGAAAAGGTTTTCCATATCCATTTTCACAGAGCCGGTGACAATGATGAAATACGTTTTCGCGATTATCTTATAGCTCATCCTGAAGTCGCTAAAGAATATGAGATATTAAAACTATCACTGCTTCCTAAGTACAAAAATGACCGCGACGGTTATACCGAAGCTAAATCCGAACTTGTACGACAGACAATAAAAAGAGCCTTAAAACAATGAAAAACACAATATATCCCCGCACCGGCGATACACAGACCGTATATCTGAAATCGGTTGTCACGCGCCCGACAATCGAGGTCGGAGACTTCACTA
>OGQO01001859.1_pt1 | contig 17974 bp, 16 predicted proteins | sample 1553241 | NCBI WGS metagenome assembly OGQO01 (sample SAMEA2579933, study PRJEB22360) | human gut metagenome | biome: human gut; feature: human-associated habitat; material: faeces | place: Denmark | collected 2008/2010
GGAGAAAAGAAAATTTTTCATTTTCTTCTCTCCCCGCTTTTTTATAATAATATCCACATTTCTATGAATTCTCAATCTTTCACACTACTTTGATTGCATTTTCCTTTCCTAACTGGTCAAATTATCCCACTGCAATTTCCACTCTTTTTCCGCAGAACGCCACACCATATTTATAAATCACTTCTACCCCTGCTGTCCTCAGTTCCGTATCATATTGTTTATCCTGAATCTGTTTTAGCGCAGTCTCTGACAACTGTTTCAAGCTCTCTTCTGTACCATTTTTTTCTGCTTTCAATTCAATAATAATACCCGGAAGACCTTTCTTTACCGGTTTCAACTGGATATCATAGCGTCCTTCGCCAGACTCCCTGTTCGATGTGACAAAAAATCCTCCCAGCAATGCACAAAGTCCAAGCATAAATCCATGATAAAAATTTTCTCCGGCTGTATCAAACGAGCTTACCGACTCCATCAGCAACGTCTGTATCTGTGTCTTCAACTTTCTGTTATCTCCTGAAAAAATTGCTTCCTGTACTGCAATTGCAGTTGACTGCGGAATCATAGTTTCGAATTTCTGCAGGATTTCCTTGTGATACACAAGTGCTATCTCACGGTTTGGCAGTGAAATCTCACACATAAAATCCCCATTGAAGGATAAGGTTGTTTTTACTGCTTTCAGATATCCTGTAACCAAAAGGAAACTGTAAATCGTTGACGGATTCTTTTTTATCTGTGGATAGATTACACCGGTATCGATATAAGTCGTAATCGTTTCCCCATTTACCAAGGATGCCAGACGATGATAGATTTCCTCATCTGCCTCCGCCAGAACCTCACCGATCACATCATTGCTTCCGGTAGATACCCAGAATGCCCGCGGTTCACATTCATTGCTGAAATAGTTCACAACTGACCACGGATTAAATATTTCTGTTTTTCCAAATCGATAGCCATCATACCATTCACAAATTTCATCATATTTATCGGATGCTCCATAATATGCTGCCATCTCTCGCACTTCATCCGATGTGAAGCCAAAATAAGCACTGTATTTATGGTCTAAAACCGAATTAATGGACAGATTGTTCATTCCACTGAAAATGCTTTCTTTTGCCACCCTCAAAATTCCGGTAAGAAAACCAAATGCCAGATGTCTGTTATCCTTAAACCCTCCGGAGAACAGATTTCTCATAAAAAGAATAATCTCTTCATAATACCCTTTCATATATCCCTGCTGGATAGGCGTATCATACTCATCAATAATAATGACCGGAGCGATTCCATAATGTTTATGAAGCATTGCCGAAAGATCCGCCAATGCACTTGAGAGTTCTACTTCCGTCACATTTCCTTCCGCTAGCCTTGCATATTTCCGCTCATCATATTCATCACACCGGTCACTCGTCCGAAGTTCTTCGTGTCTCTGCGTCTCTTTTGCAAAAATATCCCTGACTGCTGAAAATGTCTCCTCCCATGTATTAAATTTCACATCTTTAAACGTCAGGAAAATAACCGGATATTTGCCCTGATACGACCGGTATTTCTGACCACATGCCCAAATTTTCTTATCCTGAAAATATACCGATGTATCCTGCTCTGTTTTTTCAAAAAAAGTCCGCAGCATATCCATATTCAGCGTTTTCCCAAATCTGCGTGGTCGTGTAAAAAGTGTTACCATCGGACGTTCATCAATGAAATCTTTTATCAGCATCGTCTTATCAACATAGTAATATTCCGCCTGTGCCAGCCGGAAATCTGACACACCGATTGGCAGAGGCAGACAGGACGATCTCTGATTTTTCCGGTAATAACCAGAGCGTATTCTTTTATCTGCTGGTTTAGACGCATCTGCTGGAATCTGCCAACTGCGTCCCTGTCTCACAGTTCCCTCGATTCTTCCACTTCTGCAAAGTTCCGCTACTCTCCGCTCTGTGATGTTCCATTGTCTTGCAGCTTCTTTTACTGAAATCATTTTTATCATTTTGCGCTTCCTCCACCTTATTTATATATATAGTATATCCATATGTGCTTATTTCTGCAATATTTATCGGAATTATTCCGTATATTTCTCGATATTATTCCGAGTATTTTTTTGCATTATTCTGCTATTATCAGAACAAATAAAATATTTTTTTACTTTGCAGGCACAGAATTTTCTGTAAAGTAAAGGGACATGGAAAATGAGATAACCTCATAAATCCATGTCCTTTTCTATTATAGTTATGTGAACCTATTTATTTTTGCTAATATCGATTGTGCAGCTCCAAATTTGTCCTGTTCTGCACCTATACATATTGTATGTATCCTACAATTCCACAATAAACTCTTCCACAAGTTTCGCACAATGCTCCGCCGCTTTTTTCTCAAAAGTAGGATAATCCATCTCCGCAGAGTTATCTGCCTTGTCAGAGATTGCACGAAGGATCACGAATGGGATTTCATTTAAGTATGCTGCCTGTCCGATCGCAGCCCCCTCCATCTCAGTGCAGAGTGGGTGGAAGTTCTCGACTAATTTGTCCTTCACTTCCTTATCACAGATAAACTGGTCGCCGCTTACGATCCTGCCGGAGAACACTTTCACTTCGGTGTTGACTTTCTCGCACACGCTCCTGGCAAGGGATGCCATTCTCTCGTCCGCCGGGAAACTTAAAGTTCCAAGCTGTGGAATCTCGCCTAACGGATAACCAAATACACGCACATCCATGTCATGCTGAAGGACATCTGTGGAAACAACGATATCCCCGATATCGATCTGTGCGTCCAGAGAACCTGCGATACCGGTATTGATGATATGTGTCACGTCAAATAAATCTGCAAGGATCTGTGTGCAGATACCGGCGTTTACTTTTCCAATACCACTGCGCACGATCACAACCTCGACACCGTTTAATGTTCCTTCAAAAAATTCCATATTTGCTTTTTTTGTTGTTTTTACAACATTCATTTTCGATTTTAAAGTTTCTACTTCAAGCTCCATGGCTCCGATAATTCCGATTTTTTTCATCTGTTTCTGCTCCATTCTTTTTTTCATACTGTTGATATTCTAACATAAAAATGGAAATTTCGCTTTATTTTTGCAAAATTTCCATTTATCTTTCTCTTTTTATTCACTTGCAGTTCACCAAATGCAAATAAATTTGTATTTCTATATCTTTACGCTACACGGATCTTCTGTAAAATATTTCCAAGTTCTGCTTCCTTCTTCTCGCAGTCAGCTTCAGAAGTCTTCTCTGTCACAAAGCCAAGCTCTCCGGTCACGCCTTCTGCCTGTACATACGTAACAGTTCCGAATACTCTTTCTACGGCTGCTTTGTCTGCTGTTGTGCGGATAAAGAACCGGTTCTCCCATTCCCTGTAATCTACGAGTTCCAGTTTCTTTGAACTCCACTCAATTGGAATATTTTTGTCCAGATTCTTTGCCATCTCAACAACATCTGCTACAACGGCACTTGCTGTTGGAAGCTTTCCTGCGCCGCTGCCGTAAAACATTGCGTCACCTAACACATTACCATGTACGAAAATTGCATTGAACACACCGTTTACTGCATAAAGCGGATGCGATGCCGGAAGTAAAAATGGAGCAACGATCGCTGTATAGCCTTTTGGTCCTTTTTTGCTTGTTGCAAGCAGTTTGATCGCTCTTCCCATTGCCTGTGCGTATTTGATATCCGTCGGTGTGATTTTTGTGATTCCCTCTGTGTGGATGTCCTCAAAATCAACCTGCTGTCCGCATACTAAAGATGTTAAAATAGCAATCTTACGGCATGCATCATAACCTTCCACATCGGCAGTAGGATCTTTCTCTGCATACCCCTTTGCCTGCGCATCCTTTAAAACTTCATTAAAATCAGCACCCTTTTCTGTCATCTCAGTCATCATATAGTTCGTTGTACCATTTACGATACCGGTGATCTCTTCGATCTCATCTGCAGTAAGACAGGAATTTAACGGACGGATGATCGGTATACCGCCGCCGACACTCGCCTCAAACATGAAATTCACATTTTTTTCTTTTGCAAGTGCGATCAGCTCTGCACCTTTTGCAGCCACCAGTGCCTTATTGGAAGTTGTCACATGTTTTCCGGCCTCTAACATTGTTTTTACAAAAGTATACGCTGGCTCCACGCCACCCATTGTCTCAACTACAATCGCTACTTCCGGATCTTCTGCGATCACTTTATAATCATGTACGATTTTCTCCTGGATCGGATCTCCCTCAAAATCTCTTAAATCCAGAACATACTTTAATTCCACTTCATCGCCGACGCGGGCTGCAATGCTCTTCTTATTGATGTCTAAAACCTCTGCCACACCGGAACCGATCGTTCCAAAACCCATAATTGCTGCTTTTATCATTTTTATTCTGCCTTTCTGTTTTTGTATTATGTAAACTATTCTGTTCTGCCAGTCTGTTTTTATTCTCTCGCCAGAATTTTCACATACTGAATGCCGCCCACACTCTCAATCTTTGTGACCATCTCTGCAACATCCCCCGTCTGCGGTAAAATATCAATACTGAGCGTCAGCGTTGCGATTCCATTGACCGGTATACTCTGATGAATGGTAAGGATATTGGCATGAAAATCAGCAATCGTTTTCAATACCCCGGACAAAAGTCCCGGCTCATCATCCATCTGAATGACCATCGTAATGGTCTTTCCCTTTGTTGTCTCGTGAAAAGGAAAAATATCATCTTTATACTTGTAAAAAGAACTGCGGCTGATTCCAACGCTCTCTGTCGCCTCCTGCACCGATGCGATCTTACCGGAATCGATCAGCCTTTTTGCCTCCACTACTTTCAGCAGTACTTCCGGCACTGCCTTCTCTTTCAAAACATAATATTGCATTTTGTCTTTCATGGAAATGAATACCTCTTAGTTGCCAGATTCAACAGATTCTCTTTTGTATATAGAATCTATTCTGTTTGTTTGGGACTTACATTTGTCCTCATGAGGAAGATAATAACACAAAGAGGCTGCCAAGGCAACCTCTTTTCCAGAACATTTCTATATTTTTGTTTCTTGTTCACCAAATTTTTGATATTTAGAACTTGCGGCTTCCGCCTCCATGACTTCTGCCAGAACTGCTGGTATGTACCGTTGATCTGCCGGAATGGCTGCTGCCACCTCCGCTGCTTCCACTATTGGTCTGGATCCTCCGATGCGTCACCATCTGGTTGACAAAACGGTCTTCCTGACCGGTCAGGTTAACTTTTCCGAACGCATGGTAATCATACTGGTATCCACCGCCAAATTTCAGACGGTATTTTCCGGTAATTCCAAAAAATACAGCGGCAAACACAGCTGCTGCAAGTACAACTGCAAACAGAATTTCGCCCATCGTGAGTACATGATAATAATGGATCTCGCCTGTTTCTTCATCATAGGTATAAGCGTCAGATGGGACTCCCACCTCATAATAGTACTCTGCATCACTTAACATGGAAGAAAAGCAGGAAGCATATTCCCCATCCACAACATAATCATAACAGTTATCCAGAATATCATCGATCCTGTCGTCATTCAGATAGTAAATGGCTTCTCCCGCAGTCGATATCGTAACCTCTCTGTTATCCATGTCAATGAGGAACACCACGCCATCATCGCCTGTTGCTGTCGTGTCATAAAAATCATCCGCATACTCTCTCGCTGTCTTTCCCTGTGCATCCTCTGTCGTCAGGACAAAAATCTCCCAGCCTGTGGTCTCCTGCAGATTGGTGATTTCTTCCGAAAGCGACTGCTGTTCCTCATCTGAAAGTAACGCTGCATCATCATACACCGCATCATAAGTATCCGCATAGACCGGTACAGCCGCAAAAAGTGTCAGTGCAGTTACTGCGGACAGAGCGATTCTTTTTCTTAATTTATCTCTCATAAGAAATACCCTCCGATCAATGCAATGATTAAGACAACGACTGCCGAAATAATACCCGTCAGTGTGACTTTTCCGTAGTCTACCGGAAGTTCTCCGAACACTTTTCCTGTCTGCCCGTTCATGGAATAATAGTAGATTTTTCCATCTTTCCCCTTATAGGTAACAGTCCAGACCGGAAGCAACGCATAAGACCAGTCCTCCTTCTTCGGGATCACCCCGAATGAGTTGACCGATAACGCATTGTATCCCTGAACAGATTCCCGCATGAGTTTTTCCGCTGAGTTTTTCATCGTAGCCTGCATATTTCCTTCCACTGCTTTCTGCTCGATGTCACGTTTCTCTGCCATGAAACCGGAAAGATATCCCATATTAAAATCTTTCATCTCATTGAACTGATACGGCAGTACCCCTTTCACAAGCTGCACATTTGCCTTTTGCAGTGCGTTCTCTGCAAGATTCTTCAGATCGACCTCGCCCTCACGCTCCACATGGTAAAACTTTGTCTCTGTGTACTCGGTATCTCCGGTTCTCCACACACGGATTTTCTTGCCTTCGCCCTGCAGTTTTCCCTGCAATTTTGCATCATAGATCCAATATGGGAAATAGACACCACTCAGACATTCGATCTGTTTCTTATTAAAAAATGCCTTTGGAACAAATTTTTTCTTTCCAACATATTCTAAGAAACGTTTTTCCGCTTCCTTTTTGGAAATTTTAAAAGGAATGACTTTATTTGGAAGATACTTTCCTTCCAGCCGTTTTCCAAGCACGACCGGATTGTGACAATAATAACAGAACGTGGCTGCTGTCGTTGCATCTGTCACGATTTCTGCTCCACAGGAAGGGCAGTTATAAATGACTGCCTCTGCGCCGCCATCCTCCCCTTCTTTTTTCTTTGTGTCCGCACTCTGCTGTTCGGTTGTTTCCTGCTCTGCTTCATCAGAACTATCCGCTGCACCGGCATTCATCTCCTTTGACTCTGCCGGCTGCAATGCATCCAATTCCGCCTGGGTAAATTTCGAACCACAGTACTCGCATTTATACTTCTGTGTTTCCGGGTCAAAAATCAGTTCTCCGTCACAGTTTGGACACTTGAAACTGATAACTGCCATAGTTAGCTCCTTGCCTTTCCGCAATTGCTGCAGAATTTACCTTTGTTGACGGTTCCACACTCACAGGTCCACTCCGCTGCCGGTGCAGGTTTTCCACACTCACTGCAGAACTTTCCGGTATTTGATGCTCCGCACTCACAGATCCAGCTATTTGCCGGGGCTGCTGCCTGCTGTGGTGCTGCCTGTGGCTGTGTTCCTGCCATGCCTGCTGTCATGGCGTTCAATCCTTCCATGGAAGTGTTAAACTGCTGCATTCCCATGCCGACGCCCATGAATCCTGTCATCGCACCGCCTGCATTGGAACCTGCGTCACGCACACCTTCTGTTAAATTCTTAACAGCCATACCACGGAGCACACTTGCATCTCCACCTAACATTGCACCTTCATTTCTCATGTTGATGAGCTTCTGGGATTCCTCATCATAAGAAACGCTTGCAATACCGACTGCCTGGATTTCCATACCACGTGTCTGGTTCCACTCTTCATCGAGTGTAGTAGACATATATTTTCCAAGTTCTCTTGCTTTGGATGTCACATAGGAAATACGTGTTCCGTCTGCGGACATCTGGTTGATGGAGGACTGTAATGCCTCTAAGAACTCTGACAGATACTGCTCGTTGATCTCATCGATCTCCACTCTGTCTGCGTTTCTCGGAATTACTTCTGCATAGAACTGGAGTGGATTGGTGATCTTAACGGAATATGTACCATGCGCTCTTAAGAAAAGCTCGGCATTATAAAAATTATCAAAGTAATTGATCGGATTTCTCGTGCCAAACTTGATTCCTTTAATTTCCTGCAGATTGATAAAGAATACTTTCTGCGCAGTTGGTGTCTGACCGCCATATTTAATACGGTTAAAAGAATCCTTTAATGAATCTCCAAACTGTCCATTAAACAATGATGGCAGGGAAGAGTTATCCACTTTGTAATATCCCGGTTCTGCCGTGTAATCGACTACCTTGCCGCCATCCACTAACATCATGAACTGATTGTCATAAACATGGATGATCGAACCATTGGAAACTGTGTTGCCTGTTCCCTTGGTATTCTGTCCTTTGCGGATCAGCACACCGCTCGTAAAGACGGTTTTGTCGCTCATGTCATCTGCTTCGATGACCTCTAACCACTGATCTGCAAGTGTTCCTCCGATCGCCTGTCCAATTGCCCTAATAATTCCCATAACATATCCTCCTATACGTGATTGTAATCTACTTCATAAAAACGATGAAGCGTCCAAACTTTTAAATTGATCGGTGTGATCGCAAGTCCGCAGTACTCGCAGTACATTGCCCCCAGATTGGTGACCGGTGCACCGCAGTGCGGACAGGTTGTTCCGACAGCATTGTCGATTTTTGCCATCTTCTCATCCTGGATATACATGACCTCAACATTATACTTTGTCTGCTCCAATCGGTTTTCATCCCCTGAAACCACTGTTCCATCTTTCTTTTTATAATGAAGATGTTCCACAGCACTCTGAAATGTAATGATACATTTTCCCTGTTTTTTTTCATAGTTGGAAATCTCCGTCCGATGAATCCGGATCTTTTCGTATACTTCCCGGATTCCTTCCGACCGGTTCATTTCAATTCTATTTTCTACCTGCGCTTTTAATTCCTCTGAAGCATCCCGGATCAGCGAAACATTCCCGGAATCAATTGCCTGCAAAGCGGAAACCAGCATATTCTCAGCCTTATTCTTAAACTGCACCAGATTAAAATCCGGAAAATCCCTCTGGATCTGCGGTTCAAAGATCCGCGTCATCCCGGACACGGATTTCGGGGTGGCTGCAAGCTCATCTGCCTGCTTATTCCATCCCTCCACCAATGAATCTGTCCCGAATAAAGCCTGGGAAACATCCTCTACTTTTCTTTTGATTTTCCGGTATGCATAATAACCGCCACCTGCGAGCACCGCCAGTATGACGATCACCGGAATCCAGTTATTCATCGTCGCCACCTAATCCCTTCGGACATCCCAAAGATAACCACTTTAAGTATCCGTTGATAAATAAATCTATTTTTCCATCCATTACGCTGTCCACATTTCCGGTTTCCACACCTGTACGATGATCTTTGACCATCGTATATGGCTGCATGACATAGGATCTGATCTGGTTACCCCAGCCGATCTCTGTGACCTCACCGCGGATACCGGCTGCCTTCTCTGCATTTTCCTGTTCCTTCAACAGATACAGTTTTGCCTTTAACATCTGCATTGCCTTATCCTTGTTCTGGTGCTGGGAGCGCTCATTCTGGCACTGCACGACAATTCCGGTCGGAAGGTGCGTGATCCGGATTGCAGAGGAAGTCTTGTTGATATGCTGTCCACCGGCTCCGCTGGAACGGTAAGTATCAATTCTTAAGTCATCTTCATTGATCTCAATGTCGAGATCTTCCTCGATATCCGGCATAACATCACAGGATACAAAAGATGTCTGGCGCTTTCCAGCCGCATTAAACGGAGAAATACGGACCAGACGGTGTACGCCTTTTTCCGATTTCAGATATCCATACGCATTCTCTCCATTGATCTGGAATGTGATGGACTTGATGCCTGCCTCATCCCCGTCTAACGAGTCTAAGACAACCAGCTCATATCCCCTGCTGTCTGCCCATTTGGAATACATGCGGAACAGCATCTGTGCCCAGTCACACGACTCGGTTCCACCAGCTCCGGCATGTAATGACAGGATCGCATTATCCCCATCATATTCACCGGAAAGCAGTGTCTTAATACGGATATTGTCGAAAGTCGTAACAAATTCACTCAACATCTCCTCGATCTCCGGGATCAGGGAAGCATCATTCTCCTCATACCCCATCTCGATGAGTGTCTCTATGTCGTCAAACTGTGTTGCAAGCTTCTCATAAGTTGCAACATCATCCTTCATACTCTTTAAGGTTTTCATTTTATTCTGGGAAACGACCGGATCATTCCAAAAATCGCCGTCTTCCATTTCCCGCTCTAATTCCTGGATTTTCTGCTCTTTGTCAGCCAGGTCAAAGTGAATCCCTCACTTCCTGCAGCGGTCCTCTGTATGAATTCAGAGTCACTTTAAATTGATCAAGTTCTACCACAGTATCACCTCTTTCATTTTTTATCTGACAGACTCTTTTATCTGTCTGTTATTTTTATTGTAAAGTAAGCTTTGATTTTTGGCAATGTTTTCGCACTACTTTTAAGGTAAAAAAAAGAATTGCAAGTCCGATCGACGCGCCGAGCGTGTCAATGCACACATCCATCACCTCTGCCGACCTTCCCGGTATAAAATACTGATGAAACTCATCTGTAGCCGCATAAACTGCCGCCGTGAGCAGCGCCGCAAGAAACTGTCGCTTTTCTTTTTTCAGGATTCCGCGGTAAAATGCAAAAGAAAGCAGACCTAATATGGCATACTCTGTCATATGGGCTGCTTTTCTTACCGGATATTCGATTTTTTCTGCCATGGCCAGCTGCTGTTTTTCGGTCATATCCAGATGGAGCGTATCATTGGCACGCTCCACCAGACGATGACACAATCCGCCACTCACTTTACTCGATTCCGTCGCAGGCTGATTGGAAAAAGAAAAAATCAGACACATCCATGCTACTGCCAATATCCCTGTAACGATCCGATAAAGTTGTTTTTTCATGCTATTCTCCTGTTATTTACTGGATTTTATCCTTTAAAACCTCTATCGCCTTCTGAATCTGGTTATCATATGCCTCGTCATAAGAAGTTGCATCTTTGTCGAGATATTCGTATTCCAGTTCAATATCCGGCCCAATTCCGACACCGTGAATATAATTTCCCTTTGGAGTGAAATATTTGGCAGTCGTAAGCTTCACTGCATCCCCATTCTCCAATGGAAAGATCGTCTGCACAATTCCTTTTCCAAACGTTGTCGTTCCGATCAGTGTGCCATACTGATAATCTTTGACCGCACCTGCCAGAATCTCGGACGCACTGGCGCTCTCCCCATTGATCAGTACCGCAAGCGGGTAGTCCAGATGCGTATCCCCGCTGGAAGTGTAATCCTGACGGTTTCCATTTTTATCTTCTGTATACACAACTGTTCCCTCCGGCAGAATATCATCCAGGATCTGGACAACTGCGGTCACCATACCACCGGGATTATATCTCACATCAATGATCAGTGCTTTCATTCCCTGATCCTCAAGATCTTTTACTGCCTCCTCAAATTGTGCTGCCGTCTCTGTCTCAAAGGAATCAATATGTACATATCCGATACCATCCTCGAACATCTTGTGGGACACACTTGGCAATGTAATGTCCTGTCTTTCTACATCAAAGGAAAGATTTTCCTCGGTAGACGGACGGTAAATCTCCAGATGGACAGTCGTTCCCTTCTCTCCACGAATCAGTTTTACCAGTTCCGAAAGTTCCATGGAAACAGCCTCTGTTCCGTCCACGGAAACGATCACGTCATCTTTCAACAATCCTGCTGACTCAGAAGGGGTTCCCTCATAAACCTTGTTGACTGTTACCACCATGGTATCCTTATCCTGGCTTAACCCTGCACCGATTCCATAGTACTGGCCTGTCGTAGATATCTGAAGCGCCTGATAATCTTCTGCATTATAGTAAACAGAATATTTATCTCCCAATCCATCGATCAGACCTGTATACAGTCCATCCTGCAGTTTCTCATTTTCAATGTCATCATAATAATAGAGCTTTGTGTATGCAGTCAGTTCATTGATCTTGCTGACCGTATCTGCGTCGAGCACTGCGCCTTCTCCGTCATCTGCACTTTCCTTGTTCGTGATCAGGATCTGTGAATTTGTTGCCAGACATGCCACATTGATTCCCGTCCAGCTTATCAGAAGTGTTCCGATCACACCGATCACGATCCCTTTGACTGTGCTTCCTTTTTTCTTCTTTGGAGTCTCTTCCGCTCCAGTTTGATCCAGTTCATAATTCTGCTGATCCATAAATTTCCTTTCGCAGCAATTTTAAAACATTTTTGCTGCATCCTTTCCATGTAAACATATGCATAACCACACCTCCACTTTCATAGCAATTGAGAAAAATGCCGAGGTGCTGGTTTTATTTTCCATAACCTTTACAAAACAGAAAAAAAAGAGATTGTACACAAAATGCCGTTTCCGATTTCCGGCTTTCGTGTGGCAACCTCTTTTTATATACTTTGTCTGCCTGATTCCCGGAACGCTTATCAGCCCTTGAGATAACTCCACGGACTGACATAACTTCCGTTTAATGATACACCAAAATGTAAATGATTTCCAGTAGAAATACCTGTACTTCCAACGTAGGCGATCGTCTGACCTGCAGAAACTGCTGTTCCTTCTGAAACTGCAAGCGAGGAACAATGCATATAAACGGTATAAAGTCCACCGCCATGATCGATCATCACGTAGTTTCCAGCTGCACTGCTATAATTTGCCGCCTTTACGGTACCGTTTGCCGCTGCAACGATCGCTGCACCTGCTGAGGCACCAATATCAATTCCTTTATGGTTTGAAGACGCTCCTGAAGTCGGTGAAACCCTCGTTCCGTAATCACTGGTGATCCTCGTACTTGACGGACACGGCCATGTGAAAGCTCCACCTGTATAAGGATTGTCTGCTACCTCTTTTCCCTCTGCAGCCGCTTTGGCTGCTGCTGCCGCTTTCTCAGCCTCGATCCGCTTGATCTCCGCAATCAATTCGTTCTGCGCCTGTATCTCTGCCTCAAAATACTTTGCATCCTCCTGCGCATCCGAAATATTACTTGTGATGCCTGCAAGCTCAGTCTCCTTCTGACTCATCAGCGCTGCAACTGACTGCTTCTGGCTCTCCACATTCGCCTTCATGGTTTCCAGGTCCGCGTAGTCCTGCTCAAGCTGTTCTTTCGCTGTGGTGATATATTCGATATTCTCCGTGTACTCATCCAGCTTTTGTCTGTCATACTTCTGAATCTCGGCGATATACTCTGCCGTATTCAAAAACTCTGCCACACTGTTCGATTCCAGAAGCTGTTCCAAATACGTCGTCTGGCTGTTTTCATACATATACCGGATACGGGTTTTCATATCGTCATACTGTTTTTGTTTATCTGCTTCTGCCTGTGCTAATTCTGCCTCTGCATCAGCAATCTCTGTACTTTTGTCCGCAAGCTGATTTTCCAGCGAAGTGATTTTCGATGAGATATCCACAAGTTCATTGTTCAGTTCCTGAACTTTGTCCTCTACATCACCTTTGGAATCCTTCAGATCATTGATCAGCTCTTTCGCAGCTTTTAACTGCTTTTCCAATGCAGCTTTTTCTTTCTGTGCTTCCTTGAGCGACGTTGACGAGGCATCTCCCTTTGCCTGTGCCGTCAGCCCTGTTGCCATTGTGAGAACAAGTACCACCGCCAGAATGCGGTGTAAAATGTTTCTTTTCTTCATAAGATTATACTTTCAAGTGCTTTCTGATCGTGATGCGGCTGCCTATAAAGCCAATGCCGACACCGAGTATCAACGCTACCGGAACCAATGTGTGGAACACCTCATCTGCCGGTAAGAATTTCATCATATTGCTGATAAAACTGAACTTCTCCCCGATGTAATCAATGATCCGTCCATAAAGGACATACAGGATGCCAAGCGGAATCGCTGCACCGATCAATCCGATCACAATACCTTCTACCACAAATGGTGCGCGGACAAAATAATCTGTCGCACCGATCAGTTTCATAATACCGATCTCTTCTCTTCGCACAGAAATACCTACGGTGATGGTATTACTGATCAAAAAGACTGCAACCCCCAGCAGGATAATGATAATTCCTGCAGAGACATACCCGATCAATTTATTAAAATCAGTCAGTGTGTTCGCCACAACTGCCGACTGTTTTACTTCCCGGATACCATCCACTGACTGCAGATAGGTCACTAACGTCTGCTGCATGGAAATGTCATTCATATATATGGAATAACTGGCGTCATTTGCCAGTGGGTTATCCCCGGCAAAACTCTCCGCTGCTGCCTCGTTTCCTTCAAAGTAAGTCTGCTTGAAGCTGTCCCATGCATCATCCGCTGAAACAAATTCCAGATTTGATACCTCTGCCCTTGCACGGATCAGATCCCCAATCTCATCAATCTTATCCTGTGAGATTCCCTCGTCAAAAAAGACTGTTACAGCAACGCCGGACTCTGCATCCTTCACCATAGACTGGAAATTTGTCACAATCGTATAGAACAGACCAAACAAAAAGATACATGCGGTCATCGTTGCAATCGACGCAAGTGAGAACATCTTATTCTTCCAGATATTCTTCAGTCCCTGCTTTATCGTGTAGAAAAATGTACTAATCCTCATCGCTATAATCACCCTCGCTGTCCTCAACGACAACGCCTTTCTTCATAGTGATGACACGCTTGTTCATTGCTTTCACAATCTCAAGGTTATGTGTTACAACTACCACTGTAGTTCCACGGCTATTGATCTCTTCCAGAAGTTTCATGATCTCCCATGCATTATGATTATCCAGGTTACCGGTTGGCTCGTCCGCCAGTAAAATCTTTGGCTCATTGATAAGCGCTCTTGCGATCGCAACACGCTGCTGCTCACCGCCGGACAACTGCCTTGGATAAGAGCGGTACTTTGCAGCAAGTCCTACCATAGACAGCATGGATGGAACATTCTTCTTAATGCTGCGGTTTGACTCACCGATGACTTTCTGGGCAAATGCAACATTATCATAAATGTTTCTATCTTTTAACAAGCGGAAATCCTGAAATACAACGCCGATATTACGACGGAATTTCGGGATTTGCCTTCTTTTGATTTTGTTCAGTTTCTTATTGTTTATCGTGATCGTACCCTCTGTTGGTTCCAGTTCTTTCAGTAAAAGCTTGATCAGTGTCGATTTTCCCGAACCACTGTCACCAACAATGAATACGAATTCGCCTTCTTCAATGTCAAGACTCACGTCATTTAACGCAGGGATCCCTGCCGTATATGACTTACTGACATGTTCCAACTTAATCATTGCTTCCTCCTAAATCTAGTAATCCAATGACTCCATATATTTCATGTATTTTACAACCATCAATGCGATCTTAAATGTAATGGCATCTTCAAACACACGAAGATCCAGTCCTGTGTACTTCTGAAGCTTATCCAGACGATATACCAGTGTATTTCTGTGGATGTACAACTGGCGGGATGTCTCGGAAACGTTCAGGCTGTTCTCGAAGAACTTGTTGATTGTGGTAAGTGTCTCCTCATCAAAATCATCTGGTGATTTTCCATCAAAAATCTCTTTGATAAACATCTTGCACAGTGGAATCGGGAGCTGGTAGATCAGACGTCCAATTCCCAATGTGGAGTATGCGATCACATCTTTTTCCTCAAAGAAAATCTTTCCTACATCCAATGCCATACGGGCTTCCTTGTAAGAACGGGATACTTCTTTGATCTCATTTACAATTGTTCCATAAGCGACATGAACATCATTCTCAGCATCTGCACGGAACAGGTTCACGATCACTTCTGCTGTCTTGTTCAGTTCATCGTATCCCTCGTTGTCTGCAACTTCTTTCACCACGATGATGTTCTTCTCATCTACCGCAGTGACAAAGTCCTTGGATTTGCCACCGAAGATTCCTCTGATCTTTTCCAGTTCATTGCCATCTTTCTCGCGGTTCGTCTCAACGATAAATACCACTCTCCGGACTTCTGTATCAATATGGAGCTTCTTCGCTCTGTTATAAATATCAACCAGCAGTAAATTGTCCAGCAAAAGATTCTTGATAAAGTTGTCTTTATCGAATCTCTCCTTATATGCTACCAGAAGATTCTGTATTTGGAAACTGGCAATTTTACCCACCATGTAGACATCGTCACTGTCTCCGTTGGCAAGCAGGATATACTCTAACTGGTGTTCATCAAACACCTTGAAAAACTGATATCCGTTCACCACCTGGCTGTCTGCAGGTGACTCCACAAATGCCTGAGCAGGTTCTACATACTTCTCTGCGTCAGGAAATGTAGCAGCCAAAATCTTTCCCTCGACGTCAATAATGCATAAATCAATTCTGGTTATTCCCTTCAATCCATCAATTGTGTTCTGAAGTATCTGATTCGAAATCATAAGCTATGCTCCTTCTCTGGTCGATTCTGTTCAACTTTCACAAAAAAAATCGTACTTTTCTCCCTCAATAAAAATACCTAGATTACATTTTAATGCAAAACTGCAAAAAAATAAAGAGGAAATACATATTTTTTTATGCATTTCCTCAATTCTGCTGGAAATTTTACCTCTAATTCCCTGTATACAATCTCCACAAAAAAATTTCCTGTCTCTCTGTTTCATCCTTAGTTCTTATGATATTCCAGAAATCCCTCGCCAAGTACTTCGCGGACATCTGAGACAATGACAAATGCATCCGGATCCACCGATGCCACAATATCTTTCAGTTCTACGATCTGTTTCTTGGAAACAACACAGTAAAGCATGCACTTTTCATCACCGGAATACATTCCTTTTGCATATAGACCGGTTGCTCCACGGTCCAACTCAAGCAGGATCTTTTTTGCCACTTTTTCATACTGGTCTGTAATGATGAACGCCGACTTGGAATATTTAAATCCTTCCATCAGACCATCCGACACTTTCGTTGTGACAAAAATGGCAACGATCGCATACATTCCTGCCTTGATACCAAACAGATACAGTCCGGTCAGAACGATCATGGCATCTAATACCTGCATGATCTGAACCACGGAATAATGTCTGACAAAGTGCTGGATCAATACAGCCAGAAGTTCCGTTCCACCTGTGGTAGAACGTGCTAAAAGGATCAGACCCATGCCGGCTCCTCCGATCACACCACCGAAAATTGCGGCAAGGAAGTAATCCTGCTGTGTCAGATCAATTGCCGGAATCACATAAATCCACGCAGACAAAAGTACCGTACCCACAACTGTCCGCCAGATAAACCTCTTTCCTTTAAACTTCAGAGTCAGAAAAAACAGTGGCACATTCAGCCCGATATTGGTCAGCCAGAGTGGGATTCCTCCCGGAACAAATCTTTCTGTCACTGCCTTGATCACAATCGCAAGTCCTGTAAAACCTCCTGTGACAAGACCGATCGGATCATACAGACACTGGATGGCTGCCGCTAACAGTCCCGTCCCCACGATCATCATCAGATAATCTATCACTATGGAACGTTTATTGATTAATTTCTGCATTTCTACTACAATTCCTCTTCTTTTTCATCATACTTATTCATACTGTTGACCAACTTGCCACGATGTATGATGCTTTTCAGGCGAGCAAGTATGCCATGCTTTTTCTTATGCACCGGTATTCCTCCGATTCCATACCAGATATTTGCATTCATTTTATCCCGGTGTTCATATAAGAACTGCTCCTGCATCGGAGATGGCAGAACAGATATGATCACATCCGGTGTAGTCGCATTCATATCATTGATCACTGCTTCCAGATCCCCCACACAGGTCTCCACTGCATATTCCCCTGCAAAAATCAGTTTTGGATAATCTTCTGCAAGCTCTGCTTTTAAAGCATCAATTTTCTCCTGCGTGTCACCCAGCAAAAAAACACTTTTTTTATTGCGCTCTATCCGTTTAAAAAATTCAAAATAAAAATCGTTTTCTTCTGTTTCCCGGATCCGCTGCATGGATTCAAGCCCCGCTGCCTGGATGATCTCTTTCTCTCCAATGATCGCAAGATCCAGGGAACTCATAACTTCCTTTAATACCGGGTCGGTCTCCGAATCGATCAGCATCTGTAATGAGATGCTCTCGATCGTGTTAAGGACATGATCGCTCAGATAGCGTTCCACACACATAATTGCTTCCCGCACTGTGTAGTTGTCCAACTGAACTCCCAGTATATCAACTTTCTTTATCATTCAACACTCCTGGTTATTTTTCTCAACTCAAGAAAATTTATGCATGTAGTATAGCAAACCTCTTTTCATTTTTCAAGTTGTGTTCTAAAACGCGATAGATTGAGGAACTT
>OGQO01001879.1_pt1 | contig 17812 bp, 13 predicted proteins | sample 1553241 | NCBI WGS metagenome assembly OGQO01 (sample SAMEA2579933, study PRJEB22360) | human gut metagenome | biome: human gut; feature: human-associated habitat; material: faeces | place: Denmark | collected 2008/2010
TGTTCGGGCATCGAAGCCCGGCCCGCGGCTGCCGCCGACCCAGCCGGTACCGAAGTGGCCGACATGAACGAAGTGCACGGCATCCTTTTTGAAATGGAAGCCCACGTCGTTCGTACCAACATTCTCGAAGGCAAGCCCCGTATCGACGGTCGCGACACGCGCACGGTTCGTCCGATCGAAATTCGGCAGTCGATCCTTCCGCGTACTCACGGTTCCGCCCTCTTTACCCGCGGCGAAACGCAGGCTCTGGTGCTCACCACGCTCGGCACCAAGCAGGATGAACAGATCATCGACAACATCATGGGCGAAAGCCGCGATCGGTTCATCATGCACTACAACATGCCTCCGTTTGCCACCGGTGAAACCGGTCGCGTGGGCAGCCCGAAGCGTCGCGAAATCGGCCACGGTCGTCTCGCCAAACGTGCTCTGAAGGCCGTTTTGCCCAGCGCTGAAGAATTCAACTACTCGATTCGCGTGGTTTCCGAAATCTGCGAATCCAACGGTTCGTCCTCGATGGCTTCCGTCTGCGGCGGCTGTTTGTCGATGCTTGATGCCGGCGTTCCGCTCAAGGACTACGTGGCCGGTGTGGCTATGGGCCTCATTAAGGAAGGCAACAAGTTTGCCGTGCTCACCGACATTCTCGGCGACGAAGATCACCTCGGCGACATGGACTTTAAGGTAGCCGGTACCGAAAACGGTGTGACCGCTCTGCAGATGGACATCAAGATCGAAGGCATCACCGCCGAAATCATGCAGGCCGCTCTGGCTCAGGCTCACGAAGGCCGCATGCACATCCTCGGTAAGATGCACGAAATGGCCGGCGACGGCGCCAAGGAACTCTCCGTCTGGGCTCCGCGTCTGCTCACCATCAAAATCAATCCGGAAAAGATCCGCGATGTGATCGGCAAGGGTGGTGCCACGATCCGCGGCCTGTGCGAAGAGACCGGCTGCCAGATCGACATTGAAGACGACGGCACGGTGACGATTGCGTCCAACGATACGGAACGTGCTGAATTCGCCAAGAAGCGCATCGAAGACATCACGGCTGATGTCGAAGTGGGCAAGATCTACGAAGGCCCTGTGGTCAAGTTGCTTGACTTCGGCGCCATTATCGGTCTGCTGCCCGGCAAGGACGGTCTGCTGCATATCAGCCAGATCGCCAACGAACGCGTCAACCAGGTCTCCGACTACCTGCAGGAAGGCCAGACGGTACGCGTCAAGGTGATCGGCTTCGATGACAAGAATCGTCCGCGTCTGTCGATGAAGGCACTTCTGAACGAAGAGTAATTCGACGATGTCTTTCAAGCCGGCGAGAGGTTCGCCGGCTGAAAGCAAAAAGGGACAGAATGCAAAGCGGACCGAGCGGCCCGCTTTCGCCGCCTTAAGAGAAAAGGTTCAATATCGGCTAAAATCCAAAATTCACTTCCAACAGCGGTTTTGGAGAAAAGAAGCATGCGAAACAGACTGGTAGTCGCCAACTGGAAAATGAACGGATCGCTTGAAGCCAATGCCCGGTGGGCTGAGGCTTTCCTTGCGTTGGAAGACGCAGGGTGCGATGCGGCAGTGTGTGCGCCTTCCGTGTATCTGTCGCAGATGGCCTGCCTGCTGAAAGGATCATCCGTAGCGCTTGGTGCTCAGGACGTAAATGAATTTGAGTCTGGCGCCTACACCGGTGAGGTCAGTGCCCGTATGCTGGCCGAAATCGGTTGTTCCTACGTGATCGTGGGACACTCCGAACGTCGTGCGCTTTACGGCGACACTGATGATCGTGTGGCTCTCAAGGCCAAGGCGGCCTTGGCCGCCGGTATTCATCCCATCGTTTGCGTGGGTGAAACGCTCGAAGAACGCGAAGCAGGCGAAACCATTGCCGTGGTGTCGCGTCAGCTCGAAGCGGTGATCGGCAAAGTGGGAGCAGAGGATTTTGCCCGTTGCACGGTGGCCTACGAACCTGTTTGGGCTATTGGTACCGGTAAGAGTGCAACGCCCGAGATCGCGCAGGAAGTGCATGCCGCGCTTCGTGCTGAGCTGACCAAACACGCTGCCGAACTCGGCGACAAGGTGCGCATTCTCTATGGCGGCAGTGTCAAGCCCGGCAACGCCGCTTCGCTTTTTGCCATGCCCGACATCGACGGTGGCTTGATCGGCGGTGCGGCGCTTAAGGCACAGGATTTTTACGAGATCTGCACGGCGCACTGAGACGCAGGCAGATTGAAAGCTTTTTAACAACCAAAATCAGAACCATCACGGAAAACACACAACTATGCAGATGTTGATGAGTATCGCGATCGTTGTGCAGATCATTGCTGCGATTGCCGTCATTATTCTGGTGCTCCTGCAGCACGGCAAGGGCGCCGATCTCGGCGCGGCTTTCGGTTCGGGCGCTTCCGGTTCGCTCTTCGGCGCCACCGGCTCGGCCAACTTCCTGTCGCGCTCCACGGCTGTGGCTGCGACGATCTTCTTCTGCGCCACCATTGCCATCACCCTCGGCTCTGGTGCTTTCAACAAGCAGAATCAGCAGCGTCAAGGCGGCGTGCTCGGTACGGTGACGACCGAACAGACGACGCAGGCTCCCGCTGCAGCCGGCTCCGAAGCGCCTGCTGCGAAGGATGACTTGCAATCCAACCAGGTTCCGCGTTAATATTCGCGGCCTTGCAGCCGGTTCCGGTATGTTTTCCCGGCTGTGAAGGAATGACTCGGGGAAGACAATAGTTTTTTTCGAGTGCAAGCGGTCGTGGCGAAATTGGTAGACGCGCAGCCTTGAGGTGGCTGTGGTGAGAGCCATGAGAGTTCGAGTCTCTCCGACCGCACCAAGTGCTGGGGTATCGCCAAGTCCGGTTAAGGCAGCGGATTCTGAATCCGCCATTCGTAGGTTCGAATCCTACTACCCCTGCCACGCACTTATCAGATTATCGAAGAGGCCGCGCCGAAAGGTGAGCGGCTTTTTTCATGCCCGTTTTCTGCGCTCCACCCAAGCAAAACGGGCGGAAAGCGCGTATCCCGCATCTTCCGCCCGCTCGAATTCAACTCCGTTTCGTTAGGCTTTGTCGACAGAGTTGCCCGATTCTTTTTCAGCTACCAGCTCGGCTTGAACTTGCTTTTCCAATTCACGTCGCACTTCGCAGCCGTTTTCGGAAAGTGCCTTGGGCATGCCGGTTGCAGGAGCCGGAGCTTTTGGACGGAAGAAGTACAGGATGGCAACCACCGGAAAGAGCATGGCACCCGCAGCGGCGAGCGTGACCTGGTTGCTGGCCCAAGTAGCAAGTGCGCCGCCCAGCACTGGGCCGATGACGCTGCCGAACTGCTGCACGGAGTAAGAGTATGCAAACACCTTGCCGCGATCCTGAGGATCGGAAGATTGCGTTAGCACGGCGTTGATGGCCGGGAAAATGCCTGCAAAGGTCAATCCGCCCACAAAACGCCATATCGTAAACCAGGTGAGATCATGAGGAATAGCCTGAACGATGCCGAAAATGCCGCTCAAAAAGAGTGAGAGGTAAAGCACCGGACGGTAGCCCCAGCCTTGACCGAGCATGCCCCAGGGAGGCGAAGCAATCACACCGGAAATGCCGACGATCGAGAAGACCAGCCCTGAGATGAACACAATGCGATCCATCGAGCCCTGCAACTCGGCAATGTAAAGCGGCAGTACGGGCTGAACCATCAGCACACTCATCTGAACCACGGCTGCCGCAAAAAGCATGCGCAAAATGACGGGGTTGCGCAACGGCGTGACGCGAGCGGGTTCCTCGGCGCTCTTTTGAGCGGGTTTAGCACGCGGCGGCTCTTTAATCAAAACCGCCAAAGCGATGGTGATGGTGGTAAGCGCCACAGCAGCGATTTGGAAAGTCGAGCGCATGCCGAACATTTCGGCAAGAAAGCCACCCACGAGGGGACCCAAAACGCCGCCCGCGGTTAGGCCAGCCTGCATCAGGCCCATGCTAAAACCGATCCTCTTGTGCGGAATGACAGAGGTGAGAATGGCAAGCTGCGCAGGCCAGAGCCCCGCGGCTAAGCCTTGCAGCACGCGAACACCGAAAAGCTGCCAGGGCGTCTGTACGATAGAACCCAGAAAATAGGTGATGGCCAGGCAACTTGCGGCTCTCAGCGCCATAAGCTTTCGGGAGCCCTTATCGGACATGGCTCCCCAGATGGGCGCGAAAATGCCGGAAATCAGAAAGCTCACGGCAAAGATGATGCTGCTCCACCAATTGACTTCCGCAGTTTGAACGCCGAGCTCCTGAATAAGGTACATCGGCAGGAACGGAATCAACATGGTGTAGCTTGCCGACATGAGAACAGTGCTGCACGTCAAGACGGCTAAGACCACACGCCAGTTCATAGAAAAAAGCCTCAAGTTTTTTTCGAGATCCCAAATTTTGAGTCTACGCCCAAAAATCGATTTATAGCGAAACAAAAGACCGAAGATTATTCAGTCGGTTAATGAAGACGAGTTCGCAGTTTGAGACGTTTGGCAACACATGCCGAACCCAAGGCTGAAGTAAAATTTCGGCTCCGACGGTTCGGGGGTGAGGAATGCTTTTCGCCTCGATCCGAAAACCGACTTTCTTCATTGTTTTCTTGCTCTGGTGTTTCTTCCGTGAAAACGCTCAAACACGTTCTTATCGGCTTTTTGATGGCTGCTGCCACGCAAGTCTTTGCCTTTGATCCCGACCTTGCGGCAATCGAGAATCAATCGCTGATGCAAAGGTTCCCCAAGGGATCGATCGTGACGCGTGAAACGGCTGACCAAGCGCTTCGCGAAGTGCGTGCGGCCAAGAGCAAACTCAAGGAACTGGTCGAATACTCCAAGCGTCGTTGCAACGAAAATATTTTCGTCAACAGCTGCGTGGAAGACGTTCGCAAGGCCGAGTTGCGTCAGTCACGCCGCCTGCAAGCCATCGAATCCGAAGCTCGCCGCATCGTGCGCGAAGATGAAACGCGCAAGGAAGCGGCCCGACAGAAGGAGCGAGACGCCAAAGCAGCACAGCCGCCAAAGCAGGTAAAGAAGGTTACCCCTCGCAAGCCCACGCAAGCACAGAAAAATGCCCAGGAAAACAAGGCGGCTCATGCCAAGCGCATGAAGGCGTTGCAGGAGCGTCAGGCCGAGGCCGAGCAGAAAAAAGCTCAGGAAGCCAAACATCGTGCTGAGTACGACAAGAAGGTCGCCGAGCGCGAGAAGCGCCGTGCTGAACGAGCAAAAGCTCTGGAAAAGCGCGCCAAGCAGAAGGCCAAGAAAGAACAGGAACAGAAAAAAAACGAGGCTGAAAAGAAGTGAAATCGGGGCTCAAGGGCGGCCGAGCCGATCAGGAGCTCGACGAGATTGCCAAAAGTCTGCTTGCTGACGAGAGCTTTTTAGCCGACGATTTCGAGCAGATGGCGCACATTACGACGCCCATCGAGGCGCCGATGATTCCGTTTGCTGAGTTTGAAAAGGACGGCGACACGGCGAAAAAGTCTCTCGGAGACGAGTCCGCCGTCGGACTGGGCGCCGTTTTCCCGGGAGACTATGAAGAGCGAGTCCGCCGGGCTTTTGCTTCCGACGGTCCGCTTGCGCAGGCAACGACGGGTTTTGTATCGCGTCCGGCGCAAATCGAGTTTGCTCTGGCTGTGGCAAGAGCGTTGCAGAGCAAAGGCAAGCTTTTGGCTGAAGCCGGAACCGGAACCGGCAAGACCTTTGCATACCTTACGCCCGCTCTGATTGCAGGCTGCCGAGTCATCGTCAGTACGGCCGGCAAGTCGCTTCAGGAACAGTTGTGCCGCAAGGATATTCCGGCATTGATGCGAGCCTGTGGATTGCCAGCCAATGTAGCGTTACTTAAGGGCCGCTCCAACTACCTGTGTCGACACCGCATCAACATGTGCGAACGAGGCGAAATCACGCTTGCTTCGCGTGAAGCGGTGGAGGATTTTCGACGGATCCGCATTTTTTTGGACCGCACCAAAACGGGTGACATCAATGACGTCAGCGGTGTGGCCGAAGACAGCGCTGTGTGGCCTTCCGTGACAAGCACCGCAGGCAATTGCCTCGGTAAACACTGTCAGCACGCGCGCGAGTGCTTTGTGACGCGTGCGCGCTTGAGAGCGCAGAAGGCAAATGTCATCGTTGTCAATCATCATCTCTTTCTTTCGGCGGCGGCCATGGAGCTCGAGGGCGGTCAGGACGACGGCATGCTGCCGCGAGTTGATGCCGTGATCTTCGACGAAGCGCACAAGTTGCCTGAAATTGCCACAAACTATTTCGGCAGCGAACTGTCGACCACGGCCATTCGAGAAATTGTCGACAGCATGCGCCCGATTCTGATGGGTAAATTCAGAAGCGGAGCCCCAAAAGGGACGTCCTGGGACGACATCACCCAGACGATCAAAAAGTCGCTCTATGACTTCGTGCTGGGGTTAGAAGCTGCCGGAGTGCTCGAAGGCGACAGCCGCAATATCGAAACCATCAACGGTATGCAGGGCTCGACGCAACATCTGGAAAACGCCGCGCTCGTTCTGGAGGTGTTGCTGGAGGCGGCGGCCCCCTACGTGGAGATGAGTGAAGATCTGGGCGTCTTCGTCGAATCGGGCACTGCCGTCTTGCAGGACATCAAGCAGTGGGTGATCTGGCTTAAGCATGCCGGTATGCCGATGCCGCCGGAACAAAAGCCGTTGGTGCGTTGGATCTCCCGCACACGAAGCGAAGCGCGTCTTACGGTGACTCCGCTTGACATTGCCGAGCCGTTCTCGCAGATGATGAAGCTGCGCAAAGAAACTGCCTGGGTTTTCACATCGGCCACGATGGCGGTGGGCGAGGGTGAGTTCAAGCATTTTACGCAGGCGCTCGGCATCGAAGGCGCCGAAGAGCACGCCTGGAACTCACCTTTTGATCATGAAAATCAGGCCATGCTTTATGTGCCGCCTGATATGCCCAATCTCAAATCTGGCGTGGCGCGCGACGAATTTACCGATGCTTTGATCGAGCAGGTGTGGCCAGTGATTGACATGGTGCAGGGGCGAGCCTTCGTGCTGTGCACCAGTTATCGAGGCATGGAGCGCGCGGCCGAGCAGCTGCGCGAACACATCGCCGCCAATGGGCGCGACTATACGGTTTTGGTGCAGCGCGAGGAATCAAAAGAAAAGCTTCTCGACAAATTCCGCCATGAGCAGCACCCCATTTTGGTGGCGACGATGAGTTTTTGGGAAGGCATTGACATCAAGGGCGACCAGCTTTCGCTTGTGATCATCGACAAGCTGCCGTTTCCCAACCGGGAAGACCCGGTTTTTGACGCGCGTTGCAAGTGGCTCGACAGCCAGGGACAGTCGTCGTTCAACATTTTGTCCGTACCGGCGGCAGCCATTGCACTCAAGCAGGGAACAGGGCGTTTGATTCGCAGCGAAGCCGATCGAGGCATTTTGATCATCGGGGACGTGCGCTTGGTACGAGCAGGCTACGGCAAGAAGATTTGGCAGAGCCTGCCTCCATACACAAAGACACTCAAGCTTGAGCGTCTGATGCAGTTCTGGAACGAACCGGACTCTTGGCAGTAAGGCCGTCAGCTTTTGACTGAACGAGTCGTTTTTTTCGCCTTGGTGGCTCTTTTAGAGGTGGAATCCTTCTTGCGGCGCACGCTTTTGGCTTGGGCGCGAGGCTCCTTAGCGGCTTCCTGGGAGGCAGTTACCTTCTTGTGGCGCACGCGCTGCGGCAAACGATTGCCGTGGGAAGCCTGCAGAACATCGGCGAGAATATCCTCGCAGCTTTCCAGATTGTCGAGGACATGAAGGACGCTCAGAATCGTACCGATTGAAACCGTGGTGTCGCCTCTTTCTATGCGCTTGTAGGTCGAGAGCGACGTACGGCTTTTTTGTGCCAATTCTTCTTGCGTCAGCTTGCAGCAGCGGCGTGCGGCGGAAATGCGTTCGCCTAATTCTTCCGTGAAACTTTGCACGGGCAGGATGAAGAAGCGCTTACGGGAAGCGCGGGCGGGGGGTTGTTTGGGCGCTGCGGACATGATTGAAAAGCGTCGAAAAACTCAAACGTTAACAAACTTAGCCTAGCAAACTGAGTCTCTGAGATCAAACAAAAACTCAAAACAGACCTTGGAATACATCATGCTCGTAGAGCACTTTAAGTCCGATGGCAAACAGGACGGCAGCGCCGAAAAGCGAGAGCTTGGCGCTGTGGCGAGCTGCTTTGCTTGAAAGTTTGCTGCCGAGCATAACGGCAATAGCTGTCAGCACAAAGCAGACGGAGCCAATGACGACCGAGGGCCAGAGGATCGGGAATTTGGCCATGGCAAACGAAAAGCCGACGGCCAGTGCGTCAAGGCTCGTCGCAACTGATAACGTCAAAAGTGTCCCCCAGGGGATGGTACCGCAGACCTGGCATAGTTCAGGCGCTTCTTCCTCGTCGGAGAGTGCCTCACGGACCATCGAGACCGAAACCCATGCAAGCAGGGCAAAAGCAATCCAGTGATCCCAGGCGCTGACCAGGTCAGCGACGGTATGTCCGGCAAGTCCGCCCGCGAGCGGCATCAGAAACTGGAAGAAGCCGAACGCTGCGGCAAACTGAAAGATGTGTTTGGTCGTGACGTGTTTGCAGGTCGCGCTCCAACACAGGGCGACCACCATGGCGTCGATGGAAAGAGCGACAGCGATTCCGAGGACTTGCAAAAGGATCATTTTCAGACTGGGGAGTTTTTTGCCGCAATTCGATGGCAAAAATACGGGATGGTTTTGTTTCTAGGGAGAGATCCGTCTCATGGGACGCTCGGATGTATACCGCCGCATTGTATCGATCTTTTGCTTCATCGGTTATGTGTGGCATGTTAGCTGCTTGGAAGCAAATAAAAAACGAATAGCTTTGGAATCTTTTGGTTCTGTATGTAATTGCCGAAAACTAGCCCAGTGGTCGTTTGATCTTCCTAAAATAGACTTCGAAAATTCTTTCATGTCACGCAAAGCTTCCATCTGCAAATGGGATACATAAAAGAAGCAACTTCGCACCGCCGCTCGCGTTCACGGCGGCCGCCTGTGTGATGACAACTCCATTCGTCCCGGTAAGACCTTTCTGGAGAAGTATCACGAATATCAGGGTAAAGAGTTGCATAACTTTGAAAACAAACCGCTCGATTGCGACGGCTATCTTCACACCAATCCCGACGCACTTGGTCAGTGGGACGAGCTTCAAAAGGAAGCCAAAAAGCCCAAGAAATCCATGCAGGATCTTCTTGACGAGGATTGGCGGGCCATTTCCCGTCAATGTGGTCCGATTTACGCAGCTTGGATGCACTTGAAGCAGTCGAAAATGATTGATGATCTTGAGGCTGCATTTGGAACACAGGATGCCCGCACGCTGGCCGCTCTGGCTGTTTATGCCCTATGTTGACCCGGCGCGGCAATGGAGAACTTTGCTTCTTAGCTTGGCGGCGTCTATCTGGTTGACATCGAACCGATCAGTTAGCAACTTCATTGCGATCCAAGCTGAGCAACACACTGTGGGTGACCGCGCAGAAGAAAAACTGCAAGATTTCCAATAACTTGGTATTGATGAAACTTGCCAAGGTAACGGTTACATCGTCGCGGCGATCAACTATGCTGGCGTCTGGACATGCTGACGAAAAAACAGCGCGACTATGTCGCGCTGTTGGATGTGATCCCGCCCAAAGGCCTTTTCCGAAATTAGTGGCCAGTGGGCGGAAGTTGTGGCCGATCCGACAGAACGAACACGCGAAAGTCATTCAAGCGGACATTACCACGCGTAGCGCATGCCAATCGTTGCGCGGTAGTCGGTATCAACATCGCCACCCTCGCCGCGTTCGAGTTCGGCCCAGAAATGGAGTTGCTCGGTTGCATTGAAGTCGGCACCGATGCCATATTCGTACCACGTGCCGCCAAGGTCTTCGGTAATCGTGCGCGAAACCTCGGTGCCTTTGCTGAAGCGGAAGTCTGCTTCGCCTTCCCAGTCATGTAGCACCGATGCCTTGATGAAGGCCGAACCGCGGTTGTCCGGACACTTGATGCCGAGACGGAAGCCCGCACGACCAACGAGCGAGTCTGTTGAAGCCTGATTGACATTGACGTCCGTGGAGGTCGTGTAGTCCGCATCAAACACGTGGCCGTACCAGATCTCGAGCTGAGGCTCGATGAAGACGTTTTCTATTGGGTAGAAGCGCCAGCCGGCTTCAACCGATACTGACACCGCATTCGTGTGGTAGTCGCCCGAAGAACGAACGCCGGGTAGACTGATGTCAAACGAGTTCTTCATGCGGCCGATCTTTCCAGTGAAGTCAAGATAGATGCCGTTGTCGAAGAGGCGGCTAGCGTAGCCCGTGAAGGCTAGGAGATTGCTGTCGCCGCCGCCGTGGCCAAATTTATTGTCACCGTACGTGTAGGAGAGTGCACCGCCCACCCAAAGGCCGGGCGAGACCAGATGGTCGTAGCCGAACTGGAAAGCAGTGTACTTGTTCTCGATTTTCTGGCCGCCAAAGGATGCCTTGCCGTTGTAAATGCGGGTCCAAAGGCCATTTGCTTGCGCGGAGCTGTCACGCAATTCGCCCATGCGGCGATGCATGTCGTCAATTTCGTTGCGCCAGATGTGTAAACCGAGTGCCGTCATTTCGGCGATGCCATGGACGTTTGGGTTGTCAATCGTCCGCATGTTGGTGATTCCGCAACCGATGCAATCACCGGTGTTGGGGTCGATGATGCCGTCTCCCACTACACCGACAGCACCGTCATAGATATCGCTAGCTGTCTGCTCAAGCTGAATGCTGGGGAGACATTCCAGGTGGTTGTTGAGAACCTCATCTTTATAGTTGGTTTGAACGATATCGACGAGCTTTTCAAGGTCGGCGGCGGCGTTGCCTGTATTGTTCGACGCGGCAGCAACAACATGAATGTTCGATGCCTTTGTTTCTAGCCCTGGCTTCGACAGATAGACGTAATTTGAACTGCTTGAGTCGGCAATGTTGATGGTAATCTGTGACGCTGTAACTGTTATGTTTTCTGGACGCCAATGCCAAACTGGATCTCTATCTTCAGCTTCGTGCCAGCCGCCAAAGTCGACACCCGCGCCCTTGGCAAGGTTAAGCGTCATTGCACCTGTTTCAGCGTCGCCGGAGATCGTTGCGGCAGAGTTGTTGCCATAAACGGATAGGCGCAGAGATCCGTTTTCTTCGATGGTTGCATTGGCTAGCGAGAACGAAGCAGAAGGTTCGCCTTCACCCTCCCACGTGTTTGCATCTTTGAGCGTCTGGAAGTTAAAGATGGTATCAGCAGCAAGGTGCAGGTTTTCAACAGAGGCTGCGCCGTTGTTGTTAATCTGGATGAGACCTTTTCCCTTAATAACGTGGACGTCAGAGAATTTAACCAGTGTCCCTGCATTCTTAATTTCCACGCCGGCATCTTGGCCAGTGCTCTGCGATAGGTAAACGGGTTTATCGGTGAAATCCAGATCTCCGTCTACCACGATTCGGGTTCTTACATTATGGGATTCGATCCAGAAATTTTGAACCCCGGCGATCACTTCTTGATTGTTGATTTTGAAACCGGTTTGACTGGTAGTACCAACGAGAGCAAGCCAAGGGGTTTTAACTTGACTCGTAAGCGAGACTTCCAAATTGTTGCCTGGGCCGCCGCGATATACGAAGTATTTGCTTGCACTGATGCTTTCAGATTGGAATGCTACCCCATTAGGATTGGCGACGCGCAAATCAAGAACACCCGTCTCAATGACGCTATTTTCGCCTATTGTCAATTCAGAGCCATTAACAAGGAATTTTTCGTTATCAACGGTACCGGAGATGCTGACCGTATCGCCAGCTGTGGTTTCGATATTGTCGGTGTAGGTTTGGTCTTTACCTACCGTGATGGTTTCGGCGACAGCAAAATCGCCCTGCAAGGCAAGACCGATAGCAATGGCTAGAGCGATTTTATTGAACTGAAGATTTTGATAATAAGATTTATTAGTGGGGGGGGGTACACTGCATAGTAATCGTCCCTTGAAAGTTGAAAAAGCTGACGTGAGGAATTATCAACTAAGCACTTCAAAATAACAAGGAATTCAAAGGAATTTAGTGGGTTGGCAATTTTTATTGGATCATGCCGAGAATGATTCTAACAAGGGGATTCATAAGCTAAAAGAAGATTTAGATGGTCCATTGAAGGCGGCATTGAGATGTTTTGTACACGTTCTGGGGCGTTGCGTTTGTTGTAAAAAGCAAACGAGCCCGCAATTGCTAGAGCCGAGGGTATTCGGCTTGAAGCGTATATAGCTAGCCAAAATTGCAAAAGGCTGCACATTCTTGAGCACCGTTGATTATCTCTTTGTGGGGATCAGTCAAGCAATTGCGAGAATCACAATAAGTGTTCCGTCTGAATTAGGGAACTGAAAATGGTACGGGAGTCGACAGAGATGGAACGATCAATTGGATCAAATCCGCGGCGCCAGTCGATTCCAGCCGAACGACAGTCGACAAGAACGAACCGCTCCCCAAAAATTCTCTTCCATTTCCCGCACTTAGCTTCCGAGGCGACTCCAATCGAACGGGAGTCGACGAACATCGAACGCGCGCCGCCTTGCGGAGAACGCTAATCTCTGCTGAATAAACGCATGTCGACTCAGACGGAACGTTCGGCTCTAGTGATAGAACGCCCCACGCCCTCGATCGAACGGTCTTTGCTGCGCCAGGGCATCAGTGGCTCTATGAGCGAGCGTGGGCAATGCTGGGACAACGCTCCGGCCGAATCATTTTGGGCAACCCTGAAGCGGAAAACGCTACCGTTATCCGGCTGCTTCAGCAGCCGAAAGGAGGCGCAGGATACTGTGACTCGTTGGATATCTTATTACAATGGAACTCGGCCCCATTCACAGCTGGGGATGCGATCCCCTTATCAATTCAGATTAAGGGCGCAGGCCTTGTAATCCGGGCTTTTTTATCGAGATTCGAAATTCCGCGCCCACGTCCCAGTTCCACCATTGCTTGAGAGTGTGTCCCAAAAAAGTCGGCAGGGCGGCTTCTGCGAACGTAATCATGCGCGGCCACATGCCGGCCTCGGCGAGGGCCTGCATCTGCACCGTCGACACAAAACGCAGCCAGAAGCGAAAGTAGGGATCCGCAATGCAATAGCGCACCTGCCTCGCCTGATTGTCCCTTAAAAGCGGACTCACTCGGGAGACGATGCCAAAAAGCTCTTCAAGCCTTTTGAGATAGGCCGAGACATCCTGCGTGATGTTGTCCTGAATGTCGGAGCGCTTCGTCGCACCGCCTGCGATCTTCTGCAGAATTTCAAGATAAACGAAAGAGGAAACCCGGAAGTCGTCGGCAAACATCAGATCGCCTTCCGAGCGAGACAAGCCGCCTTCAGTTGAAAAGACGAGCTGCAGCATCGCCTTTCCCGTCATTGCTTCGTTGTCGACGAAGTATTCAACGTACCGTGCAACGCCGCCGGTGAGCGCATAGAGAAGGAGGAAGTCGCCGGGCCCCGCATTGCCGCCCTCAAGTGCAAATACCTCCCTCATCGTCTCGGTTGAAAAGGGCTGCAGCGTCATGAGAACATCGCAGCGCACGTACAGGGGTTCAGTTCGACTACCGAAGATGCGCTCAAGACGCGACGAAAGTGAGCCGCTCATGACGAACAGCAGTTTTGCCCCGTCCTTCCCCAAGCCCCAGACTTTCTGCAGCTGCGGCCAAAAGTTGGGAGCTATGCCGTCGAGATCCTGGCACTCGTCGATGACGAGAACCATGGGTCGGGCCTTGGAGAGCTCCAGAAGATAGGCCACCGCCTCGGCAAGCGTGGTGAGCGTTGGCGGAAACTTGACCACAAGCTGCTCGGTGAGACTCGCAGCAATCAGCCCCGCGAGATCGCGTTCTGATGCGATGCGAGGCACGAAACAGTAGACAAAGGGGGCATTCCGATTCTGAAGCGCCTTCAGGATGAGCGTCGTCTTGCCGACTCTTCGCCGGCCTGTCACCACAACCATGCGTGCACAGACCCTTCTTTCTCAAAGCTCAAGCTGACGCTGTAGTGCGCTGATTTCCTCCTGCCGGCCAAAGAATCTCACGATGACGCTCCTTCAGTTTTTGGAAGCAAAAACCTTAACGCGATTAGGCTTAACACCGTTAAGTTTTTTGGGTGACACCAAAGGGATGCTCAAGGTGTTTGTTCTTCAGAAAGGAAAGACTGCTGATTGCGTCCCTCACCGTGACGTCGCTCGGAGTCCGAAGCACTCTTCAGCCGCCATCGAGCACGCATCGGGCACGCATGTCGCACGTGTCACGCATCAAGCCAAATCCGGCGGCACGTCGTTCTTGAGACGCCCGTGCGGCGGCTGATTTCGGACCAGTTCGCCCCTTGCTCACGAAGCTCTCGAATTCTCTGCCGGGCAGCGTCCGTGACGTGATAGACGCCCAGGGCCGGCTTTACAGAAAACGCTCCCTTTTTCCACTGCCGGGCCCAGTCGCTCACGGTTGAGGGCTTGATCCCGAGCTTTCGAGCCGTGAGCTTGTAGCCCGCACCCTTTTCAAAGAGCTCCACGGCCTCGCGGCGCACGTCTTCGGAGTGCACGCCTTCCGGGAGTTCGCGCTGGGCAGCCTCGTCGTTGCGGCCGACAAGAGCGCCCTTGTCGACATCGACTTCTCTCATCTTCAACTGTCGGATCAAAGACTTCTCGGAAAAAAGGGCTCTGCCGGAGCGTTGTTCCCCGGCAAAGCCCTTTTTGGTTCTTGCGCCTTCGGGCAGTGCGGTCCTTGAGGACCGCCGCCCGAAGTACCTTGCAGTCAGTTGCTGACTTAGAAGGTCATGCGCACGCCGGCGCTGAACTGATACGGGTTGTCGATGTCGCCGCCCGAGGTGCGCTCGAGTTCGCCGTAGAAGTAGGCGCTGTCGCCCAGCATGATCTGCGCACCGACGCCGTAGGTGACCCAACCGCCGCCGAGATCCTGCGAGAGCGCCTGACGCAGACCGTCCTTGGAGGCAGTGCCGTCGGCGTCGCCCATCCAGTCGTACGAGTACGAGAACATGCCGTAGACCGAGCCCTTCTTCTGCGGGAAGTCGTAGCCGGCACGGACGCCCACGCGCGTCACGAAGGACTGGAAGTCGTCCTGCTCGATGCGCACGCCATTGGAGGCCGTGGCATCGTCGCCGCCGATGAAGCCGTAGGTGAACTCGATCTGGGGTTCAACGTAGGCCGCATCATTGATGAAGCGGAACGTGTGGCCCATTTCAGCCGAGAGGCTGAATGCGCTCGAGCTCGTATCGAGAGCCATGTTGCCCGCGGTGATGTCGTTCTTGAGGTAGCCGTAGCGGCCGATCAGGTCAAGGAACGATCCGCCGTCGGCCGTGTAGGTGCCATAAACCGCGAGGCTGTAGCTGTCGCCGTCGGCGTCGCCGTTGCTGAGGTCAGCACGCGAATCCGTGTAGGAGAACGCCGCGCCGGCAATCCAGTGATTATTGATGCGGTAATCGCCGCCCACCTGAATGGTGGTGTGATCCATTTCGACTTCGTTTGCACCGCCCCACTGCGATTCACCGCCGTAGACGCGAGCCCAGGCGCCGATCGTGCCTTCAGAGGCGCGGATGTCGCCCAGACGCTTGGTGAGGTGGTTGATCTCATTGCGCCACTGAACGAGGCTCATGGCATTGACCGAGCTGAAGTTGGTGAGCTTGGTGTTGGCAGCCTGCGTCACCGAAGTCGTACCGTCAGCCTGGGTTTCGCGTTCCCATGCGCCGTTGATGTCGCCTTCCTTGACAGCCTCGGTAACGGTCGCAGCACCGTTAGTGATGCTCAGAGCCTTAAGGGTCTGCGTATTTTCAGCGGTGAGGGCGTCGGCCGTGATGCCGGTGTAGTTAACCACCAGAGCAGGAGCAGCCTCAGTCGATTCAACCGCTGCGATCTTCAGGTTGGCTGTTGTGAGGTTACCGTCTTCCGCGACCGCAGTAGCCACATTGAGGGTGCCGCCGGTGCCGGACAGGGTGTTCACATTGACCTGCTGAGTGGCATCACCCTCCAGGGTGAGAACGCCGCCATTGAGGTCAATCTTGTCCGAATTGAGCACCTTGGCGTCTTTGGAAACAACAACAGTCGCGCCGTTGGAAATATTAGCGGTATTGATGAAGCTGTCGCCAGTCACATTCCACGTGGCACCATTGGACATATTGACTTTAAACCCAGTCACATTACCAACGTAGGGATCGGAATTAAGCTCGACGTTGTCAACCGGACTATAAGAACCGTCTGGTTTCTGAACACGATAGGACTGGTACGACCGCCCCGTCCAAGAGGATTCCGGCGTAGAAAGGTTGACATTAACATAGGCATTGATGATGTTTCCGCTATTCTGAGCATCACCCGGCGCATTCGGCGTTTCAAATACGATGTCGCCGTTCAGAACAACCGTTCCCTCACCGTTCTGGTTGATATTGATTGTCGAATTTCCACGGGCATCAAGGACAGCCCCTGTCTGACTAGTCAATTCGACATAATCGGCCTTCAAATTGACGGTACTATTTGAAAATGCAATTACCGTCGAATCAACAGAGTCAATACGAATATTTTTCGCAGCTATGTTAATAGTTGCACCATCCTTAGGCGTCACCGTCTCCTGCTTACCGGATTGAGCCCAAAGACCAACAGTCTTAGACTCAATCACGACAGACTGATTAGCCAAAATATCAAGCCTTGTTCCATCTATACTGCTGGTATAAGCAGATACAGCGTCAGAGGAAGTCTCTGCATAGATTGTCTCTGCATAGATTGAAATATTATTCGTCTGTTCACCTCCCAAAACGATTTTCCCACCATTTGTGGCGAGTACGGCATCGGCTCCGGAAGTGACGTTTATTTCTATCTCTGCATCATCCTTAGTAATGGAAGCATTACTCCCATTAGCAATAATAGGAGTTGCGTAGGTAGCTGCAAGAGCGCCTGTCGAGAAGGCAACAGCAACAGAAAGATAAACAGCAGATAACGCAAAACGCATCTTAAAATCCCCACAAAAGAATATGAGTGTGTAGGCTTTGTAACCCCCCCCCCGTCCACTTGTCAAGTTTTCTTCAAATTTTTTTTGTTAGTGGGCAAAATCACTACAGATAGCAAGGCTACCAGGAACAAAAATTTGTCTTCCTTTCCCTCTTCCGATACCTTAAGAGACCTCGCTTACCACAATCCACTCGCGCACAGCCGGCGATACGCTGAACACAACTCATCAGACCGCCATGAGGGGAGCCTTCGGAAGTATCCCTTGGCAGTACCATGGCATAACCTTTGTGTCCTTCTCTCGCTTGGCCGTTAGCGGTACGCTGCTGTCTACTTATAGCGACACAGATGGAGGAAAAAATCCTCTTCCAAGATGAGCGCTTCACGTAGCTTCAAGGCTCTGCTGATAGAACCTTCAAAAACAAAACCACTTGCTCCTGAAGCCGACAACCGACCGGTTGCAACCAAACCTCAGACTCCCCAAGAGAACGAGACCCTCTGTTCATCTCGTTTCAGCAACTGCTTCCAATCCCATAGGATCCTCTGAGCAGAGGGCCTTATCCGAGCCGAAAATCTGCTCAGAGCGTTTAACTGTTCAAATTTGAATGATTAAAGAGTCAAAAGTGACTCAATTTCCATAAAAATGGGCTTTTTTAGCCCGTTTCCCAGCCTGAACTCCCTGTTGCCTGCTCCCCATAGAGCTTGACTCAGGTTAAAAAATTTCCATTTTCTCGTTTTAGCTCTCTGATTTGGTTCAAAAAACTTTTCAGGGAGTTTTCTTTTCATATTAAAATACTCCCTGCGTTATATATAGGGATTTGAAATGCCTGAGTTGTCCGCAAATTCCCCCGTCAACTG
>OGQO01001887.1_pt1 | contig 17739 bp, 13 predicted proteins | sample 1553241 | NCBI WGS metagenome assembly OGQO01 (sample SAMEA2579933, study PRJEB22360) | human gut metagenome | biome: human gut; feature: human-associated habitat; material: faeces | place: Denmark | collected 2008/2010
TCGGCGGCGGCCTATTGCCTCGGCATCACCCAGGTGGATCCCATCAAATACGACCTACTTTTCGAGCGATTCCTCAACCCCGACCGTATATCGCTCCCCGATATCGACGTGGACTTCGACGACGACGGCCGATATGAGGTATTGAAATACGTCACCGGCAAATACGGCGAGGAGAAAGTGGCCCACATCATCACCTATCAGACCATGGCCACCAAATCGGCCATCAAGGATATGGCGAAAGTGATGGAGCTGCCCCTCTCGGAGTCGAACCGTCTGGCGAAGCTCGTGCCGGCAAGACTGCCGGAGGTGAACGGCAAGAACCCGGCGATCAACTTCGCCAACTGCACGAAATACGTGCCGGAATTCAAGGCGGAGGTAGAGAGCCCCGACCCCAAGATCAGGGAGGTGATGAACTATGCCGGACAGCTCGAAGGGAACGTGCGCGGCACGGGAATCCACGCCTGCGGCGTGATCATCTGCCGCGACGACATCACCGACTGGGTGCCTATCTCCATGGCCACCGACACCGACGGCTCGAAGGTGATCTCCACTCAATACGAGGGGAGCGTGATTGAGGAGACCGGTCTGATCAAGATGGACTTCCTCGGCCTCAAGACGCTCTCCATCATCAAGGAGGCCCTCGAGAACATCAAGCGCCACCGCGGCATAGACCTCGACATCGACCACATACCGCTCGACGACCCCGCCACCTTCAAGCTCTACTGCGACGGACACACCACCTCCACGTTCCAGTTTGAGTCGGAGGGGATGCAGAACTCGCTGCGCAAGCTCAAGCCGAGCAAATTCGAGGACCTCATAGCCATGAACGCCCTCTACCGGCCTGGGCCTATGGACTACATTCCTTCGTTCATAGCGCGTAAGCACGGCGAGGAGCCGATTACCTACGACATCCCCATCATGAAGAAGTATCTGGAGGAGACCTACGGCATCACGGTCTATCAGGAGCAGGTGATGCTCCTGTCGCGCCTCCTCTCCAACTTCACCAGAGGAGAAAGCGACATGCTCCGCAAGGCCATGGGCAAGAAGCAGATCGACAAGATGGCGAAGCTCAAGGTGAAATTCATGAGCGAAGGGATGAAGAACGGCCACGAGGAGAAGGTGCTCGAGAAGATATGGGCCGACTGGGAGAAGTTCGCATCCTACGCCTTCAACAAGAGCCACGCCACCTGCTATACATGGGTAGCCTACCAGACCGCCTATCTGAAAGCCAACTACCCGGCCGAATACATGGCGGGGGTGCTGAGCCGTAACCTGAGCGCCGCCGACAAGCTGAAGAAATTCATGGACGAGTGTATCCGCATGGGCATCGAGGTGAAGGGACCCGACATCAACGAGTCGGTCGAGAAATTCGGCGTCACCAGCGACGGCGCCATCCGCTTCGGTCTCGGCGCCGTGAAGGGCGTGGGCTCCAACGCCGTGAAGGCCATCATAGAGGAGAGGGAGAAGAACGGTCCCTACCGCGACATCTACGACTTCGTGGAGAGGGTGAACCTCGCCAACTGCAACCGGGGCACCATAGAGAACCTCGCCCTGGCCGGCACCTTCGACAGCTTCGGGGTGATGAGGGAGATGTTTGTGGAGCCGATGTTCGACAGCACCTACACCGACCAGCTCGTGAAATACGGGCAGACCATACAGAGCGACAAGAACTCACTCCAGGCTTCGCTCTTCGGCGACATGGAACCGTTGGAGACCGCGAAGCCGCCGTTTCCGAAAGTGACGCCGTGGTCGAACATCAAGCGGCTCGACGAGGAGAAGAAGATGGTGGCCATCTATATCTCGGCCCATCCTCTCGACCCCTACTATATGGAGCTGACCCACCATTGCAACTGTCCGTGCTCGGAATTCAAGGAGAAGCGCGACATAGCCGGGAGCGTGCTGACGATTGGCGGTATGGTGACCGGCTACACCATACGCAATGACCGCAACGGCAACCCCTACGGGGTGATGACGCTTGAGGATTTCTCCGGCACCGCCGAGATGATGCTCTTCCGCAAGAACTTCGAGATGACGCGCAGCAGATACCAGCCGGGCGACTTCGCCTACCTGAAGATACGCATCGCGCCTCCGCGCTTCGCCAACGGGCGCGTGGAGATGAGCATTGATGAGGCAACCACGCTCGACTCGATAACGGGAAGGGTGGCCAACGAGGTGACGCTATTCATCGACCGCGACTTCGACAACGCGGAGTTCTTCAAGAGCCTCCACGACCTCGACGGAGAAGAGCGCCCCGGCGACCTCTACATTGTGGTCAACGATCCTGCAACGCGCCAGAGGATAAAGCTGCATACACGTAAGAAGATGAATGTCAATAAGAAAATGGTGAAGCTGCTGGAGGGATGGAACGTGCCGTTCAAAGTGACCGACGCCAAAGAAATGCGATAATATTTGCATATCTCGCAATTAACATCTAAATTTGAACTCAAATTCGTGAAATCTTAAAATAATAATAGACATGGCACAACAGTTTACAGACCAGACAGCCCAGGAGGCGATAGCCACCGGCAAAGCAGTAGTGATCGATTTCTGGGCCACATGGTGCGGCCCCTGCATCAAGCTCGGCCCCGTAGTGGAGGAACTCGCAGAGAAGTATGGCGACCAAGCCATCATCGGCAAGCTCAACATCGACGAGAATGACCAGATCGCATCCCAGTTCCGCGTACGCAACATCCCGACAGTGCTTTTCTTCAAAGACGGGGAATGCAAGGACAAGAGCGTGGGTCTCGTGAAGCTCGGCGACCTCGAGGCTAAGCTGCAGCCGCTGCTCTAAGCGTCTCACGCGGCTCTTAGAAGCCGGGAGAAACATAAGCCGCCGCGTCTGATATGGATTTCAGGCGCGGTGGTTTCTTTATCCCTCCTGCCGCTTATTTGCCTACACGACCGAACATCATGAACTTGCGGGTGTAATAGTCGGTGGTGACGTCGGAGACCACGACTCCCTTGCGCGTGGAGGCGTGCACAAACTGGCGGTCGTCGACCATTATGCCCACGTGCGACACCTTGGAGGGGTCGCTGCCGGTGGCGAAAAAGACAAGGTCGCCCGCCTCCACCTCGTCGCTCTTGAGGGGCTTGCAGAACTCAGCCTGCCGGGCGGAGTTGCGCGGCAGCTTGAGGCCGGCGATGTCCTCGTAGACGCGGAGCACCATGCCGGAGCAGTCTGTGCCCTTTCCTTTCTCCGTGCCTGCATATTTATAGGGGGTGCCGATCCATGTCATGGCCTCCTCGGCGATGCGGCGTCCTAATTTACTTCCCTTGCCGACATGCACGGTCTGCTCCCTGCCTTTGCCGGAGTCCTTCGGCTTCGAGCTGTGGCAGCCACCCAGCAAAAGGGATATACATGCCACTAATGCGATTATCAATGAGGCATGATGCGATGTCAGATTTCTATTAATAGATGTCAGATTTCTATTTATAATGGTATTATGCACTTTTGTCAGATGCTTGAATATTATGAAAGTGCAAAGTTAGTGAGTCGAGCCCTTATCTTCGACACCTACAAATGTTAAAAATACTTAATCCATCACTTATCATACACCTAATCTTAAAAATGATGAAGAAAATGAAAAACATCGGAGGGTGAAGACGGGAATTAGGAGAAGTGTTAATTTCCGTTTCACTTCGCGAGGCGTTATATTAATTTAGCTTAAAATTGGCCTGAAAGCGGCATCCAGAGGTAATAATGGCGGAGAAATTGCTTTCTGTATATAGGCAGTCTTCCCGGCTAAGGGAGTGTGCCGGAAGTTTTTCCACAAAGCAATCAACCATAGTCATAAAACATATTCTGGAAATGAATAAATCAATAATCACGGCGAGCGCCTCCATCGCGCTCCTACTGACAGCATCACCGACGGCATGCGCCAAATCGAGCGAGGCCGGCGAGTTCGTGCGCACATCCGCGTCATCGGCATTCGACACAGACTTCACCGCCGCGGCAGAGAAGACAATCAACGAGGTGGTATGCATCAAGAGCTACGCCTCCCCCCGCCAGTCGCCCTACGGACAGGGTGGCTACGACCCTTTCGGAATGTTTGACTTCTTCTTCGGGCCGCAGCCCCAGCAGCCTCAGCAGCGCCGCCAGCAGAAGAGCCAGGAACCGGTGCAGAGCGGCCTCGGCTCGGGCGTGATCATCACCGAAGACGGCTATATAGTGACCAACAACCACGTAATCGACGGCGCCGATAAGCTGGAGGTGCTCCTCAACGACAACTCCACCTACGAGGCCCGCGTGATCGGTACCGACGAGGCCACCGACCTCGCCCTCATCAAGATCGACGCGAGCGGCCTCTCCCCCATCACCTTCGGCGACTCCGAGGCCGTCAAGATCGGCGAGTGGGTTCTTGCAGTCGGCAACCCCTTCGGCTTCAACTCCACCGTGACCGCCGGTATCGTGAGCGCCAAGGCCCGTAGCCTCGGCCAGAACAGCCCTCGCGGCAACTCGATGGGCATCGAGTCGTTTATCCAGACCGACGCCGTGCTCAACCCCGGCAACTCCGGGGGCGCCCTGGTGAACCTCAAGGGAGAGCTGATCGGCATCAACTCCGCAATCTACAGCAACACCGGCAGCTACACCGGCTACTCCTTCGCCATACCGACCACCATCGTGAAGAAGGTGATCACCGACATCCGCCAATATGGCACAGTGCAGCGCGCGGTGCTCGGCTGCACCATAGCCGAGCTTGACGCATCGATCGCCAAGGAGAAGGGCATCACGGCCACCAAATCGGGCCTCATCGTAGCCTCCGTGACCGACCGCTCGACAGCCAAGGAGCTCGGGCTCCAGGCCGATGACGTGATCGTGGCCATCAACGGCACTGAAGTGGCCAACCGCGCCCAGCTCGTGGAGCAGCTCAACAAGTTCCGTCCCGGCGACAGCATCTCGATCACTTATGTGAGAGACAACCAGCGGGTGACGAAGACCGCCACACTGCGCAACATGCAGGGCAACACCTCGATCACCAAGAAGGGCGACTTCTCGGAGATAGGATGCGCCTTCATGAAGATCTCCGAGGAGACCAAACGCGCCCTCGGCATCAGCAACGGAGTGAAGGTGACCGGCATCAAGAACGGCAACTTCCGCGACGCCGGCATCAAGGAGGGCTTCATCATCACCGAGATCAACGGCCATGCCGTGAACTCAAGCGACGACGTGGAAGCCATCTACAACAACGTGATGAAAAACGACACGGAAGACAAAGTGATGTTCATCACCGGCCTCTATCCGTCGGGCAAGAAATACTACTATGCCGTAAACCTCGCAGAGGAGTGATAACAGCGGCATAACCGTTGAGGAAAGCCCCGCGGGGATGCGGAAACGCAGCCCGCGGGGCTTTTTTGATGAAAAATTATGGCACAGTTGAAAAACAAAGCAGAAATTAAAACGTTTTTATTTAAAATAACCGACAAATAATATTGAAAATTAAAGATATTTTTGCTAATTTTGCAACAATTTTTTGGAAGGGAATATGAGACAGCTTAAGATAACCAAATCAATCACCAATCGCGAAAGCGCCTCTCTTGACAAATATCTTCAGGAAATAGGACGTGAGGAACTGATATCGGTGAGTGAGGAAGTAGAGCTCGCACAGCGGATCAAGAAGGGCGACAGCAAAGCCCTCGACAAGCTTGTGCGCGCCAATCTCCGCTTTGTGGTCTCTGTGGCCAAACAATATCAGAACCAGGGCCTCAGCCTGCCCGACCTCATCAATGAAGGTAACCTCGGGCTGATGCGTGCCGCGCAGAAATTCGACGAGACACGCGGCTTCAAGTTCATTTCATACGCAGTATGGTGGATACGCCAGTCGATACTCCAGGCTCTCGCCGAGCAAAGCCGAATCGTGAGGCTGCCGCTCAATCAGGTAGGCTCGCTCAACAAGATCAGCAAGGAGCTCTCGAAGTTCGAGCAGGAGAACGAGCGACGTCCGTCGCCCGAAGAGCTCGCCGAACGCCTTGATCTCCCGGTCGACAAGGTCTCGGACACACTGAAGGTCTCCGGCCGCCACATCTCGGTAGACGCACCGTTTGTGGAGGGCGAGGACAACTCGCTTCTCGACGTGCTTCCCAACGAGGACAGCCCGATGGCCGACTCGTCGCTCAACCAGGAGTCTCTCTCGAAAGAGGTAGACCGCGCCCTCAAGCAGCTCTACGACCGCGAGCGCGAGATTCTGAAGATGTTTTTCGGCATAGGTTGCCAGGAGATGACCCTCGAGGAGATCGGCGCTAAGTTCGACCTCACCCGTGAGAGGGTTCGCCAGATCAAGGAGAAGGCCATACGGCGCCTCAAAGGGCAGAAGAGCCGTCTGCTCAAAAGCTATTTAGGAGAATAACCATTTAGACGCATCAGATGAAATTACCCGCATGTATCCGCACGCTGATAGCCCCGCTGATATGTGCGGGTCTGTTTTCTCCATGCCATGCCGCGACACCTGAAACCGCGCCCGCATACGAGCCGCTCATCAAAACCGAAAGCCGGGGAATCGCCCGGCATTTCGCCTGGGGGGCCGATGTCGGCATGAGTATCGACATGAGCGGCTACGACATGTCGACGCTCGACGCGGAGGTGATGGCCGGCTACAAGTGCAGCTGGCTGCGCATCGCCGGCGTCGGCGTGGGTCTCAGCCGCTCGTTCGGCAGCGGCCACACCTTCGTGCCGGTATTCGCGGTGTTCCGCTCCTCGTTCCGCAGCAAGCCCTCTCCCCTCTTCCTCGACTTAAAGGCCGGCTACTCCTTCAACACCATCCACGACGCGCCGACACTCGGCGACGTGGCCGCCTCTATAGGCATGGGCATAAATCTCGCCTCCGGCAGGAACTTCAAGAGCCACATCATCATAGGATACGGCTTCCGCCATTTCTCCTACCGCCACCGTGAGATCACCGGCCTCAACGCCAAAAACATCAGCATGGCGCAACTCGCCTTCGGCATCAATTTCTGAAAGCGCAGACATACACAGCCGCAAAATAAAATCCGCAACCCGAAGGCTGCGGATTTTTCTTTATGCTGCGTCAGGCTTATTTTATGCCGTCGCGGTGGAGGAGGGCGTCGATTGTGGCGTCGCGTCCACGGAAGCCGCGGTAGAGCTCCGAGGGATCGACAGTGCCGCCGGACTGAAGCATGTGGAGGAACCTGTCGGCCGTCTTCCTGTCGAAGATGCCGTTTTCCTCGAAAGCGGCGAAGGCATCGGCATCGAGCACCTCGGCCCACTTGTAGCCGTAATAACCGGCTGCATAGCCGCCGGAGAAGATATGGCCGAAAGCAGGCGAAGTCAGCGTACCCTCGACAGCGTCGAAGATCCTGACGGGATCCTGGGCCTTTGCCTCGAAAGCGGCCACGTCCTGAGAGGCGCGGAGCGGTTCCTCGATGGTGTGGTAGGCCATGTCGAGGAAACCGAAGCCCAGCTGACGCATGCAGGCGTAGGCGGCCCCGAACTGCTGCGACTTCACGAACTTCTCAAGCAGCTCGGCAGGCATCTTGCCGCCCGTCTTGTAATGCACGGCAAAGCTGTCGAGGAATTCTTTCTCCGGGAGGAAGTTCTCGTTGAACTGCGAGAAGAGCTCCACGAAATCGTGGTAGACGTTGGTGCCGCTGAGCGAGGCGTACTTGGCCTCGGCGGAGAGGCCGTGGAGCGCATGGCCGAACTCGTGGAGGAAGGTCTCTACCTCGTATGGCGTAAGGAGCACGGGCTCGTTGCCCACGGGCTTCGAGAAATTGCATACGATGGAAATAAACGGAATGCTCTTCTTGCCGGCGTCATCCTTCGTCTCAGTGCGGAACTCCGTCATCCATGCGCCTGGCGCCTTGCCTGGACGATAGAAGAAATCGGCATAGAGGATGCCGAGGAGCGAACCATCTTTCTTATAGACCTCGTAGGCCTTCACGTCGGGATGATAGACTGGGATATTCCTGTTTTCCTTGAACCTGTAGCCGTAAAGACGGGTAGCAAGGCCGAGCACGCCGCTGATGGTGTTGTTGAGCTCGAAATAGGGCTTCATGTCCTCGTCGTTGAAGGCGTAACGGGAGTTTTTGAGCTTGTCGCTCCAATAGGAATAGTCCCATGGCATGAGAGTGAAATCGGCACCCTGGGTGGAGCGGGCGAAGTCCTGAATCTCGGCGAGTTCGTCCTTCATCGGCCCGGTGTAGGCCTCGCGGAGCTGGTTGAGCAGATTCATCACCTCCTCGGGGGTCTTGGCCATAGTGCCCTGAAGCTGATACTCTGCGAAATTGTCCTTCCCCATGAGACGCGCGATCTCGAGGCGAACATTTGCGATATCCTTCAGGATCTGTGTATTGTCATAGTCACCACCGATATTGCGCGAGCCATACATCCTGTAGAGCTTCTCGCGGAGGTGGCGGTTGTCGGCATATTTCATAAACGGCCCGTAAGACGGGGCGAAGAGAGTGAAGAGGAAGAGATTCCCGTCGTCGGGCTTACCCTCCTCCTCGAGCGCGGCCTTGGCCTCGGCCCTGGCGGCAGTGCGGATTGATTCGGGGAGGCCACCGAGATCCTTTGCCTCGACCCAGAGACGGTTGGCGGGGTCTTTGAGCTCATTGGTGACATTCTGGCCGAAACGCACATTGAGGTCGGAGAGCTCGGAGCTGAGGCGCCGGAAGCGTTCGCGGTCGGCTCCCTTGAGATTGGCGCCCGACTCAGCGAAACCGCGATAGGTCTCCTCGATGAGGCGCATATCCTCCGCAGAGAGTCCGGAGAGTGAATTGCGCGAATCATAGACGGCCTTGATGCGGGCCCAGAGAGGCTCGTTGAGCAGGATATCGGTGGAGTGGTCGGAGATGAGAGGCGTCACGGCGCCCATGACATTCATGAGCGTGGTGTCGCCCATGGCCTGCTCCACATTGGAGAGGGCAAGCGTCGCCTCGTTGAGGATCCTGCCGGAGCGGTCGAGGGCCACGATGGTGTTGAGGAAACCGGGGGTCTCGGGATTGCTCACGATAGCATCGATCTCCTCGTTGTGGAGACGGATGCCTTCCTTCACCGCTTCCTCATAAAGAGCCGGATTCAGCTTGGTGAATTCCGGAGTGCCGTGAGGAGCGGTGGATGGCCGGAGCAACGGATTGTCGGAGCCTCCGGCAGCCGAAGATGTTAGTGTCATCACAGTAAGCGCAGCCATGCTGCAGATAGATTTATGAAACATATTAGAGATAGGGATATGAGGGACTCGAAGGGGAGCCCGCTGATTCTGATGCAAAATTAGCAAAAAGTATGCCTGCAAAAAAGCGCGCCCGCAAAAGGAGCGCGCTTTTTATCAAGGAATATCGCATTTATTTCTTTTCGACACCGGTCATGATCACCTGAATGCGGTTTTTGTCGGTGTAGAGGGTCTTCATGAAGGCGTTCAGCTTATCGAGGGTCATGCTCTCGATGGCTGCCTTGTGGCCCGTGACGAAGTCATGGCCACGGAGGAAGTTGCGGATATTGCCGCTCCAGTAGGAATTGGTGCGGACGTTGATCTCATACTGCTTGAGCATGGCTTCCTTCACCTTGTTGAAAGTCTCGGGCTTTGCACCCTCGGCGAGAAGCTTGAGCCACTCGTCGTGGGCACGCTTGATGATGTCGGCCTTCTGCTCGTGATTGGTCTGCACGAAGTAGAATATCTGCCATACATTGTCGTTGAAGTTGAGGTCGCCGCCTACCTGGGCGCCGTAGGTGCCGCCCATTTCCTCGCGGAGTGTAGCGAGATAGATGTCGTCGAGCACATCGGCTGTAGTGCTTACGAGCACGTCGTTGGCGATATCCGACTTGAGATTGGAGCCGCTGTAGACGTCATATACCCATACTGAAGGATTCTGCATCTCAAGGTCGAAAGCATCGTTGATGTCGCCTGTCGGGATCTGGATCGGTGTCACTACCTGCGGAGCCTTGACGGCGGCAGCGGGCAGAGTGGCGATATACTGCTCGAGCAGGGGCTTGAGGGTAGCCGCATCCACATTGCCGGTGAAGATGAATGTATAGTCGGCGGCGTTGGAGAGCGCCTCCTCCACATACTTCATCACCTGGGGATAGTTGACCTTGTTGAGGTCTTCGACCGTGGGCTGCTTGAAGAGGGGGTTGTGGCTGTAGACGTCCTCGGTGACACGGTTGAAGAACACCATCTGAGGATTATTGCTCATGTTCTCGAGCATCAGCTTCTGCTGGTCGAGCTGCACGTTGAATGTCTTCTCATCGGGAGTGAGGGCCGTGAAGGCGGCATATATGAGCTCCATGAGTGTGGGAAGGTCCTTCACTGTGGAGCGTCCGTTGAGCATCTGGGTGTATGCGTTTGTGCCCAAGGAGAGGGAGACCTTCTTACCGGCGAGATACTTCTGGAGCGTGGTGTTGTCGAAGGGGCCCATCTTGGCGGTCTCGAAGGCATCGTCGATGCAGTTGACGTTGATGGCGTCGGCGGCATTGTAGGTGCGGAGACCGCCCTCGCGGAATGCGTTGAAGAGAATCTCGTCGGCGGCGAAGTCGGTGGTCTTGAGCACGACCTTGACGCCGTTGGAGAGCGTGAACTCAGTGGCGCCGAGAGGAGCGATCTCGGAAGTGGCCTTCACGGAGCCGGGAGCGGGAAGGGCGCTGATGAGGGGATCGGTGATCACCTCGTCGACGTAAGCCTCATACTGGGCGTTGAGAGCGTTGCTGACGATACCGACGGCGAGCTCCTCGCCGAGGACGCCCTCACCCTCTTTCTTGGGACGGAGCTCCACGATAACCTGGTTTTCGGGAGTGAGGAGCATGGGAAGCATGCTGTTGATGGCCTCCACAGGGATGGTGGGGAGCACGGCCTTCACGAGCTGATACTCGGCCTCGATGCCGGGAGTAGGCTCGTTTTCGATGAAGTGGCGTATGAGCTCACGGCCGAGGGCCTCGCTTTTTGTCTTGTCGCGCTCGTTATACTGCTTCTCGTAGCCGGCGATGATCTCGTCGTCGACGCGCTTGAGCTCGGAGGCGTTGAAGCCGGTCTTGCACGCCTGGGCCACGTGGGCCATAGCCTCTTCCATAGCCGATTTTGAATCTTTCTTCGGGATGATGGTGATGTCGAACGAAGCCTTTGTCGACGATACATAGAAGTCGGTGAAGTCGACACCGGCGTAAGCATAGGCGCACTCAGGCTTGTTGGCGAACTCGGAGAGGCGGTTGTTGATGAGATTTGCGATCACCGACTGGAGAAGGTTCTGCATAATAAACATCTCCTGGGTGTTGCGCATCTCGAAGGGAGCCTTGTCGCTCTTGAAGCTTACGGTTATCATAGGGTTGCGGAGCTCCTCGTCCTCGAAGGAGGTGTATATGGGCTTCTGATTGTCGCTTACCTGCGTGTAGACGCGGGGAGCGGCGTTCTCAGGCATGGGAATCTTCGAGAAGAGCTCCTTTACCTTTGTCTCCATGGCGTCGGGGTCGAAGTCACCGACGATGACGATACCCTGCAGGTCGGGACGATACCATTTCTTATAGTAAGCGCGGAGCACGTCGGGGTCGAAGTTCATCACGACTTCCATCTTGCCGATAGGCATCTGCTCATACTGGTATTCATCGTAGATTTCAGGGAGGATGGCGGTGAATGCCCTTGTGTTGGCGTCGTTGCGCTGGCGCCACTCCTCCTGGATCACGCCTCTCTCGGCATTGATCTCGGCGGTCTCGAGCGAGATGCTTCCGCTCCAGTCGGCGAGCACGAGAAGCACGCTGTCCATGAGGGCCTGGTCGGTGGTGGGCACGTTGTTGATGTTGTAGACTGTCTCGTCGAACGATGTGTAGGCGTTGATGTCAGCGCCGAAACGGATTCCTTTCGACTGGAGGTAGTTGAGCATAGCCTTGCCGGGATAGTGCTCGGTGCCGTTGAAGGCCATGTGCTCGAGGAAGTGAGCGAGGCCGAGCTGCTCGGGGGTCTCGAGAGTGGAGCCTACCTTCTGGGCGATGTAGAAATTGGCCCTTTCCTTAGGCTCGGAATTCTGCAGGATGTAGTATGACAGCCCGTTGGGGAGCACACCGCTTTTCACCTTAGGATTCAGCGGGAGTGGAGTGAGCTGAGGCTGCTGCATCTGAGCATTCATTCCCAACACTCCGATAAGAATCATGGCTAAGCTGAGAGCTTTCTTGATCATGATGTGGAAAATTTAGAGTTGTTATTAATTGAGATATAATTTACGAAACAAGGTCTGCATCCCATATAAGGGAAACTGACAGGGCAAAATTATGTTTTATTTTTGAATTGACCAAATTATTTATTGAAATTCGATAATTTTTTGTCAATAAACCCTCAAAATCATATCATGCCGTGCATCATGGCGTAGAGAGAGATGGCTGAAGCCGACTTGATGCCGAGTTTTGAGGCTATGTTCTTTCGGTGGGTGATCACGGTATTGACGGAGATGCAGAGGGTGTCGGCGATCTCCTTGTTGGTCTTTCCGGCGGCGATTTCCCTTATCACCTCCCTCTCACGCTGCGAGATCTCCTCGGCAGGGCTGCTGGGATTGCTGCGCAGGCTCTCCACAAATCTGTCGGCGCATGCCTGAAGGTCGGAATCATCGGCATCCGTTCCTATGAACAGAGGCTGCGCCGAGAGGGCGACTGCATGACCGCCGATGACTACAAGCAGTTTCGCTTTGCGGGGAAGAAAGAAATCGGTGTGAAGGGCAAACGAACCGGCATCTGCCACGAAACCGTCGAAACGCTCGGCATCGTCAGAGCACGACTCAAGGGAGCGGAAGCACTCAGCCGCCACACCTTCGTGGCGGAAGAGGAACCGGAGGCCGAGTGTCTCCAGAGTGGAGAAGCCAACAATGGCGATCGAGATGTCGGAGTTCATGGCAGAGGAAGGGAGGTGGCAGATCTGGAATTACTGCCGAAGAGACGTCGGCGGATTCGGTTGTTCTGCCGTATGTCTTTCTGGAGGGCGAAAATCGAGGTCACGACGGCCACGCAGAGATTTCGGTCGCAATCACCTTCGAGGTGGATGACGAAAAACGACAGAAGATCGTCAATCTTCTCCTCCACGCTGTCGAAGACGTCGGAAGCACTGGAGACGTCGCTGCCTACGGTTAGGAACTCAGTCTTCACCTCCATGAAGAAAGTGCGCAGCATCAGCAGATTGCCCGCGTCGCCGCTGCGGTCGATGAGTAGATTGAGATGGCGCTCTATGTTGGGTAGCTGCACACGCTCGTAGTATCGGCAGGTGGAGTCGAGATAACGGCAGGCGTCGTCGAGCCAGCGCGACGCCTCCGGAGTCTCGGGAAAATAGTCTTCGTTTAGAAACGTATTGACGATGAGGAGGAAAAAACCGGGGTCTACGTCATGGCGACGGCATACTTCAGCGATGCTGAGGTCGCCGACACCGAGCGAGACCCCCAGCCGGTTGATAACCGGAATCACCTGGGGGTCGGTGAATATCACGTCCTTGAGACGTGATGTCTGACTGTAGAGCGGCATTATCTCTTTTTCACCACGATAGTGGCGTTCTGCGTGATCACCATATCGACCGCTACGTCGTGTGGCTCGGCGGGGATGTCGTCGACAAGCTGGAATTCATATCCGACGCCGATCTTCATAGCCTGCGTGTTCTTGAGCAGACGGTCGTAGAAGCCCTTTCCGCGCCCTATGCGGTTGCCGTTGCGGTCGTAGGCCACTGCCGGGACAATCACCAGCTCGATATCGTCGGGACTCACGGTGTCGGAGCCTGTAGGCTCCTCGATATGGAAGGCACCCAGCTCCAGACGGCTCTCGTCGTAGGGAAGGATGTCGAGATTGACGCCGTTGACCCTCGGCAGATAGAAATGCTTGCGGCTCCCCCACTTGCGGAGGAAACGCCTTGTGGAAAGCTCGTCGGGAAGAGAATGATACATCAATATATGCTCTGCCACGAGAAAGGCTGCTGTCTGCTCGAGACGGTTGAAGACTTCCTCGGCTGCGTTCTCTTTCTCAAGCTCGGTCAGCATCAGCCGCAGTCCTTTGATTTTCCGGCGTATTTCCTGTTTTTCCATAATGAGATATTCGATTTCCTTTAAGGATAACAATTATTTCCTGATATCGGTTGGCGATTCGTCGTTTTTCAAGGCGTCGACGGCCCTCTTCACGGCTATGTCGTCGCGGTTGAGCATCTCGATGAAAGCCTTATAGCCGAGCACGTCTCGCGCCACCATCGCCTTGATCTGCTCGAGAATGAGGCTTCGGCTCTGGTTGATGTAATACCATCGGGCCGGCACGCCGTTGCGGGCCGCGAACTGCACGAAATTGTCGAGCAGGGTATTGTCGCGCGGCATCACGGCGAGTAGCCTCTGGAGCGACTTCACGCCTGCGAAGGCATCGCGGTATTTGTCGGCCACCCGATAGGCGAACTTCTGGATCAGGCCGCGGTTGGTGACGTTGACGTAGTAGGATGTATAGCCAGTGGTGTCCTCCGGCACAAAGACGTCGGGCATGATGCCGCCGCCACCGTAGACGGGGCGTCCGTTGCCTGTGTAGAACAGTTTCGACTTGTCGAGACGCACACTGTCGGCGTTGTAGAACTCACCGTGGGAGTAACGGTCGGCGATGTCGAGCTCATAGTCCATGTCGCCGCCACGCTTGTAGTCTTTCTGGATGCTGCGGCCTGAGGGAGTGTAATATCTGGCCACAGTCAGACGGATGGCGGAACTGTCGGGGAGCTCGGTCTGGTTCTGCACGAGACCTTTGCCGAACGTGCGTCGCCCGATCACGAGGCCGCGGTCGTTGTCCTGGATCGCTCCGGCGAAGATCTCCGAGGCTGAAGCGGAGATCTCGTTGACGAGCACCGTGATCTCGCAGTCGATGAAGGAGCCGGTATTGTCGCTGACGGCAATCTCGTCGTTGACCGACGAGCGCCCCTTGGTGTAGACGATGAGCTTGCCGGCAGGCAGGAACTCATTTGCCATGAAGATGGCCTGGTCCATGAATCCGCCCTGATTGTAGCGCAGGTCGATCACGAATTTCTCCGCGCCCTCCTTCCTGAGGTTGGAGAGGGCATTGAAGAACTCGTTGTAGGTGTTGCGGGCGAACTTGATTACCCTCACATATCCGATGCCGGGCTCAATCATATAGGCGGCGTCGACACTGTTGTTGGGAATCTCGCCTCTCACCACGTCGAAATGCAGAGTGGCCGGAGAGGAATTCCGTTTCACTCCTATGTCCACCTTCGTGCCCTTCTTTCCACGGAGGTTCTTGAAGACCTTTGAGTTGTCGAGGTCGTTACCTGTAAGGTCAACGCCGTTGGCGCTGATGATCCTGTCGCCTTGAAGAATACCCACCTTCTCGGCCGGCCCTCCGGCCACCACCTCTATGACATGCACGGTGTCGTTCATGATCTGGAAAGAGACGCCGATGCCGCTCAGACTGGCGTCGAGATCCTCGTTGACCTGGTTGAGCTCGCTGGCCGGGATATATGTGGAGTGCGGGTCGAGCGAGGCGAGCAGGTCAGGCATCACCGACTCGAGCAGGGAGTCGGTGTCGAGCTGGTCGACGTAGTCGCGGCCGATGAGGCCGAGGATGGCATGAAGCTTCTCTTCCTGCGGAGATAGGCGCGGCTGCATGACGTAGCGGCCGATGAATACCCCTCCCACTATGCCGAGGCATAGCAGGAGAGGTAATAATACAATAGCGGGATTCTTCTTGGTTTTCATTATTATTCGTCAGTCACAGAGCGGCATGTAGTCTACCGTGACGCCGGCCTTCCTAAGAATGTCGAGGCCGTCGGTGATACGGTAGAGCTCGGAAAAGACCACTCTCTTGATTCCGGCCTGAATGATTAGCTTGCTGCATTCCATGCATGGACTCGTCGACACGTAGAGGGTGCTCCCCTCGCTTGAGTTGTTGCTGCGGGCCACCTTGGTGATGGCGTTGGCCTCGGCGTGGAGCACCCAAGGGAAAGTGACACCCTCGTCAGACTCGCATACATTCGGGAACCCCGAGGGGGTGCCGTTGTAGCCGTCGGAGATTATCATCTTGTCCTTCACGAGTATGGCACCTACCTGACGGCGGGTGCAGTAGGAATTCTCGCTCCAGATGCGGGCCATGCGGAGATAGCGCATGTCGAGCGCCTTCTGCTTATCGTCTCTGTCCATGTCTTATGCGGCAAAATCAGATTATTCTTCGGAATGCTCCATCAGGAATTTCTCGGCGTCGAGGGCGGCGCGGCAGCCTGTGCCGGCGGCGGGGGAAAGCCCTCCGGGGGCGAGGACGGCGATAGCCTGTCGGTAGCGCGGGTCGGCGCAGTCGCCGGCGGCGAAAACGCCCGGCACGCTGGTGTGTGTCGTATTGCCCTGCACCTTGATGTAGCCCTCGGCGTCGAGCTCGATCTGGCCGTTGAAGATCTCGGTGTTGGGCTTATGGCCGATGGCGAGGAAGAAGCCGTCGATCTCGATGTCGAAGTGGTCTTCCTCCGGTGTGCCCTTCTTGCTCACGATGTGAGCGCCCTCCACGCCGTCCTCGCCGAAGAGGCCCACGGTGTTGCATTCAAAGAGGATCTCGATGTTCTCCTTGTCTCTCACCCGCTTCTGCATAACGTCGGAGGCGCGGAGATAGTTCTTGCGGACAATGAGATATACCTTGTTGGCGAGAGTGGAGAGGTAGAGGGCCTCCTCGCATGCGGTGTCGCCGCCACCCACTACAGCCACGTTTTTCTTTCTATAGAAGAAGCCGTCGCAAGTGGCGCATGCGCTCACGCCGAGGCCTCTGTATTTCTCCTCGTCGGAGAGACCGAGATATCTTGCCGACGCTCCGGTTGAGATGATTACGGTGTCGGCGATGATTACGTCGCCCTTCTCGTCGACGCAGCGGAACGGACGCTTCGAGAAGTCGACCGATTCGATGGTGCGGGGACGGATCTCGGCGCCAAACCTGAGGGCCTGACGGCGGATCTGGTCCATCATCTCGGGTCCCTGCACACCCTCGGGATAGCCGGGAAAGTTCTCGATCTCGGTAGTCTGCGTGAGCTGTCCGCCGGGCTGATTACCCTCAAACACAATTGGGTGCAGATTTGCACGCGAGGCGTAGATTGCGGCCGTGTATCCGGCAGGGCCCGAACCGATCACGAGCACTTTTGTCTTTTCTTCTGACATAGCTTTATGTTAATTTTATGGTATTATGATAATAACGTTTCTGAATTCCGTTTTATGTCGCGCCCTGATGATAAAATCACCGGAGGTCGACGATCTCGGTCTTCGGGAAGCGCGATCTGGGATATACGAAAGCCGAGAGGGGCACATTGGCCCTGACGTCGAGTGAAGTCACGACGCAGGTCGACACCGCGCCTCCGGAGGCCGCCACCACTATCTTCTCCGGAAGGAAAGTAGAAGCACTGAGGGTCACGGTGATTTTCTTTATGGCGTTCTTGCGCGACTTGGGCACAAGATTCACCACATATTTCCCCTTGGGCATCGAAGAGGCGAAAGAGGATGAGAAGGCGCCGGGAGTGCTGTTGACATACATGAGGGGATTAGTCTCGGCCAGCTCGGCGGCAGTGGGAGTCGTGACAGTGGTCTCTTCCGTGTGTGGATTGTAGGAGTAGAGGGTGGCTCCGTCATACCAGGCCGACATAGCGCGTGATTCTATGGCGAATTTTCGGCCGGCGGCCTTGAGCGTTCCCTTGACGGAACTCTTTCCGGTGGAGAGGGTGAACGACGCGGAGATTCCCTTGGCGGAGGAGATGGCCGACGCCGCCTTAGCCACCACCTGCGGGGCCGTGAGCCTTGCGGGAGCGGCCGCTGCGGGACAAGCGGGAA
>OGQO01001889.1_pt1 | contig 17727 bp, 13 predicted proteins | sample 1553241 | NCBI WGS metagenome assembly OGQO01 (sample SAMEA2579933, study PRJEB22360) | human gut metagenome | biome: human gut; feature: human-associated habitat; material: faeces | place: Denmark | collected 2008/2010
CTGCGGCAGGCAGAAAAGCGACACGACGAGTCAGCAAGCCGGCAAACTCACAATCACACAGCTCAGGAGCAAGAGTCAGCTCTCCCTGCTGGTGCGGCAGACCAACCGGTTCCAACAGACCACCGTAAAAAGCCCGGTTAGGAAACAAAGCTACCTCGATATTCATACGACCCTGACGGCAGAGCATGTCGTAGGAGGGATGAGGGATAAAAGATGAAGAATGAGAGGTTGATGCCTGGCGATTGGCACTTTCCTTGGAGAGATTCCTATAAAGGCGTTCGAAAAGGGAATCTTTCAAATTATACAATCCGATGGCCTGCAAAGCTTCGTCACACACTTCCGACTGCTCGGACGACTGCAAGACCACTGCGGGTAGCTGCTTATGGTCACCTATCAAAATAAATTTGCCGATGGCATCCGCGCCTGCGGGATTGCGGGTACAGAGTAACCCCAGCAGTTGTGGTTCCAAAATTTGGGTAGCCTCATCCACAATCGCTACATCAAAAGTCTTCAACCGGAAAAGTTCGGTCTTGGAAGAAAGCGTGGCAACCGTACCGACAAAAACACGGCAACGGGCAATGCGCTCCTGCACCTGCCGCCGAGTGGCACAAGGTTCCAACACATTCTCAATCAGATACGGGCGGAATGAGTCATCGCAAGACAACTCACTGCCTAAACGGATAAAGTCTATTTCAGGCTCAATGGAAGCCAGCGCCTTACTGATTTCATCTACAGCACGATTGGTATACGAAAGCAGTAGAATCTGTTTCCCCTCCCGGTAAAAGGCTTCTACCATGCCCCGCAGCGCGCGAGAGGTCTTGCCGGTACCTGGCGGACCGATTAAAAGGAAATAGTCGCGGGCAGCCTGCGCTTTCAGAATAATCCGCGAAAAATCATCCGGAGCGGTCGCAATACCGGTATCCAAAGAAGTATCGAACTCGGGAGGGCGCTGCCCCAACAACAAATCACGCCGTCTTTGGGTGGCAGAAAGGAAAGCGGAAAGTCCCAGATACATGCTACGAAAGGAGGTGTCCATATAGTCGTGCTCTATGGCATAAAGGCTAGCAGCAGGCAATACACCCGCATTCTGCTGAGTGGCACGAAGACAGATACAGACCTCGTTATCGGATATGCGCTCTATATTACCTTTAAACACCATCTTGTTGGTAACGTTGTCGGTATCCGTATTCCGTTCGTAAAGAACCACCGCATCACCCTGACGGAAATTGGGCAGAACCCGCTCCTGCCGGGAAGCAACCATTTGCTTCGTTCTGAGGGACAAATACGGTTTATGCGTATCTGCCGCATGATTCTCACAAATAGCCAAATCGTACAGAATTTCACCCGCCTCACATTTCTCAGCCAGTGTGGAAAGCCAGAGGGCGGCAGCGCCAGTACGTCCTTCATAATCCACATCTCCAGATTTGGAGGTATAGAGTTCCTTGGTTATAAAGTTATAGAGCGTATAAAAATAGCTTTGTTCCAACGACGAAAGCGAACGGATGCGTTGCGCTACGGCATCGATGGAGGGGTAAAGGAAGCGTTTCCATAAGGTATTGTCCAAACCGCGCTCATTCAAGGTATCCGGATGGATGTCTTTCAGGCGCTCTGCCGTATACTGCGGGCTGTTCCGTAACTGGATGCCATATTCATTGGCTACAATCCGGTTACGCACATCCATCACACGGCGCACCATTGCCCACGAAGGACGTGCCGGATAAAGCAACGGATAACGGGTATAGAGCAGGTAGGCCTTTACACGTCGATGGTCCATTCCCATAGAATACTCCAACACAGCCTGATAGAGCAACATCTGCACCTTATTGTTTTCTTTAGGCTCCACCTTACCACGGATGGAATACTCGTCCGCCTTACCGGACTTCATTTCAATGAACGAGGTCATATCCCGCTGCATGTAGTCCAGACGCCCTTGCAAACCCAATGCTTCACAGATGTAAGAAGGTTCCAGCACGGCATCAGTCCTATCGAGCTCATAGCCGGATGCACGGAATGTTTCTGTCACTGTCCGGTGGATATTGTCGAAATGGCGCTTGCAATCGGAAAAGAATTCGGCTTCCTTCTCCCGGTCGCGCAGGTCGGCACATGCTGCCAGCTCGATGGGATAAGAACGGAAGGCCTTCTTCATGCATGCCAAATAATCGGGTGCCTCCTTGGCATGAATCCATTCGTCCAGAAAGAGGTTAGCAATATTACCCAACAGTAACGGACGGGTATTGTCTGGCGACTGGAGCCGTGCCAGGATATAATTGGCAGGATGATGCCCGTAATCCTTGAAGCATTCGGCAAGCGAACTGATGTCTATCAAGTAATCGGGCTCAAGTATAATAAAGGAAGGGGTGAGTATGCCGACTTCGTCCACCGTAACATCCAGCAGATTGACCTGGGCATGCCGCCACAGAATCCGGCAGGTTTCTGCAAACTCTTCATTAATCTGAGGTACATTATAACGGACACGCAACGGCTCATCGGCCACAGTGTCTACGGGCAGTACATATAAATAAGTATCATCGGCATACTGAAAACAGACGCGCATGCGCTTTATCCGTTCTTTGGCGGGCGGTGCCACTATATAGGTGGCATCCGCACGGGGTAGCAGGCGATAAAGTTCGGCAGGTATCTCCTCCCCCGTCAAGCGCTTGACAAAGAATGCCAGTGTCTTGGCATCACGCAACAACTGTTCACGTTGCGGTTCCGCCTGGCGGTTCAGAATAGCATTGGAGGTCAGCCGGAAGGTATGCAGACGGTTCTGTTCCACGGTGGAAAGTCCGGCCTTCGAAGCCACGAAACTGATACGTGCAGAAAGGTCCGTCATCTGCAAGCTGCCGTCGGGCATCTGTGTACGGCACAAACGCTCCAGCAACTCGCGCAATTGCCGATAGGCCACGTCCAAGGAGATTTCCTCAACGTGGCAGGCTTCCAGCAATATACTAAAATATTCCTTTACTTCACAATCCATCATTCCTCTGTCTCCACTTCTTCCGCTTCATCATCAGTCTTTTTATCCTTTATCATCAGGATACTCAACTCATAGAGCAGATAAAGCGGCACCGCCACTACTGTCAAGGTAAACGGGTCACCGGTCGGAGTAATGATGGCCGAGGCAATAACAATGATGACAACAGCATGACGGCGGTATTTCCGCAAAAAGGTCTTGTGCACCAGTCCCAGCAGGGAAAGCAGCCATGTCACCAGCGGCAGTTCGAATGCCAGTCCCATGCAAAGCACCAACATCATGAAATTGTCGATGTACGAGTTCAGGGAAATTTGATTCTCGATGGCTGCGCTCAATTGATAAGTGGAAAGGAAACGCAATGTCAGCGGATAGACCATAAAATACCCCAGCAACACACCGATGAAGAACATCACCGTACCTATACCCAGCGCTTTCCTCACCCCTTTACGCTCGTTTGGATAGAGTGCAGGGCTTACAAAGCGCCAGATTTCATAGAAAATATAAGGAGCAGCCGTTACCACCGACATCCAGAAAGCGGTAGACATGTGGACAAAGAACGGTGCGGCAAGATTGATATTGACGAGCTTCACATGAAACTCCTGGGTAAAGAATTCATCCTGCAAGTCCAGTCTCTGCCCTATCCAGCGCAGCAAGTCATAGAAAATGAAGTCGTTATGGCAAGGAGCCAATATCACATTGTCAAACAGATAAGGCATGGCAATAAAATAACCGATAGCCAATACAAACCACACACCGAGTACACGAAACAACACTCGGCGCAACTCGTCCAAGTGGTCCCAAAAGGTTAGTTCTTTTTCTGACATAAAGGGATTTACTATTTGACAATTTACTATTTACTATTTGGGCTGCGCTGCGGGGATTTACTATTTGACAATTTACTATTTGGGCTGCGCTGTGGAAAAGGCAACAAGCCTACCCATACTCCTGAACTTCTCAGAGTATCAAATAGTAAATAGTAAATTGTCAAATAGTAAATACCCTTATTCCTTTATTTCTTTTCAGCCGGTTTATCCAAATCTTCCTGAGCCTTGTTTATCTCTTCTTTGGCTTCATTCACACCATCCTTGAAGCTCTTCACTCCTTTGCCCAAACCACGCATCAATTCGGGAATTTTCTTACCACCAAACAACAGCAAGATGACCAATGCAATAATTATCCATTCGGAACCGCTGGGCAGAAAGCCTAATAAAAGTAAGTTTGTCATAGTTATATCTGATTAATTATAGTGCAAAGATAGGAAAATTAAGGATTAGGGATTAAGGATTAAGGATTAATTTTATCGCAATCCCTAATCCCTAATCCCTGCCCCCTATCTTCAGTCTTGATAATAAATACGTTTTACCCGTGTAGAAACGCTTGTCAACACCTCATAAGGAATAGTTTCGAGTACATCGGAAAGAACGGTTATAGGCAGATGGTCACCAAAAATTTCCACACTGTCACCCTCCTTGCAATCGATGTCCGTCACGTCAATCATACAGACATCCATGCAGATATTCCCTACATAGGCTGCCCGTTGGCCGTTTACAAGACAATAGGCATGTCCATTTCCAAGATGGCGGTTCAGGCCGTCGGCGTAACCGATGGGAAGAGCCGCTATACGCGACGGACGGGTGAGATGCCCTTTCCGGCTATACCCCACCGTATCCTCTTCGGGAACATCACGTATCTGGAGGATGGTAGTCTTCAACGTGCTCACATTATTCATAATGGAATTGTCTATGGGATTGACACCATAGAGGCCGATACCCAGGCGCACCATATCGAATTGCGCCCCGGGGAAACGCTCGATACCTGCGGAATTGCAGATATGGCGAAGTATCTTATGCGGAAAAGCCTCCTGCAATTCCATGGACGCTTTCTCGAACATTTCTATCTGCCGGCGTGTAAAACTGTCGAATTGTTGCGAATCGCTCCCTACCAAATGCGAGAAGACGGAACGGGCAATCACAGCATTCTGTCCCTTCAGCCGTTCTATCAGCCGGGGCATATCCTCCGGAGCAAACCCCAGGCGGTGCATACCGGTATCCAGCTTTATGTGGATGGGGAAGTTTGTGATACCTTCCTTTTCCGCTTCTTTAATCAAAGCGTCCAGCAGATGGAAGCTATATACTTCGGGCTCCAGCTTGTAATCGAACATGGTCTTGAAAGCAGTCATCTCAGGATTCATGATAATGATGTTCGCAGTGATGCCCGCTTTGCGGAGTTCGGAGCCTTCGTCGGCAACCGCCACGGCAAGATAATCGACATGATGTTCCTGCAAAGTCTTGGCTATCTCATAAGAACCTGCACCGTAAGCGGAGGCTTTCACCATGCAGACCATCTTTGTTTCCGGCTTCAGCTTGCCACGATAATAGTTCAGATTGGCAATCATCGCTCCAAGATTAACCTCCAGAATGGTTTCGTGCACCTTCTTCTCCAATACTTCCGTCAAGGAGTCAAAACCGAACTTACGTGCACCCTTAATCAGAATTATTTCGTTTTCAAGGCGAAGTTCCCCACGCTGAATGGCACGTATCAAGGCCGCTGTATCCGGATAAAAGGTCTTCTCTATATTAAAGCGTGCAGCGCAGGAAGATATTTCATTTCCTACACCTATGATGCGTTCAATGCCACGGCTGTTTACCAGCTGTGCCACTTGTCGGTAAAGTGTCGGCGTGTTCTGACCGGTCTCCAATATATCCGAAAGAACCAAAGTCCGCCTCAATCCCTTACTTTGCGAACGGCGGTAAAGAAAATCGAGTGCAATATCCAATGAGCCAAGGTCAGAATTATAACTGTCGTTAATCAACAGACAGTTGTTTTTTCCCTCCTTGACTTCCAGCCGCATGGCGATGGGTTCCAGCCTTGCCATACGTTCTGTAATCTGTTCGGCAGGAAGCATCAGATAGAGGCATGCGGCCAAGCAGTTCAGCGAATTCTCGATGGAAGCATCATCTATGAACGGTAGAGTAAACGTATTGTCCATATCCAGATAGCGATAGGAAATGACAGTACAGTCATCCCGTTTCTCCACCTTACTTATATATAGAGGACGTTCCATATCCTTCCGGCTCCACGCAATCTCACGTGCAGACAGCATGGACTTCGCCACACAGTTGCTGACGAACTCATCGTCACCATTATAAATCACTACATCACAATTCTTGAAAAGCGTCAGCTTCTCCATGCATTTCTCCTGCAACGAGAAGAAATTTTCCTGGTGAGCCCCTCCTATATTGGTCAGGATGCCTATGGTAGGCTTGATGATGTTCTGCAAAGCACGCATTTCCCCCGGCTCGGAAATACCGGCTTCAAAAATAGCAAGTTCGGACTGTTCGTTCATCTGCCACACAGACAAAGGCACTCCAATCTGGGAGTTATAACTGCGGGGAGAACGGATAATGGCACGTTCCGAACTGAGCAACTGGTGCAGCCATTCCTTCACAACAGTCTTACCGTTGCTTCCCGTAATACCGATGACCGGTATCTGGAACCGGTTCCGATGCTGTTCCGCCAGTTTTTGCAAGGCTTTCAGCGGGTTGGGAACAATGAGATAATTGACAATTGACTGCGCATCATCACGCTGCATAGCATTGTCAATTGTCAATTGTCCATTGTCCATTAATCTAAAGCTTTCTTCGCTAAGCACAAAATTACGTACTCCACGGGCATATAAATCTGCAATATAGCGCGCACCGTCATTCCTCTTGGTGGTCAAGGCAAAGAATAATGTTTCCTCAGGAAAATTCAGGGAACGGCTGTCAGTGAGCAGCCAGTCTATGGTAGCCGGCGCGTTTCCCATACGCCGTGCGCCAATACTTTCGGTTATGCTTTCAATCGAATACGACATATTTCTCTCTCTTTTTGGAAATCTAAGTACGGGTATTTTCCGTTAAGTTGGTCTATTTTTAACACAATTTGTCCTAAAAAACGCTTATACTCTTCTGAAGCGGGATAAAATGGCTTATGTGACAACATCTTACGGATATTTTCACTTTCTTCCATAATCCGTAACGCATCGGCAGAGATACACGACCGGGTAAACCGTTCCCAGACATAGCGAATGGCCGTTTCGGAAGGATGCACCATGTCTTCTGCATAGAAGCGATAGTCACGAAGCTCGTCGAGCAGCAACTCATAAGCCGGAAAATAGAAAACATGTTCCGGAAAAGTGGCTTGCAACTGGTTCACGGCAAGCAGCAAGGTAGCTTTACTGAGCTGGTTGGCATGCATTCCGTCACGCACGTGGCGGATGGGGCTGACGGTGAACAATACTTTCAACCGGGGAATCCGCGCCAGCAAGCCGGAAAGCAAAGAGGTGTAGTCAGATACTATTTCACTGACAGAAAGCATACGGCGGGTAAAGCAGGACTCAGGTTGCTTATGACAGTTGGCAACTACAGTTCCCGTCTTTTCATTTTCATAAACCCAGGCAGAGCCGAAAGTCAGCAGCAGACAATCCAACCGGTCCAGCCTTTCATGGGCGCTTTTCAAACGCCCGTTAATCCCTGCCAATGTTTCCTCTGCAGAGACTGAGGAAAAGCTACCATGATGCATGGCACTGTGCCAAAGTTCATGAAAGAGGAAAATATCGTTTTCATTGTAGCATCTGCCCGCAATGATTTCACGCAATGCCGCAGAAATGGAAAACGGATTATAAAGCACACCATAAGGATTGACGTCACAACGGAACTTGGCATCCACCAGCCTTTGCCCCATCTCGGACGCAAAACAAGAACCCATCAGCAACAGATTATTCTCTTGCGAAAGAAGGGGCATACTGGAAACTACTTCTACAGGTGTATAAAGATTCATAAGCTCGGAATAAATAAACCATTCACTTTCTCGAAAAAAAATGATGTACCAACTGCTTGCTACGCCACAAAGATAGTAAATTTCAATATATAACGGTCGAAACATAAAAAGGCAGGTGATATAACCTTTCATTATATCATCTGCCTTAAATAAAAATACTATATATTCTATTAATACCAATTAGCCGTAGGATCAGCCACCCAATCTGCAAAACCTGGATATTTATCATTAATATCCTGACGTTCAGCAGTCCATTCATATCTTGTCTCTACACGTATCTTCTGCGGAGCTTTGCCTATCTCCGCTTTCAGTGTATATACTTCAGCATTTTGGCCTTCCACTTTGATATTTACGGCACCGGTACCGTTAACTCTGTACATCACCGGAGCCTTAGTTGCCCCAGCATCCGTATTTACCATTGTAGTATTAGAAACACCAAAGAGTTCATGAACTTCACGGCTATCACCGCCTACCTCAATATACAAAGGCAAAGTACCACCCGCAGCCTGCAGGGTAATGATAGTTGCTCCCCCATTGGTCGCTACATCAAACACGACATCGTTGAAGTCAAAATCATCACTGTCTCCAAGGTCTTCTGCTATGATTCTGTACGCATTCGTATATACGGCCGGAGAGATCTTCACAATCCAATCACTATAATACCCATCTGCAGCCACTTGTTGATTTGGGTTCTGTCCGGTAGCTTCAAAGTCAAATCCCACATAATAAGCACCCCCAATATATTGTATAGTATAATTATAGTGCATTTTACCATCCAGAGAAGCCCTATAACCAAAAGAAGACGTTCCACTATTCTGCATTAGCATTATAGCCCCCTCAGTAGCATTAAAATTATTGATATGGTCATCTGATGCCGCAACCAAAAAATCCATATTAGAGTGTGAGCCACTTACATGTTGAACAAAAAAGTCGGTCCAATCCACACCAATGGATTGTGGATTCTGATGTGTTTTAAACCATTCCGTAACCACTTCTTTTTCTGTAGCCGTAATACCCTCGGGTACTTCCGTAAAATCTTTCCATTGATTGCTATTAGTGTTAGCAACACGCGTTGTCGGTGTTGCCCCAAATCCCCAATCCTGATCAACTGCAATTTCTCCATACTTCTGCACGAAAGCCGATGCATACTGTGCCTCTTTCTTAGCCGCCGCCTTTTCCGGGTCGAACAAATCGCTATCAGAACCGCAAGCGGAAAATACCACTACGCCCATAATAGCCAAAATTCCAAAGTTGAGCTTTTTCTTCATATCATTCATTGTTTATTCATTTAACAATTCGTGATTACACCCCATTCCGACACATATTACAACCAAGAATATCATTATATACAACTCAAAATTGTATAACATATTGATAAATAGGACATATTCTACTTCGCAAATATACATAATACTATATCAAATAACAACCAAAACCTCAAAAAGTTGCAATAAATAATTTATTAAGTTGTATTTTTCAATAAACATTAAATTTAAAGCATCTCTTATCATAGATGCACACATACGAGAGTACAAGTCAATTTTTGAAAGGACTAATATCTTTGCCTACCAAAATTAAATTATTCCTATATGGAGAAAAAATCGTTCCACCATGGTGGAACGATTTTTTCTCCCAGGATGGAACAATATTTTCTCCATGGAGGAACGATTTACTATCAGGCATCTTTTCCCTTAACCATAGGCAGGCTGAACGAGAAATATGGCGTATGCAAAGAGAAAGCAAAAACAGAAGTGAACAAAAGAGGCTTTTTTTCCTTCTAAAACTTCCCGCCATCCGTTTTCTTTTGCTATTTTTGCATTTTGTAATCTTCAGATTAGAAATGAGAACAGAACCAACAACATATAACTTGCTTAACACCATTACATTTCCCGAGGATTTACGCCAACTCAGCGTAGAAGAGCTTCCTGAAGTCTGTAAAGAATTGAGGCAAGACATTATAAAGGAGGTTTCGTGTAACCCCGGACATTTCGCTGCCAGCCTGGGCACGGTAGAGCTGACCGTTGCCCTGCACTACGTATTCAATACTCCGTACGACCGCATAGTCTGGGATGTAGGCCATCAGGCGTACGGGCACAAGATACTGACCGGACGCCGTGAAGCATTCTCCACCAACCGTAAATTCAAGGGAGTTCGTCCTTTTCCCTCACCAGAGGAAAGCGATTATGACACATTCACCTGCGGACATGCGTCAAATTCAATCTCCGCCGCCCTTGGCATGGCTGTTGCCGCTGCCGAAAAAGGTGAGAAGGACCGCCATGTGGTCGCCGTCATCGGTGATGGAAGCATGAGCGGCGGCCTGGCTTTCGAAGGACTGAACAACGCTTCGTCTACCCCTAACAACCTTCTTATCATTCTCAACGACAATGATATGTCGATAGACAGAAGTGTAGGCGGCATGAAGCAGTACCTTTTCAACTTGACTACCAGCAACCGCTATAACCAGCTGCGCTTCAAGACATCCAGACTGCTGTTCAAAATGGGACTTTTGAACGAGGACCGCCGCAAAGCGCTGATTCGCTTCGCCAACAGCCTGAAATCAATGGCCGCCCAGCAGCAGAATATCTTTGAAGGGATGAACATCCGCTACTTCGGCCCTATCAACGGACACGATGTGAAAAACATAGCCCGTGTCCTGCGGGACATCAAAGATATGCAGGGACCGAAAATACTGCATCTGCACACTGTAAAAGGAAAAGGCTTCGAACCTGCCGAGAAGAATCCGGATATCTGGCATGCACCGGGCAAGTTCGATCCGGAAACTGGAGAACGCCTCAAGGCGGATACCAGCAATTTGCCTCCGCTTTTCCAGGACGTGTTTGGGGAAACGCTGGTAGAACTGGCAAAGGAAAATCCGAAAATCGTCGGAGTAACCCCCGCCATGCCCACCGGCTGCTCTATGAACAAGCTGATGGACACCATGCCCGACCGTGCCTTCGATGTGGGTATTGCCGAAGGGCATGCAGCCACTTTCTCGGGCGGTATGGCTAAAGAAGGAATGCAGCCTTTCTGCAACATCTACTCCTCCTTCATGCAGCGGGCATACGATAATGTCATCCATGACATCGCCCTGCTCCGCCTCCCCGTCGTACTTTGCCTGGACCGCGCCGGACTGGTAGGAGAAGACGGACCGACACACCATGGAGTTTTCGACCTGGCCTATTTCCGTCCGATTCCCAACCTGACCATATCTTCACCGATGGACGAACATGAATTGCGCCGCCTGATGTACACGGCACAGTTGCCGGACCAAGGTCCGTTCGTCATCCGCTATCCCCGCGGACGCGGCGTATTGCTGGATTGGAAATGTCCGCTGGAAGAAATCCCCGTAGGCAAAGGGCGCAGACTGAAAGAAGGCAAAGACCTGGCAGTCATCACCCTCGGTCCCATAGGCAACGTGGCCGCACGTGCCATAGAGCGTGCGGAGAAGGACAAAGGAATCTCCATAGCCCACTACGACCTGCGTTTTCTCAAGCCGCTCGACGAAGCCCTGCTGCACGAGGTAGGACTCAACTTCCAGCATGTCGTCACCATAGAAGACGGTGTCAAAAAAGGAGGAATGGGCAGTGCCATACTGGAGTTCATGGCGGACAATGACTATATTCCCCATTTCAGACGTATCGGTGTACCCGATGCCTTCATAGAACACGGCACCATACAAGAGTTGCACCATCTTTGCGGAATGGACGAAGAAGGAATCTATAATCAATTGATAATTGATAGTTGAAAATTGACAGTTTGAACATTTACCCCATAGGTCAACTATTAATTATCAACTATCAACGAATTAAAAGTGAAAATAATTATTGCAGGTGCCGGCGCAGTAGGCACACACTTGGCCAAATTGCTGTCCCGCGAGAAGCAGGACATCATTCTGATGGACGACAACGAAGAGAAGTTGAGCACACTGAACTCCAACTTTGACTTGATGACGGCTACAGCCTCCCCTACCTCCATAAAAGGCTTGAAAGAAGTGGGAGTGGGAGAAGCCGACTTGTTCATAGCCGTCACCCCCGATGAAAGCCGGAACATGACCGCATGCATGCTTGCCAACAATCTGGGAGCACAGAAGACCGTAGCCCGTATTGACAACTACGAATACCTGCTGCCCAAAAACAAGGAATTTTTCCAGAAGCTGGGTGTCGACTCACTCATCTACCCGGAAATGCTTGCCGCCAAGGAAATCGTGTCCTCCATCCGCATGAGCTGGGTACGCCAATGGTGGGAGTTCTGCGGAGGAGCCTTGATACTGATAGGCACCAAGATGCGCGAAAAAGCCGAGATACTGAACATCCCCCTCCATGAGTTGGGCGGACCGGAGCTGCCCTATCACGTGGTAGCCATCAAACGGGGAAGCGAAACACTGATTCCCCGTGGTGACGATACCATCAAGCTACATGACATCGTATACTTCACCACCACACGAAAATACGTCCCCTACATCCGCAAGATAGCCGGCAAAGAAGATTATGCCGATGTGCGCAACGTAATGATTATGGGTGGAAGCCGGATTGCCGTACGCACCGCCCAATATGTCCCGGACTACATGCAGGTGAAAATCGTGGATAACGACCTGAACCGCTGCAACCGCCTGACCGAGCTGCTTGACGACCGTACCATGATTATCAATGGCGACGGACGGGATATGGACCTGCTTGTGGAAGAGGGACTGAAAAATACGGAAGCCTTCGTTGCCTTGACCGGCAACTCGGAGACTAATATCCTGGCCTGCCTTGCCGCCAAACGCATGGGAGTCAGCAAAACCGTAGCGGAAGTGGAGAACATCGACTACATAGGCATGGCCGAAAGCCTTGACATCGGCACCGTCATCAACAAAAAGATGATTGCTGCCAGCCACATCTACCAGATGATGCTGGATGCGGACGTCAGCAACGTGAAATGCCTGACCTTTGCCAATGCCGATGTAGCGGAATTTACCGTTAAGGCCGGCTCGAAGATTACCAAACATCCGGTAAAAGACCTCGGCCTCCCGAAAGGAGCCACCATCGGCGGACTTATCCGCCAGGGGGAAGGCGTTGTGGTTATGGGTAACACCCTGATACAGCCGGGTGACCATGTAGTGGTATTCTGCCTGAACATGATGATTAAGAAAATCGAAAAATACTTTAACTAATTGAGAATGAGTAGTTGGTAAATGATTAACTTCAAGACAATCATACGGATTATCGGTATTCTGCTATTGCTGGAAACAGTCATGTTTCTGGTCTGTTCGGGCGTGTCCTTCTACTACAGAGAAAGCGATATGCTCGACTTCTGGAAAGCAGGAGGCATCACAGCAGGGGTAGGCTTATTGCTGGCGGCTCTCGGCAAGGGAGGTGAACGACAACTGACGCGCCGTGACGGATATGTACTGGTCAGCTTTGCCTGGGTGGCATTCTCTCTTTTCGGAATGCTGCCTTTCTATATAGGCGGATACATACCCGACATTGCCAATGCATTCTTCGAAACCATGTCCGGTTTCAGCAGTACGGGTGCCACCATCTTGGACGACATCGAGTCACTTCCTCATGGAATACTGTTCTGGCGCAGTATGACACAGTGGATTGGCGGCTTGGGAATCATCATGTTCACCATTGCAGTGCTTCCCATCTTCGGAGTCAGTGGCCTGCAGGTGTTCGCCGCCGAGGCAAGCGGCCCTACACATGACAAGGTTCATCCCCGTATCGGTATCACCGCCAAATGGATTTGGAGTATCTATGCCGGCATAACCGCTCTGCTTGTCGGTCTGCTGATGCTTGGAGGTATGGACTGGTTCGACAGTATCTGCCATGCATTTGCCACTACCGGTACCGGTGGCTTCTCCACCAAGCAGGCCAGCGTTGCCTACTACAATTCTCCTTATATAGAATATGTCATCTCCATTTTCATGTTTATCTCCGGCATCAACTTCACCTTGCTATTATTGTTCGTCAACCGGAAATTCAAGAAGTTCATCGGCAATGCCGAGCTGAAATTCTATTTCGGTTCAGTTGTGCTCTTCACTGCCGTCATAGCCATCGTGCTTTACTATACCAGTCCCATGGGGATGGAAGAATCCTTCCGCAAATCCTTGTTCCAGGTAATCTCCCTCCAGACCTCCACCGGTTTTGCGACAGATGACTATATGCAATGGACACCCGTCTTGTGGGGGCTGCTTACCATCATCATGCTGATGGGAGCGTGTGCAGGCAGTACCACCGGAGGCTTGAAGTGTATACGTATGGTAATTCTTACCAAAGTCTCACGAAACGAGTTCAAACACATCCTACACCCCAATGCCATACTTCCGGTACGGATAAACAAGCAGGTAATCTCTCCCTCCATTGTCTCCACCGTACTGGCTTTTTGTTTTATTTATATCTCCATTATAGTCATCGGCACACTGCTCATGATGGCTATGGGTGTCGGGGCTGAAGAATCAATGGGCTGCGTCATTTCCAGTATCGGTAATATGGGACCCGGATTGGGTGAAACCGGACCTGCCTATTCGTGGAATGCCCTGCCCGATGCAGCTAAATGGCTGTTATCCTTTTTAATGCTTCTGGGTCGTCTTGAGTTATTTACCGTACTGCTGCTTTTCACACCGGATTTCTGGAAACGGAATTGATTTAGGATAAAAAGTGTAAAAATAATCATTTTTTGTTATGCGGGGATAGCAAATTGAACAATACTTATTATATCTTTGCGTCCTTGAAAGAGAGAATTGTGGTATGAAGCAATGCATTAAATACTGTTTAATCATAATCTTTGCAGCCCTATTGCACGACAGTGCAACCGGAGCTGCAGATATTTTGTGCGTTCCTGCCACCCGACAAGCAGAATGCTGTACGCTGTCACAAGCTCCTACCACCCAACAAGCAGTCCAGAAGTTCTACGACTTGTTTTCACCAAACTCCCTCTGCATAGAACATGTGGACCATACGCAAGTACCAACCAACAAAAGCGTACTCCTGCGCATGTACATCTACAAGATGCAGCAGCATGCCTATGCACCGGAATGCGACCGTTTGTTGAATCTGTCTCCTCATCCCGTACCCGACGCGAATTATTACGTGTTCGGGCTAAGAAAGATTATCATTTAGAAGGCCTGCAAGCGCAGACGCTTGCCCCTGACCTCGCCGGACAACAAATCAGAGGTTTTGTCCTCCGGTGCGATGTATCTATTATTATATATCTAAAATCTTATCAGGTTTATGAACTTTACTTTGTTAGTGGTCGTCTTATTGACGGCAATCGCTTTCGTGGGTATCGTCATCGCGCTCTCCAATGCGATAGCACCCCGTTCGTACAATGCACAGAAGATGGAGCCGTACGAGTGTGGTATCCCTACCCGCGGTAAATCGTGGATGCAATTCCGGGTAGGTTACTATCTGTTTGCCATCTTGTTCCTGATGTTCGAAGTGGAAACGGTATTTCTGTTCCCTTGGGCAGTCATCACCCGCGAACTTGGCGTGGCAGGACTTTTCAGTGTTTTATTTTTCCTGATTATATTGATTCTGGGCCTTGCTTATGCCTGGAGGAAAGGAGCTTTGGAATGGAAGTAACAAAGAAACCGAAAATTAAATCTATCCCTTATGAGGAGTTTACAGACAACGAAACGTTGGAGAAACTGGTTCGGGAACTTAATGCCGGAGGCGCCAATGTCGCCCTTGGCGTACTGGACGATTTCGTCAACTGGGGACGCAGCGACTCACTGTGGCCTCTTACGTTTGCAACCAGCTGTTGCGGTATCGAATTCATGGCCCTCGGCGCAGCCCGCTACGATATGGCGCGCTTCGGGTTCGAGGTAGCCCGTGCCAGTCCGCGCCAGGCAGACATGATTATGGTTTGCGGAACAATAACCAACAAGATGGCTCCCGTTCTGAAACGTCTTTACGACCAGATGGCCGATCCGAAATATGTAGTAGCCGTAGGCGGCTGTGCCGTCAGCGGAGGCCCGTTCAAGAAATCCTATCACGTGGTGAACGGTGTGGACAAGATTCTGCCGGTGGATGTCTACATTCCCGGTTGCCCTCCGCGTCCGGAAGCATTCTACTACGGCATGATGCAATTGCAGCGTAAAGTGAAAATAGAGAAATACTTCGGTGGAGTAAACAGAAAAGAAGAGAACCACTAATCAGTACTTAAAAATATGGAAATAAAATACATAGAGCCCTCAGTCCTGCACGACGAAATGCTGCGTCTGCGGAAAGAGAAACAAATGGACTTCCTGGAATGCCTCAGCGGTATGGATTGGGGAATACCCGACGAGAAAGACGCACCGGACACCCCCCGCGGACTCGGTGTAGTCTATCTGTTGGAATCTACTGTTACCGGCGAACGGATAGCGGTACGCACCGCCACTCTAAACCGGGAACATCCCGAACTTCCTTCCGTCAGCGATATCTGGAAAGCTGCGGATTTCAACGAGCGCGAAGTCTACGACTTTTACGGCATCGTTTTCATCGGTCATCCGGATATGCGCCGACTCTATCTGCGCAATGACTGGGTAGGCTATCCCATGCGTAAAGACAATGAGCCGGAAAAAGATAATCCGTTGCGTATGGACAACGAAGAAACGGTGGACACCACCATGGAATTGGAGCTGAATCCCGACGGTAGCATCAAGAATAAGGAGATGCAACTTTTCGGTGATGAGGAATATGTGGTGAACATCGGTCCCCAACATCCGGCCACCCACGGCGTAATGCGCTTCCGTGTATCATTGGAGGGTGAAATCATCGACAAGATTGATGCCAACTGCGGCTACATCCACCGGGGTATCGAGAAGATGTGCGAAAGCCTGACCTATCCGCAGACCTTGGCTCTGACCGACCGTCTGGACTACCTGGGCGCACACCAGAACCGCCATGCCTTGTGCATGTGTATCGAAAAGGCAATGGGCGTGGAAGTAAGCGAACGCGTGCAGTACATACGTACCATCATGGACGAGTTGCAGCGAATAGACTCTCACCTGCTGTTCTATTCTTGTCTTGCTATGGACCTGGGTGCATTAACGGCCTTCTTCTACGGTTTCCGCGACCGCGAAAAGATACTCGACATCTTTGAGGAAACTTGCGGCGGACGCCTCATCATGAACTACAACACCATCGGTGGCGTGCAGGCAGACATTGCTCCCGGCTTCGTAAAGAAAGTGAAGGAGTTTATCCCCTACCTCCGCGGTATCCTACACGAATATCACGACGTATTCACCGGGAACATCATTGCCCAGCAACGTCTGAAAGGTGTGGGTATACTCTCACGGGAAGATGCCATCGCCTTTGGAGCTACCGGAGGCACCGGACGCGCCAGCGGATGGGCCTGCGACGTGCGTAAGCGTATGCCATATGCCGTATATGACAAGGTGGACTTTAAAGAAATCATCCGCACCGAAGGCGATTCATGGGCACGCTACCTTATCCGTATGGATGAAATTCTGGAGAGCCTGAAGATTATCGAGCAACTGATAGACAACATCCCGGAAGGAGCCTACCAGGAAAAGATGAAACCTATTATCCGCGTACCGGAAGGCACTTATTATGCAGCCGTAGAAGGTAGCCGCGGTGAGTTCGGCGTCTTCCTCGAAAGCCATGGCGACAAGATGCCTTACCGCCTGCATTTCCGCAGTACGGGCTTGCCATTGGTATCGACCGTAAATACGATTTGCCGCGGAGCTAAAATCGCCGACCTTATTGCCATTGGCGGAACATTGGATTATGTAGTACCAGATATTGACAGATAAAAGGATTTACGATTTGACAATTTACAATTTACCATGCGGAATTACAGCGCAGCCAAATTGTAAATTGTACATTGTGAATTGTAAATCAAAAAGCGCCTCGTAAATTGTAAATAGTAAATTGTAAATAGTAAATTGTAAATAGTAAATTGTAAATAGTAAATTGTAAATAGTAAATTGTAAATAGTAAATTGTAAAT
>OGQO01001894.1_pt1 | contig 17716 bp, 16 predicted proteins | sample 1553241 | NCBI WGS metagenome assembly OGQO01 (sample SAMEA2579933, study PRJEB22360) | human gut metagenome | biome: human gut; feature: human-associated habitat; material: faeces | place: Denmark | collected 2008/2010
TTCCTCCCCGCCCGGCTTCGGGTTGTTGGCGCCGTCGATGGCCCCCCCGCCCTTGCCTGCTCCCACCAGCGTGTGGATCTCGTCGATGAAGAGGATGATCTCGCCGTCGCTCTGTGTCACCTCGTTGACTATCGCCTTGAGGCGTTCCTCGAATTCTCCCTTGTATTTCGCTCCGGCCACCAGGGCGCCCATGTCGAGCGAATAGATCTGTTTCGACTTCAGGTTCTCAGGCACGTCGCCCCTCACGATACGGTGGGCGAGACCCTCGGCGATCGCCGTCTTGCCGGTGCCGGGTTCTCCCACGAGCATCGGGTTGTTCTTCGTGCGGCGCGACAGGATCTGGAGCACGCGGCGTATCTCCTCGTCACGGCCGATCACCGGGTCGAGCTTGCCGCTGCGGGCACGGTCGTTGAGGTTGATGGCATATTTCGACAGCGCCTGATATGACTCCTCGGCGCTCTGCCCGGTCACCTTATTGCCTTTGCGTAGTTCCTGGATGGCGGCCTTAAGCCCGTCTTCGGTCACTCCCGCGTCTTTCAATATCTGCGAGGCCTTGCAGCGTGTCTTCAGGATGCCCATGAGCATCGCCTCTACCGACACATACTCATCGCCCATGCTCTTCGAGAAGTCGACGGCTTTCTGCAAGGCATCGTTGGCTTCACGGCTCAACACCACTTCACCGCCCGACACCTTAGGCAGACTCTGGATGTCCTTGTCGAGCGCCATATTGACCGAACTCAGACTCGCGCCAAGCTTCTGGAAGAGGAAGTTGACTATCGTCTCGCTCTCGCCAATAATCGCTTTCAGGATATGCGAGGGCTCGATCTGCTGCTGGCCGTTATGCCGCGTCAGCTCTATCGCCTTCTGCACAATCTCCTGTGACTTGATTGTGAAATTGTTGAAATTCATATATTGGATTTTTGGTTGTTTGCTCCGTTTGATTTTTAAAATATTAACAATTGTGGCGCAATTTGGTTGAAAATATCCCGCATTTATAACAATCACGCCTCTTCCGGAGTTACTATTACAGAACCCAAACCCATTAATGATATAATATGAAGACATTTGCTTATTCAGGAGTAATCCTCGCGGCCCTCTGTCTCGCTTCCTGCGGCGCGGGAGAGAAGAAGGAAGCCAAGGCTGTCGACGACGACGCTTTCTACGCCACACAGCCCGTGCGAAGCGGCATCTACCGCGCTGTCGACTTCGATATCGCCGGCGGCAAGGAGGGGCGGAAGGGACATTTCGACGGCCGCGTCATGATGGCCCTCAGCCCCGAGCAGTCGGGCATGTATATATACGAGAACGGCAACCGCGTGAAGCTCGACTACAGCATCATGCTCTCAGCGCCGTTTGCCAAGACCGACAGCGTCTACTCCACGACCGACGCGAAGGGGCGTCCCGTCACCATCTCCACCGACAGCACTGTCTACGTGATCGCATTCGAGAAAGGCAAGGAGACCATACGCATCGGCTTCGAGTCTAAACCTATGTCTACTACCTCTGCTTCCGATATGTGGACGAAAATCAGCGACCGCCTTTCAAAAAAATGATTTTGCGGCCGTTTTAGGTTGTTTTCTTAAAAATAAATCTTAACTTTGCAGTATGATGTCATGGCAGCTGTGCCATGACGTCGCTTCGGTGAGATTTATGTTTTACAACAGTATATAAATTTTTCGTTCTATGAGCAAACCATACGTAGTTGGTATCGACATCGGCGGCACCAACACAGTGTTCGGCATTGTCGACGCTCGCGGCCATATAGTGGCCAGCGATTCCATAAAGACAGCCAAACACGCGATTTTCGATGACTACATCGAGGACCTCCGCGTGAACCTCGACAGGCTGCTGAAGGCCAACGACGCCGAAGACAAGATCAAAGGCATCGGCATCGGAGCCCCCAACGGCAATTACTATACCGGTGAGATCCTCAATCCGCCAAACCTTCCCTGGGGTCCGGTGATTCCTCTGGCCGAGAAGGTAAGCAAGGCGTTCAACGGCATTCCTGTGGCTGTCACCAACGACGCCAACGCCGCCGCCCTCGGTGAGATGACCTACGGCGCCGCCCGCGGTATGAAGGACTTCATCATGATCACTCTCGGCACGGGTGTCGGCTCCGGCATCGTCATCAACGGTCAGCTCGTATATGGTCATGACGGTTTCGCCGGCGAGCTCGGCCACGTCATCATGAAGCGCAACAACGGCCGTATCTGCGGCTGCGGCCGTACAGGATGCCTCGAGGCTTACTGCTCCGCCACCGGTGTGGCCCGCACCGCAAGGGAATTCCTTGAGGTGAGGTCGGAGCCTTCCACGCTCCGCAATCTCCAGATCGAGGACATCACCTCCAAGGATGTCTACGAGGCTGCTGTGGCAGGCGACAAGATGGCTAAGGAGATCTTCGACTACACAGCCAAGATACTCGGTCAGGCATTCTCTGACATGGTGGCCTTCTCCAGCCCACAGGCAATCATCCTGTTCGGCGGCCTCGCACGAAGCGGCGACCTTCTGCTCAAGCCTCTCCGCGAGGAATTCGAGAAGCAGCTCATGCCCATCTTCCGCGGCAAGACGAAGATCATCCTCTCCGAGCTCAAGGAGAGCGACGCGGCAGTGCTCGGAGCTTCCGCTCTCGGCTGGGAAGCGAAATATAAATATGAGGTGCCCTCTTTCGACAGGGCGCTCCCTGTGGATCCGGCTCCCGCCGAAAGGCCCGAAGCCTGACATACATTTATAATATTTATAAGATTTATAAGACTTATAAATCTTGCAATACTGAAGGAGGCTCCGGATATCCGGAGCCTCCTTCAGTCTTCACCCTTGACTCTTGCGCGAAGCGCTATAACATCTTCAGCTCCTCGTAGAGCCTGTGGATCGGAAGCCCCATCACGTTGTAGAAGCTTCCTTCTATCGACTCCACGGCCACACACCCTATCCATTCCTGGATGCCGTAGGCCCCGGCCTTGTCGAGCGGTGAGTAGTTCTGCACGTAATAGCGCGCCTCCTCTTCGGAGAACGCGGCGAAGGTCACTTTCGTCACTGTCGTGAAAGAGGTGCGCCTGTCGCCGGTGGTGATGGTCACTCCTGTCGCCACCTCATGGGTCTTCCCGGCGAGGCTCATCAGCATTTCCACCGCCTCCTTTTCGTCGCGTGGCTTCCCCAGTATACGTCCTTCGCTCACCACCACCGTGTCGGCGGTGATGAAGAGCTCGTTGCCCGTGATGTGGCGCTGATATACGTCGGCTTTCTCCGACGATATATACTGGGCCACCTCCAGCGGCGGTATGTCGTCGGGATAATCTTCCCTGATTCCACCTATTGTGACCACATGAAACGGTATGCGGAGCTTCTGGAGAAGCTCGCGCCTGCGCGGCGATTTGCTCGCCAGCAGAATTTTGTATTTCTCGAGATTGTCAAGCATTTCTCCAATTGTTTAATATGACTGTCGCATTATACACATTACATTAACATCATGGCTTGTATGGACATGCCTTCGGCATGTTTCCCCGGCGCCGTCGGTTATGTCCTTTCACCAGCCGAACGATTTTGCGTCGCGCATCCAGAGCCCTGCTGCCTTGAGCGTCTGCTCTATTAGGTCGCGCACGCATCCGTATCCTCCGCCGCACGGCGACACGTATAAGGCCGTCTGCTTCACCTCCCATGCCGCGTCGTGGGGCGCGCATGGGAGTGCCACATTCCGCATGGCCTGCAGGTCGGGAATGTCGTCGCCCATATAGGCCACTTCTTCCGGCCTCAGTCCGTTGTCTGCCATCCATTGCTTGAGGATCGGCAGCTTGTGGGCGGCGCCCTGGAAGATGTCGGTGATGCCCAGGGCTGAGAAGCGTTTCTCCACCGCCACGGTGCTGCCCCCTGTGATTATGGCTATCCTGTAGCCCAGCTTCACGGCGAGCTGAAGGGCGTAGCCGTCCTTGATGTTCACCATCCGCATGGGCTGTCCCTCATTGTCCATCGGTATGGTGGAGGGGGAGAGCACTCCGTCGACATCGAAGGCGAATGCCTTGATTTTCGTAAGGTCGTAGTCGATTGAGCTCATTGTCTGTCGTGTGTTTCTTTGTCGTCTTGTGTGTTGTCGCTGATAGCGATGATCGAGTCGGTCATCAGCCCGTAGATTTCCTTGAGTCTCCCATAGTCGGCCAAGGCCTCGAGATGCGCGTTGATGGTCCTGGTGTCTCTGCGTGAGGCCGGTCCGGTCTGGGCCTTGGCGGGAGTCGTCTTCCGCAGCTTGCCCACGGTCTCGCCGATCAGCGGGAGCAGTACGCTGATGTCGTAGCCCTTCTCTCGCAGCAGCGAGTCGGCGAGGGTGTAGAGGTGGTTGGTGAAGTTGCAGGCCATCACGGAGGCTATGTGCAGCTGCTTCCTCGCCGAGGAGTCTGCCCGGTGTACTGTCGGCGACACCAAGGCCGCTATCTCCGAAAGGGTCTCGGCCGTGGCTTCGCTGTCGCCCTCTATGAAGAAGGGTATAGAGCCGTAGTCGAGCTCTACGTCGCGGCTGAAGGTCTGTAGCGGATAGAACACTCCGCGATGCTCGAACATTCCGAGTGCCTCCATCGGCGTGCTCCCGGAGGTGTGGGCCACGATACCGTTGAAGCCTGTGGCATGCAGGGCTTTCGCCACATCGGCGATGGCGTTGTCGGTCACGCTGATCAGGCTCACCACGGCATCTTCCGGCATCCCGTCGAGGGTGTGCGGGTCAACTGTCGTCACATCGGCGTGGCTTCTGAGCGCCCTCTCGAGGTGAGTTGCCACGTTGCCGCGTCCTATGATTGCTATTTTCATGTCTTTAAGCGTTTTCTATCGGTTTTCATGCATGTCGCCATCCCCATGGTCATGCGGAAGTTGATCTCGAAGCATGGGTGTATCTGCCCGGCCGTGGTGACGGCCATGTCGATGCCGCATGGCCCGGCATATCTTCCGGGAGCTATTCTGGATAGAGCCACCCTCTGGGCCTCGACAATCCTGTCGAGCGGGTAGTAGGTTTCGCTCCCGATCAGCTTGATCAGTTCCTCCTGGGGCAGCTCGATGTTGCCGGCATAACGCCCTCTGCCTGTGGTATGGAAGCAGGAGAAGCCTATAAACGAGACCTGATCCCATCCTATCTCCCATTCCGTAGCAATGTCGAGGGCACGCTCCACGTTTTTCTCGCCCATCACGCTACCCTGACGCCTGATTATGCCGCGGGCCCACTGGAAGATCTGCTCCTCGGTGAGCCCGGCGGTGGGAAAGACGCCTCGTCCGCTTGAGCTCCAGGGTGCCTTCAGCCAGCATCCCGGGTGCGACCCAGTGTAGGCCACGGCCTCTTCGGCAGTATGGAGCTCTTGCGGTAACTCGAAGCCGTCGGGCATCTCCACCATACCTTCCATCTCGTTGAGGAAAGCGATCGTGTTGCGTCGGTGGGAGAGGGCGCGCAGCGCGCTGATACTCTCTTCCGAGGGGAGCAGCGACTCGTCTACGCCCATGCTGAGGAGCGTATGGCGCAGGGCGCGGTTCCATCCCCAGGGTCTTATCCGCATTCCCGGACACATACACGAAGCCACATATCGGATATCGGCTACCATGACTCCCGGTGGTGCCATGAGGGCGAGTTCCCGCGCGTTGCCGTCAAGAGCCGCCACTACGTCTCCCGCTTCGGCGTAGGCGAAAGGGACATGGGCCAGCTCCCTGCGCATCGCCGTGACCTTGGCCGTAGGCGTGTAGCTCACGGTGTCGGCTGCCAGCGCGTAGTCGGTGTCCGGGTTGAATATGTGGAGGGTCGGGGCCATACCGGGACGGTGATATATGAGGAAGCAGATAAAAAAAGCCGGAGAGACTCCGGCGCGGTGGAATGGATGCGGCTGCCTCAGTCGTCGAGACGGTCGCGCTCCTTGGTGGGATTCGAGAAATAGAGCTTGTGTTCGATATATTCCTGAGTGGCAATCAGGGTGGGCTTCGGGAGTTTCTCGTAGAAGCGGGAGATCTCTATCTGCTCGCGGTTTTCCGATACTTCCTCGAGGTTGTCGGTAGAAGCGAATTCCTGAAGCTTTTTCTCGAGTTCCTTCTTCATCTCGAGCGCTATCTGGTTGGCGCGCTTGCCGATGATGCATACGGTCTCATAGACGTTGCCCGTCTGCTCGGTCATGGCGTTCATGTCGCGGGTGACGGTGTTGAGGGGAGCGTTGGTTTTCTTGTAGTCCATAATTCGGTGATTATGCTTTATGGGTTATCGGTTTCTTGTTGGGTGCCCTTGTCAGTCCTGCACGTGCTTGCGGGCGATGTTGTAGATGTTGTCGGCTTCCTTGCGGTTTTTGGTGTCGGGATAGTTGTTGATAAACGAGAAATACTCGTCGACCACCTCCCGGTATCGGTCTGCCTGACGCTCGGCGATGCTCTGCCGGGCCTCCTGGAATTTGGATTTGAGTATCAGCAGCTCGAAGTCCTCCCGGTATTTGGAATAGGGGTAGTTTTTGAGGGCGTTCTGCGCTGTTATGATCGCCGACTGGTAGTTGTTGCCGCGGAAGTTGCCGAGGTTGTAGTATAGCTGGGAGTTCTGGAGCTCCTTCAGCGTCAGCTTGTCCTGCATCTCGAATATGGCGTTCTGTGCGATGGAGACACGGTCGCTGTCGGGGAAGTAGTCGAGAAAACCCTGGAGCTCCTCGATGGCCTTCACCGTCATGCTCTGGTCGAGCTGAGGGTCGGGGGAGTCGAGATAGTAGCCGTAGCCCGAATAGAAGCGGGCCAGCTCTGCATAGCGTCCTTTCGGATAGCGCGAGTAGTAGGTCTTGAAGTTGACCCCCGAGTTCATGTAGTCTTTGTTTTCAAAATACGACATGCCGAGGAGGAAGAGGGCTTCCTCCCCTTTGGGGCCGCCACGAAGGGGCACTATGAGGTCGCTCAGCACTGTGGCTGCCTGGGTGAACTTACGCTGGTCGAAGGCTCGCTTCGCATAGTCGAATTTATAATCCACGTCGCGGCTCTTCAACACCTTGTTGTATTCGCCGCATGAGCACATCAGCGCTAAGACGGGTATGAGCAATAGATATTTGTACATCGGTCCGATTCTCGCTTTGAATTGCAAAGTTAGCAATTATTTTCCAATTTTTGGCCATGTATTATGATTTTTTTAGCTAACTTTGAAGCTTGAATCTGAAAAGCGATTTTTTAACCCACTTAAATATCATTGTAAGGTGGCACAAAAAAACTCATCAAACCACTCTGCCATACGCAATTTGCTCTCCTCGCATCCTATCCTGGCCAATATCGTGATCATAATTCTGGTCGCGGTGCTCGGCCTCTGCATAGTGTATTTCTCCATCGCCATCTTCACGCGCCACGGACAGTCGCGAACGCTACCCGGCGTGGAGAACATGAGCTACACACAGGCCATAGAGCTGCTCCACTCGAAGGGATTCCGCGTCGACATCCGCGACTCCCTCTTCCGCGACGACATCAAGCCCGGTTTCGTCATCGAGCAGTTCCCGAAGGCCAATTCCATCGTGAAGCCGGGGCGCAAGGTGTTCCTATATATCAATGCGGTCCATCCCAAGGAGGTGGTGGTCGACCCCGACAACCATCCGGCCGAGGACGCCCTCCGCAGTTATTCCTTCCGTCAGGGGCTCGCGCGCCTCGAGGAGCTTGGCTTCAAGAACATCCGCATCGTGCGTGTGCTCGGCGACCACGACCGCATCGTGAAGGTCACGGCCAACGGCCGTACGGTGAAGAAGACGCAGAAGGTGCCTGTCAACGCCGCCATCGTCGTGGAGGTCTGCGACGGTCGGCTCGAGGCCGTGAGGGAGTCGCTCCAGATCGAGGAATACCGCCAATATGTGGATGAATACGACTATGCGGCCGACTCCATTGATGATTATGTCAATCCGGTGCCGGTATCCGACGACGAGGAGACCGGGGAGGAAGAAGAGGTGACGTTTATACAGTGAGCGGAATGGAGACGACCGACAGACAGACCGACAGGCTCACGGAGCCTGTCGACGACCCCTGGGCAAGGGATGGATTCACAGAGATTGAGTCGCCGATCGTGGAGGTGGAGGGGCGCGAGATGTATGAGCATTTCCGTTTCGTGGCCGACAAGGGGCAGCAGCTCCTCCGCGTCGACAAGTTTCTCGTCGACCGCCTCATCAAGACCTCGCGCAACCGCATCCAGCAGGCGGCCGAGGCGGGATGCATCGTGGTCAACGGCAAGCCCGTGAAGTCAAGCTATAAGGTGAAGCCCGATGACGTGGTGACGGTGGTGATGGACCGCCCGCGCTACGAGTTCGAGATCCTCGCCGAGGATATATCCCTCGATATAGTGTATGAGGACGACGACGTGCTTGTGGTCAACAAGCCGGCCGGCCTCGTGGTGCATCCGGCCACCGGCAACCGCCACGGCACTCTCGTCAACGCCCTCGCGTATTATTTCCGCAACAATCCCGACTATGACGTCAACGACCCTCGGCTCGGCCTTATCCACCGCATCGACAAGGATACTTCCGGCCTCCTCGTCATCGCCAAGACCCCGGAGGCAAAGACCGACCTCAGCCTCCAGTTCTTCAACAAGACCACGCGCCGCGAGTATGTGGCCGTGATATGGGGCGAGTTTCCGGAGCCGGAGGGCACCATCACCGGCAATATCACGCGCAATCCGAAGGACCGTCTCCAGATGATGGTCTCGCCCGATCCCGAGGTGGGCAAGCACGCCGTCACTCACTACCGCCAGATCGAGTCGTTCGGATACGTCAGCGTGGTGAAGTGTGTGCTCGAGACCGGACGCACCCATCAGATCCGCGTCCACATGCTCAGCAAGGGCCACCCCCTCTTCAACGACGCCCGCTACGGCGGCGACCGCATCCTCAAGGGGCTCCGCACCGCCTCCTACACCCGGTTTATCGACAATTGCTTCGAGGTCTGCCCCCGCCAGGCCCTCCACGCCAGAACGCTCGGATTCGTGCATCCGCGCACCGGGCAGCAGATGGATTTCGAGTGTCCGATTCCCGACGACATGACCAATCTCATCGAGCGCTGGCGCCGGTATAAGGGCGCGGAGTGACGTTATGTCACCCTCTGCGGGCGTTTTTCCGGTTTTCACGCTTGAGTTACGGATTTATTTGTTAACTTTGCAGAAGAGGTCGGCTCCCTATGCCGTCTTCCCACTTTTTTTGCCCATTTTAGATCTATATGGCCATGAGTCGTCAAGAATATGATTTCAGTGATATAGCTCCTTACGATGACGCTGTGTTTCATCAGAAGATGCAGCAGCTCGTCAAGGAGCCGGGTTTTCTGCACGCCGTCAACTACACGATGCCGAAGGACGATGTCCCGGCCCTTATCGACGAGCTGTTGAAAATCAACAATAAGTATGATCTGCAGCATCAGGTGATGTATCCCTTCCTCGAGATGCTCGCCAAGACCACCACCGCAGGAATCACCCTCGGCGGCATCAAGTATCTCAATCCCTCGCTCAACTACACCTTTATCACCAACCACCGCGACATAGTGCTCGACGCCTCCTTCCTCAACCTCTCTTTCCTGCGTCGAAATCTCCCGACTTCGGAGGTGGCCATCGGCAACAATCTCCTCATCTACGACTGGATCGCCGATCTCGTGAGGCTCAACAAGAGCTTCATCGTGAAGCGCAACACCGGCCTGCGCGAGGGTCTCGAGGCGGCCAAGAAGCTCTCGGCCTACATCCACCATTCCATCCTCGAGAAGCATGAGTCGATATGGATCGCGCAGCGGGAGGGACGCGCGAAAGACAGCAGCGACCACACCCAGGAGTCGCTCGTAAAGATGCTCGCCATCGCCGGTGAGGGCCCCTTCATGGAGCGCCTCAAGGAGATTAATCTCATGCCGGTGTCGATTTCCTATGAATACGACCCCAACGACTATCTCAAGGCCCGCGAGTTCCTGCTCCGCCGCCGCAATCCGGAGTTCAAGAAGTCGCAGCGCGACGACCTGTTCTCGATGGAGACCGGGCTGCTCCGCTTCAAGGGAAAGGTGCATTTCCAGCTCACCCCCCGCATCAACACCAAGATCGACATGGTCGGTGACTTCTCCGACAAGAACATGTCGGCACGCGTGGTGGGCGCTATCATCGACCAGGCCCTCCACCGAAGCTACGAGATCTTCACCATCAACTATGTGGCCTTTGACCTCCTTCATCATACGGAGCGCTTCGCCCGCAAATACACACTCGACCAGCGTCTCGAGGTGGAGAACTACCTCAACGCCCAGCTCGACAAGGTCGACGTGGAGTATATCTCCACCGAAGAGCGCGAATTCATGATGGAGAAAATGCTTGTGATGTATTCCAATCCCTTGAAAAACAAGCTCCGCACTATTCTGGGCGGGGAATAATGCTTAATATCTGCAATCTCCTAAATATCCGTAGTCATGAGGGTTCCTGTCGTGATGATAGTGGTCATCCTGGTCTACAGTCTTATAGTAGACCTGTATATCTGGAATGATATCAGGAAATACAGCCGGAGCCGGCTGTGGAGCCGTCTCTACGCCGGCTTCTCGGTGGCCTGCTGGATCTTCCTCGTGGTGTCGCTGCTGATGCCGCGCCGCAATTCCTCTTCCGATACACTGACGGTGATGTGGATGCTCTATACCTACCTCACCCTCTATGTGCCCAAGCTCCTGTATGTGTTGTCGTCACTCATCGGACGGATGTTCTCGTTGCGGCGGCGTCGCCGCAACCGCGGTGTCGTGGTCGGCACTGTGCTGGCGTTGCTTGTCTTCGCGGCGATGTGGTGGGGCGCGCTCGGCGGTCGCTGGCGCATCGACGTCAATGAGGTCGATGTCTATTCCGCACGGCTGCCGCAGGCGTTCGACGGCTACCGAATAGCCCAGATCAGCGACCTCCATGTAGGCACGTGGGGAGAGGAAACCCGCTTTATCGCGCAGCTCGTCGATTCTGTCAATGCCCTCAGGCCCGATGTCGTATTCTTTACCGGAGATATCGTCAACTGCTCCTCCGACGAGCTCGTGCCCTTCGTGAAGGAGCTCAGCCGTCTGAAGGCTCCTGACGGCGTCTGGTCGATTCTCGGCAATCACGACTACGGCGACTACCTTGACTGGCCCACACCAAAGCATAAGGAGGCGAATCTACAGCGCCTCAAGGATATACAGCGCGACATGGGATGGCGTCTGCTCAACAACGAGCACACGTTCCTGAGCCGTGGCTCCGACTCGATCGCGCTCATCGGTGTGGAGAACTGGGGCGAGCCCCCCTTCCATCAGTACGGCCGAATCAAGGACGCATACTCCGCTCCGGCCGGTAACATTAATGATTCCCGATATAAGATACTGCTCACCCACAATCCGGAGCACTGGAACCAGGAGATATCGCGCATCAGCAATATCGACCTGTCGCTCTCAGGCCACACCCATGCCATGCAGATGATGGTGGGAGCAGGTGGCTGGAAATGGTCGCCCGCGGCATGGAGGTATGAGCAGTGGGGTGGCCTCTATTCCCGCCAGGCTTCCGACGGCAACCCGCTGCAGCTCTACGTCAACATCGGCGCCGGTGAGGTGGGTATGCCGTTCCGCATCGGCGCCGACCCCGAGATCACCCTCATCACTCTCAGAAAGGCGAGATGACATGGCGCTGATGGTTCTGGGTCTCGGCAGCAACTGCGGCGACCGCCGCGCCAGCGTGGAGGCGGCCTTGCGCTGGCTCTCAACAGTGCTCTCCGGCATGCAGGCGAGTCCTCTTTACGAGACGCCCCCTGTGCGCACGCCCTCGCATCCCTCGGGCTGGAGTTCCGATTATGTCAACTGCGTGGCTGCCGGCGATTACGACGGCAGTGCCCGGGATCTACAGCTTCTCGCCAAGGAGTATGAACGCAGCCACGGCCGCGACATGGAGTGCCGCCGTGCAGGCAAGGTGCCTATTGATATAGATGTGGTGGTGGCCGGCGGAGAGGTGTTGCGGCCGTATGACTATAAGGCTTCCTTCTTCCGCATAGGTCTTGAGGGCCTTGAGGCCCGTGGCCTCCTCCTGTGTCAGGATCTCGAGGCCCGGTAGTAGAGCAGCAGTCCGATGATGAGGTAGAGCACGTTGGGAATCTCCATCGCCACGAAGGGCGACGTCAGGCCCGACACTGCGAATGAGCTCGCCACTGTGGAGAAGAGGATATAGCTGAAGCTCAGAGCGAGTCCGATGCCTATGTTGAGCCCCATGCCCCCTTTCACCTTTCTCGACGACAGCGACACGCCGATGAGCGTGAGGATGAAGGCGGCCGCGGTGGCCGCGTAGCGGCGCTCTTTCTCAATCTCGAAGTTCTTGATGTTGGCCACTCCGCGCATCTTCTGGCGCTCGATATATTCCGAGAGCTGGGGCGTGGTCATGGTCTGCTCGTCGTTTTTCGATATGATGAAGTCGCGTGGCTCGATGGTGATGATGGTGTCGAGCTTGCTCCCCGTTGTGATCTTCTCGTTCATCCCGTTGAAGTCGCGGGTCATGTAGTCGCTGAGCACCCAGTGGTATTTCTTCAGCGTGTCGTATCTCGCGGTGGCGGCCGTGGTGCGCGATACGAGGGCTTTGCCGTCGAATTTGTCGAGCGAGAAGCGGTAGCCCGTCTTTGAGTTGTTGTCGAAGCGCCCTATGTAGGCCACCACTCCCGGGCTGGCCATCAGCTGGATGTTGACGCCCGACTCCACCTTGCGGTTCTTGATGTATTTGTTGGTGTAGTTGATGCGGTTGACGTTGGTCGGCGGTATGATGTAGTTGCTCAGCGCGAAGGTCATGGCGGCGATGATGGCCGCGCCTATCATGTAGGGGCGCACCATGCGCGAGAGGCTCACGCCGCTCGAGAGGATGGCGATGATCTCCGAGTTGCCGGCCATCTTCGAGGTGAAGAAGATCACCGAGATGAAGACGAAGAGGGGGGAGAGCTGGTTGGCGAAATAGGGGAGGAAGGAGGCGAAATAGTCAAACAGCGTGTCCTTCAGCGGAGCCGCCAGAAAGGCGTTGAGCTTCTCGGTGATGTCAAACATCGCTATGACGGCCAGGAAGAGCATCGTGGCCAGGAAATACGTGCCGAGAAACTTCTTGAGGATGTAGATGTCGAGTATCTTCAGGCGCATCCGTCCTGAATATTCCCTTCTGCGGAATATCCTCTTCAGGGCGTTGCCTGTGGTGAAGAGCCCCTTCTTCAGCGGCCGGCGCAGTCTGCGCTTCTTCCTTTTCTTCTGCTGTGTCATAGCCGGCGTGTCACTTCTTCCGTCATCTGTCGTTTCCATTCTGCGAAGTCGCCGGCGATTATGTGCTTCCGCGCCTCCTTCACGAGCCAGAGGTAGAAGGCGAGGTTGTGGATCGACGCTATCTGCATTGCGAGAAGCTCGCTGCTCACGAAAAGATGGCGCACGTAGGCGCGGGAATATGCCCTGTCGACCCATGATGTGCCGTCGGGGTCGAGCGGCGAGAAGTCGTCGGCCCATTTCAGGTTGCGCATGTTCATGATGCCGTGGCGGGTGAAGATCATGCCGTTGCGCCCGTTGCGGGTGGGCATCACGCAGTCCATCATGTCCACGCCGCGGTCGATGGCCTCGAGTATGTTGGCGGGAGTGCCCACGCCCATCAGGTAGCGAGGCCTGTCGGCCGGCAGGATCTCGTTGACCACCTCTATCATCTCATACATCTTCTCGGTGGGCTCTCCCACGGCCAGGCCGCCGATGGCGTTGCCGTCGGCGCCGAGGTCGGCCACATGCTTCGCGGCCTCTCTCCGGAGGTCGGGATATACGCATCCCTGCACGATGGGGAAGTATGCCTGGCTGTATCCGTAATGTCCCTCGGTCTCCTTATAGCGTTTCCAGCCCCTTTCGAGCCAGCGCTGCGTCAATCCCAGTGACTTCTTGGCGTAGTCATAGTCGGCCGTGCCGGGGGCGCATTCGTCGAGCGCCATCATGATGTCGGCGCCGATCACACGCTGGATATCCACCACCCCCTCCGGGGTGAAGAGATGCTTGCTGCCGTCGATATGGCTGCGGAAATAGGCTCCCTCCTCCTTCAGCTTGCGGTTGGCGGAGAGGGAGAACACCTGGAAGCCTCCGGAGTCGGTGAGGATCGGGCGGTCCCAGCCGTTGAATTTATGAAGGCCGCCGGCTTTGCCGAGAATCTCGAGACCGGGCCTCAGATACAGGTGGTAGGTGTTGCCGAGTATTATTTTGGCGTCTATGTCGTCGCGCAGCTCCGAGAAATGCACTCCTTTCACGCTCCCCACGGTGCCCACGGGCATGAAGATGGGGGTCGGGATCACGCCGTGGTCGGTGGTGATCTCGCCTGCGCGTGCGGCTGTGCCTGGCGCTGTAGCCTCTGATTTGAATTCCATTTAGGGTTGATGGTCGGTTCTTGATGGGTTGCGGAGGCGGCCTCGGCCGCTTTCGCCCTGCAAAGTTAGCGCAATATGTCAATATTCGCAAATCATCGCCCCTCTCTGTTGGCGGTGTCGCCTTATTTTGCTATTTTTGTGCTTTAGATTTTAACAATGTTTATATGTTTTCCAAAGAAACCTACATGCAGCGCCGCGCCGGGCTCAAGCGCCGGGTCGGCAGCGGGCTGATACTCCTCCTCGGCAACGACGAGGTGGGCATGAACTATGCCGACAATACCTATCATTTCCGTCAGGATTCCTCTTTCCTGTATTATTTCGGACTTCCCTACGCCGGACTCAATGCGGTGATCGACGTCGACAACGACGTGGATATCATTTTCGGCGACGAGCTCTCCATCGACTCCATCGTGTGGATGGGCAATCAGCCCACGCTCCGCGAGAAGGCCCAGGCTGTCGGTGTCACCAAGACCCTTCCCGCCGCCAGTCTCCGCGAGTATCTCGACAAGGCGCGTGCCTCGAAGCGCGTTGTCCACTATCTTCCTCCCTACCGTGGCGACCACAGCGTGGCGCTCTGGCGTCTGCTCGATGTCGCTCCGGGTGCGGCTGCTCCATCCATACCCCTTATCAAGGGCATCGTGGCCATGCGCAACATCAAGACTCCGGAGGAGATCGCGGAGATCGAGAAGGCCTGCGACGTGACGGCCGACATGCATATCGCCGCCATCAAGGCCCTTCGTCCGGGAATGCACGAGTATGAGATGCGCTCCATCATCGAGGCCACGGCGAAGAGCGCCGGGTGCGAGCTCTCTTTCCCGATCATCGCCACCACCCACGGTCAGACTCTCCACAACCATACCTACACGCATCTGGTGAATCCCGGCGACATGCTCCTCATCGACGCCGGAGCAGAGACTCCGATGGGATATGCGGGCGACATGTCGTCGACCATCTGCGCCTCGAAGACGTTCACGCCACGACAGAAGTCGGTCTACGACATCCAGGTGGCCTCGCATCTCGCTGCTGTCGACGCGCTGCGTCCCGGAGTGCCGTTCAAGGATGTCTACGAGCTCTCGGCCCGCGTCATCTGCGAGGGCCTTAAGGATCTCGGCGTTATGAAGGGCAATCCCGCCGATGCGGTCGAGGCTGGTGCCCACGCGATGTTCTTCCCCTGTGGCCTCGGCCACATGATGGGTCTCGACGTACACGACATGGAGAACCTCGGCGAGGTCTGGGTTGGCTACGACGGGCAGCCGAAGAGCACTCAGTTCGGCCGCAAGTCGCTCCGTCTGGCGCGTCCGCTGGAGCCCGGGTTCGTGCTCACCATCGAGCCGGGCATCTATTTCATTCCGGAGCTCATCGACTACTGGGGTGCCGACCGCAGGTTTGCCGACTTCATCAACTACGACGAGTTGGAGAAGTGGCGCGACTTCACGGGCATCCGCAACGAGGAGGACTATCTCATCACCCCTGACGGCGCCCGCCGTCTCGGCAAGAAGATTCCCCTCACCACCGAAGAGGTGGAAGCCCTCCGCTGATCCCCATAAATCCAAAATACAGAAGGGCGCGGCCTCCCCGTGCCCTTCTGTCTGTTGGATTTATGATGATATCGGTTTGTAGGGACATGCCTCCGGCATGTTTCATAGCTGTCTTTGTATAATGCAGCTATATAGATTGTCGCTATATGGAAGCTCGCCGTTTAGATGCTGATTTTCTCCGTCTTGCCGGAAGCCGTCCTGATGATGTATATTCCTGAAGGCAGAGCCATCCTCAACTCTCCGTAAGCAATTGCGTCAGCAGCAATCGTTCCCTGCACGGTATAAACCCTGCATCGCTCGTCAGAAGCTATCTGCCCATCGTCCGGCATCTCGTCAACCCCGTCCTCGGTAAGGTCCTCCACGATGGGACCGACCTCCTTCCACCGGTAATGGTTTCGATAGGCTTCTCCGCAACCCGGCATCACATGCACAGTTATCTTTCCGAGCCTGTCGTAAGCAAAGGTGCCCCAGAAGATATCGAATTCCGGAGGCGTCTCGCAAAATATATAGATATCGCTTAATGATGGGCAATCCTCAAATACATCCATGTAAATCATCTCCACATTCTTGTTGATGGTCACTGCCCGTAGATTATCGCAACCTAAAAACAGACGTCTGTCAAGCTCGTAAAGGTCAAGCGGCAGCTTTATCTCGGTCAGACTGTCACAATTGCTGAAAGCCCCGCCCTCTATCGTGTCTATTCCATCCGGGAGGTCTATATACCTCATGTCAGAACCACTAAAGGCCCTCTCACAGATTTTTGTTATATGCGGCTGGATATGGAAAGTCTCGACATTTGCATTGCTAAACCACGAATCCCCGATTTCGGTTATTTTCTCCGGGAATACCACATCCACAAAACCGGTGGTGCTGTTGAAGCACCCCTTGCCGATCAGCTCAATGGATTCCGGTATCACGACAGGAGAAAAACATGTCACGTTCCTGAAGGCAGACCCATGGAGTTGAACAACATCCGGAAGCACTATCTCATCCAGATGCAGTCCATTAAAAGCGTCTGATTCTATTGTCCTCAACGATGAGGGAAAGTTGATATGGGTCAGTGAGGTGCCTTTGAATGCTCCACTATATATGGTTTGCACCCCTTCCGGGACATCAAAACTGATTCCGGACTTTTTCGGGGGATAAATCATCAACTCTGACAGGCTGCGGCCATACTTATCAAGCGAATAGAGAACGCCGTCGACCGATCTGTAATTCCTGTTTTCCGGACTTACTGTTATCGAAGAGAGAAATGGAAGATATCTGAAGAAATTACCCAGATCGTATATCGTGGAGGGTAGGGACAATGCAGTGATGGGTTTCGCTTCATAAAAACCATAATTATGGTTATCTGATATGCTTTTCACCCCTTCCGGAACAGTGAAACTGGTATCAGGTTTTTTCGCCGGATAGATCAGGAGGCAATCCAGACCGCCATCGTCATCAAGCGAGTACAGGACGCCGTCTATCGACCTGTACTTCTTGTTTTCCGGATCTACGGTTATAGACCGTAGCCGTTCAAGCCATGAGTCGGTCAATTCACCCAGATCCACTATGGTCGACGGGAGTGACAGTGTAGCTATGGGCTCTTCATCCAGAGCCTTAAAGGAAACCCATCCATCACTGTCATAATATATGGATAGATCCTTTAGTGCAGTGACCGTATATGTTTCCCCTTCATATTCCACAGTCGGGGGAATGACGAGGTCATAGTCTTCCGGATAATTTATTCCGGTGTTATAATATTTGGATATGACGTATGCCTGATTGTCCGATGTCAGCTCGTACTTAATGTCTCCGATCTCAACCTGGATATCCACTCCGGCGCTAATGCCCTGCGGAAATAGTATGGCTGGC
>OGQO01001909.1_pt1 | contig 17564 bp, 9 predicted proteins | sample 1553241 | NCBI WGS metagenome assembly OGQO01 (sample SAMEA2579933, study PRJEB22360) | human gut metagenome | biome: human gut; feature: human-associated habitat; material: faeces | place: Denmark | collected 2008/2010
TCAGCTGGCCGAAAAACCACTTGAAGCCGTAGTCGAGCTTGACGTTGACGAAGGGTTTTCCTCCGTCGTTCCTCTCGATGCGCGTGGGTGTCTCCATATCATATCGGGTTTTGATTTTACAAAGATAAGGGATTCTGCTGAAATATGAACAAAGCTTGATAAAAAAACGTGGGGCCGGGAATCGCGGGATTCCCGGCCCCTGCATATAAAGGACCGTATGGTCAGAAACTCATTATCTTACCATCACGCGGCAGGAGCGGCCGGAGACACGCACCACGTAGACGCCGGCGGCGAGGCGGATCGTCTCTGTGCCGGTGACGCCGCGCAGGATGGCGACGTTGATGCCGTCGACGGTAGTGACCGTGATGTCGGCATCCTCGCAGCCGGAGACTGTGACGAAGCCCTTGCCGGCGGCCACCTTGACCGCGCCGTCGAGGATGTCGGCCACGCCAGACCTTGTGGCATGGGCGTCGTTGGACTTGAAGCCACGCGACACGCTGCCGTTGCGGCTCACCACAGGCACCACATTGTAGACGGCGCCGGTCTCGGGCACGACGTATGCATCGGTCCAGCTGCCGCGGGCGGCTGCGTTCTCTGTGACGGTGAGGCCGTCGCGCAGGATGTCGTAGCCCTCGATGGTGTAGGCGCTCTCCACCGGCTCATACTCGATGTCGTCGAGCATCACGAAGAAGCTTCCTCCAGTCACACTGCGATAGACAATTGCAAAATAACGTGCATCCTCCGGCAGCGTGTAGCTGTATTCCTTCCATTGAGCAGAAAGAAGCAGAATCTTGTCGAGACATTCAAAACTTTCTGGATTGTCATCGGTTGTGGAATACATAAGTTCTACATTCTCTCGATATCCATCCCAACCAACCGAAAGCATGAACCTCAACTCTGAACCACCCTTCACGAGCGGAGAGACAAGCCACTTGTCAGCCTGCAATTCTTCACCAACGAGGAATGAAATTGGAGCGAAAGCTGCGATTAGATTATTCCCCGAACAAGCGTGAACGTAATCATTGCTCTTTCCGACACTTTCCATCAGTTCCGTCAACTCGTTTTCTCCAAGGATCTGCCATCCTTTGGGCATATCATCATACGGGAACCGGAAATCATTGAAGTAAGTCAATGAGAAACCGTCGCGATTGATATTCTGGAAGTCACCGATACGATCAGAGAAATAGAACGGCAGGAAATTCTCAAAACCTTCCTTGCCGGTCTCGATCAAAGGCTCCGACCATGTCAGGGTCACATCGTAGTCACCGGTCACGGCCTCAAGGTCATCGACTACAGGCTGGTTGCCCGTGGTAACACCGCAGACAGCACTTCTGAAATTATTGGAGTCATCCATATCCTTGTCGGCATAAACCGTCTTGAAGGTAATATCGCCGCAGCCATCGCCATCCGGACTCCAGACAGCCTGATAGCGCATCTGCTCCAGTTCGGCGAGCGAGGCCTGATCTTCAGCCGGCGTCATGTCGATAGACTCAATAAGGCTGGACTCCTTATAGACTTCAAGACGCATCGAGGGCAGGCTGACAGTCTCAATACCTGTATTCTCCACCAGTGTGGTTACAGCCAGTTCATCGCCAATGGACGCAAAGACCGGGGCTGAGATATCCATTACACCGACATCTTCCTTGAGGAAAGTCTTTATGCGGTAATCTGCAAAAGCACCAACTGTATTACCTTCGTTGAAGACAGCATCAATCTTGATGGAAACCCACTGCTTGCCAAGGAATTTCTGAGGCAGGTGGAAGCGGTGCTTGCGCCATGCAGCCTCTGAAGGATCTGAGAAGGAACCGATGAGCTCGGGCTCCATGCCGTAAGCCTCGGCATATACATTGATAGTAGCGGCATCGGGGCCACACCATATCGGCAGTTCTACGGCAGCACTCTCAATTCCCGCGGTCGAGAAGACAGGGAGTGCGACTCTCGCCTTAGCGCCTTCCTCTCCGAAAGCACAGAATGCCGCTGCCCCATAAGGAGACATCTGTGAGGTCACCATAGGATATGCTTCGTTGACAAAATCCCATTCACATGTATAAGAATCATCCGGCCGCTCTGTTACATTCGGATTATAGATAGGCTGATACGTAACTGTATTATTGAAATCCTCCATCAACGGGAGATTGTATGGCGCGCCTACGGGAGCCCCAAAAGAGAAAACGACGCCACAGTCACCCTGTGTATTGGAGGCAAGTATAGCCCCACCTGAAACACTCAGTGATTCAACGGATGCAGGGATGAAATCATATTGGGTCGAAGTGCCTATGGCTTCTGCAAATTCCCATTCATAAGTTTCTTCATTATACATGTAAAGCGCGTATTCGACAGAAGCCGGATCGACATACCCTCCGTTAAAGCCATCGGCAGGGGCATCCCATTCGAGATGGAGCGACTTATAGTCCTCGCTGTGCGAAATCCTTATGGCATCGATCGGAACCGGCACATCAAGTCCCGTAAATATGCCTACACTGTTGTCAAGACCGATATTCTCATTAGCGGCTGTCACAGTAATGTCATTTAATCCCTGAGCAGTGGCAACTTCTACCGACTGGAGAGATCCGGGCGCACCTGATACCGAAGCTGTGCCGACTGTAGAAGATACGGTGGCCGTGAGTGTCTGCTCGCCGAGGGGAAGACCGGCAGCGGAGACTTCCGGCATGCGGAAATCGACCTTAGCCTTAAGCTGACCTTCAGGCAAAGCTGTCGCGGTAAGCTCCGTGACCTCAGCAGGAGTCATGGAAGACTTGTCTGATACAGAAATATTTATATTCCGCACCAATATAATGCCACCTCCGTCATGGGCATTGGTTCTGAAACCGAAAAATACTTCTTCTTCCTGGGGTAGACACCATACGGTAAATGATTTCCATTCATCTGTGCTGTCAATGCCGTCCCATGTTTTCGCGATTGCCATTGCCTCCGGCTGACGTTCAAAGCCATAAGCAAAAGATATATTTTCCCCGATATTATCGGAAGATCCCTTATAAGTCTGTACCTCGAAAGAGATTTCCAACAATTTGTCAGGCTGACCGATATTAATGGCAGGAAGTATAAACCATTCACTGCTTTCGCCATTATAAGCCATAGCATTGCAGAACAAATAGGAATTACCTTCGCCACCCACGACACGCCATTTAAAGGCTTCTCCTCTATCTGTAAATACAGCAATCAATTCGCCTTCTGCCAGGGTCGGAGTCATAGAGAACGGCAAGGGGAACGGCTTTCCAGCCTTGATATCATTGGAGAAGCCGCGCTGCGAAAGGTGGCCGTGATTATCAGCTTCGACCTGCGCCACATATTTCCTATATACCTCGTCAGGCATCTGGAAAGTATATGAGCAATCAGATACAGGAGCGTCATTGATCTTCTCTCCGTTGAGATAGACATTATAAGTGAGAGCATCCACATCAATGAAACCGCCGTTCTCACCATCCGACACAGCGCTCCATGACAGGGTGCCTTCGGCAAGTGATATATCGGTAGGCGCGAATGGAATATCATAACCCACATATGCTTTTTGCTCAATCCGGGCACTTTCCAGCTCTCCAGTCCTGGCAGATATTGAAAAATTCCTCATACCTTCCTCCACATCGCTTATAGCCATTTCGATGGTCTGACCGGGTGTCGTGGTCATCTCGCCATACAGGATGTTGTCGATATATGTGAGCAGAGACATTTCTTCTGAGATATCCTGTCCACCAAAAGTCGACACCGGCATCTTAACGGAGATGGAACCATCGAGACTTCCATTGGGGAAATCGACACTCAGCAACTCCGGGGTCAGAGGAGTCATGGGATCGGCTATCTTGTCTGGCGTTATCAAGATGCTGTATTGCTCCGCATCAGATAAGTCGGCCAGATATGTAATAGAGCCATCTGTCTGCAGCATATACAGTGAGGCATCATTATTGCCGTCGCAGAACACAAATACAAAGGCCTTGTCGATAGGACTGTAAGTCATGCCGCAGATCAACGCAGTGACAGGGAAATCCAGTCTCGTCACAGTGGTCAGTTCACTGGATTCTCCATTGAATGTTACGAAACGGGAATCCGGGGTATAACCATAAATGGTTTTGTCATCCGGATTGTATGCAAAACCGACACATATATCCTCTATCAAGACATTGTCTGAGACAGGAGTGAACGACCATGTGGCAAGGTCGATGGTCTGGAGCATATAGCCTGAGGCATCGGCATTTAGTGTGTAGGCATAGGTCTTGTCGTTATTCTCGTCATAGACACATGATATGACGTATGTGGAGAAATCTGTGATACTCAGGTCATCCCCATATTGATGATAGTCAAGGATCTCTCCGTCGAGAGAGAAGCAGCCATACCCCCAGATGAGCCAGTTAAGGAGCATCTCGCTGTGGAACCCGATGACTTTGTCGTCCTTGTAGAAACCGGAATTGAACGGGAAAAGCGGCTCGTCGCTCCAACCATCATCAACCCAATTGGGATCATGGTATTCCCATAGGAGGTTTTCCGAGCCGTCGAGGTTGAGTTCATACCATCCGCTTGGCATAGAACCTATCTCATCGGATATGCGCCAGCCCTGGATTCGTGAGCCGGAGGGGTTGACCTTCGCGGGAGCCTTCAGCATGGATGCGGTGGAGGATATCCTCTTATGTTTTCCCATGCCGGAGACAGGAAGAGTGGACGTGCGGTGTCGTTGCGGGCTGACAGCCTGCACCACGCGCATCTGCTCGGGAGTGAGCCTCACTCCGCGATGATGACTGCTGACGTCAGGAGCCTCCATCCGAGCAGTGCCGGCAGCGCAACATATAGTCGCAGCGGCAAGCAATGTAGCGGTAAACAATTTTCTTAGCATAAAAATCTCATTAGGTTGATTGGAAAATATTTTCCGCAAAATTAAATTGAGGACAAAAAAAAGCAAAAATTATGGATTGCCGGATTGACAAATTGTCAAAACAGTTAAAGTCAAAACATCTATATTACTATATTACAGCATATTATGACCGCATCACTCTCTCCTGAGCTCACGGGCGGTCTTGCGGTAGGCGGCGGGTGTGATTCCGGTCTCCTGCTTGAAGGCGGTATAGAAAGTTCCGATGGAAAGGAAGCCAAGGGACGCGGAAATTTCTTTTAACGGCGTGTCATCATCGGCGTTGCTGAGAATCCTGACAGCCTCCTTGATCCGGCAGCTGTTCATATACTGTGTGTATGTCATGCCGGTGCGCCTCTTTATGACTTCGGTGAAATATGTGCGGTTGCATCCCACCATGTCGGCAAATGATTCGCGGGTGATCGACACATCGCGCCACACCTGCTGCACTTCCGTCAGCTCCCTGATTTTTGCAAATATGCGGTCGGTCTTATCATCGGTGAGGCCACCCCGCTCCACTTCGGAATCTGATTTTACCACATCATCGGAAGACGCGTCTTTCCGGTCTGAGACGAGACTGGCGATTTCCGCCTCACGTTGGGCAAGCAAACCCTCCAGCAATGTCTCCTTCTCTATATGCGCCATATTCTGACGCACGATATCACGATAGAATCTTGTCTTACGTCGATGATAGAAAGAATATCCGACCACAACCAAAATGATAATCACCACTCCCAGAGTTATAGTCGTTGCCATATTCCGAATGCGCATCCTCTGCTCTGCAAGTTGACGGTCTTTGATATTGACCTCATATTCCACTTTATACCTTCGCGACAGATCGCGGGTGTTGGAGGCATCGATGGAGTCTCTCATCTCTTCATACGTCTTCTGCAAATGGTAGGCATCGCTCCATCTACCGGCACCAGCGGCATTGACGGCCTTTATCCTTATTGACCTCACCTCGCTGTCGGAAAAGATAACTCCAGGAAAGGAATCATTGACGTTGACCCACCTGTCAGATTCATCATATCGTCCCAGACGACTTAATATCTCAGCATAAAATAGGCTATAATCTCTGTATCTCATCGGGTCAGCGAGCACCATCATATCTGCGGCCTTGGCATACTGGCCCTTATGATAGAAAAAAATTGCGTAAACAAATGGCCTGACACCTTGCGAATTTTCCGAGAGACTTTCCACCGCATCTAAATAAGGGCGCAACATCGCGGTATCAGACACAATCCTTGCATAATAAACAGCGCAGTTAAATCCACTCGCCCTTATATGTTCGGGACGCCTGCTCTTAATTGCATATTCAAATAGATCACGATCGTATTGTATGCCCATCGTGTCACCAGTCATCATACACGACTGTGACATATTGATTTCTGCAGGGATGCCGAGCCACCTCTCTCCAAGAGAAGTTGCGGTCTCGACACTCTTGTTAAACCAGTAGCGCGCCGTGACGGGTGCGAGATTATGTACCATTTCCCAGACTCCCCGTTGGTTGTAGACCCATGCGAGCAACGTATCGTTGTGGGTCTCATGAGCGATTGCCTCTGCCTGATCGAGATGCGACAATCGGTCAATGACTTCAGAAGAGTCGAGGTCCCAGTAAAACTTAGAGAGATATAGATGTGCCTTCCCTTGATATACCTTATCGCCGGCCTCGGTAGCCTTACCAAGGAGCAGTGTGGCGAGAGAATCGGTAGAGGTACCGACAAGTCGGGCCATTGCCTTGTTGGCCTCCCTGTCGAGCCTCGCCAACTCCGACTGTTTTGGGGTGTGCGAACACGCCGCCGGCAGCATACACATGGCAGCAGCCGCCAGACTAAGCAGAGGCATCATCCAGTCGCGGACTCTCGACATATCACGTCACAGGCTAATATTAATTGCCAGGAAATGCACTGCCGGAGGCAATTTCCCGTACCTGACTGACGTCAAGCCCACATATCTTCGAGATGGAGGCAAAATCCATCTTCATAGCAAGAAGATTATGTATGACCTCTTTTGCCATCGCTAATTTCCCCTTCGTTTCCCCTTCATTTAAATATTTCTCCGTCAACTCCTCGCGCAGTTGCTCGCGCATCATCTCCATGCCGCTCCTTATCTCGGCCTCCCTGGCCTCCGACTGGCTGTAGAGCACGTATTCACTGTCCGACATGTTCGTTTTCTCGGCAGCCTTGAAAAAATCCTTGTAACCCATATCCTTAAATTCTTCCGAGTCCCTGTCGAGCGAGCCTATCCGGTCGACCAGATAGCTCAGCCTCTCGAACTCCGTTTCACACTCTTTCCAGCTTTCCGGCAGCTCCGGCAGACAGATGAGGAATATGTTCACCCTGTCCGAGAACTCCGTGGCCGTCTCCCTGTCATACAGGACAACGTCGTGGAACAGCCGTTTGGGAAGGTTCCTGACATTGAAGTCAGACACTATCACCGAGAACACCGGCGCAATGTCGTAGTTCCATCCTGTACTTCCCTGTCCCGATATAATGCGCGACGTATAGAACACTATCCTGTTGACGAACAGCGGTGAGTCGACGTTCTGCATCTCCACTATGAAGTGATGCCCTTCGGGCGACGAGCAGTAGATGTCGTAGATGATCTTCTTGCCCTCCTGAGTCTCGGGAAGCATCTCCTTGTCGTGGTATTCGACATCCTCCACCACAATGTCTCGCCCGGCCCTCTGGAATATGGCGTTGAGGTAACGTATCAGTATGCCCTTGCGCTTCAGCTGGCCGAAAAACCACTTGAAGCCGTAGTCGAGCTTGACGTTGACGAAGGGCTTCCCTCCGTCGTTTCTCTCAATACGCGTTGGTGTCTCCATATCATAGCGGGTTTGTGTCCACAAAGATAATGAAATTTTCAGTAATAGGCAAACATGGTGCCGACGCCCTTGATGAAAACGAGAGCGTCTTCGGCCGCCGGACCCGGCGTCTACGTGGTGAAGGCCGGCAACCGTGGCGTGAAGGTCATCGTCAGGTAAATCCCCGTATATCCTACATAAAGCGGGCTATAAGTCGGTTTTTTCGCGACTTATAGCCCGCTTTATTGAAATAAATACCTATATTTGCAGAAAATTTAGGTTATGATTATCGGAAGACATACAGAACTTGAACAACTTAAGCAGGCTTATGACTCGGATGAAGCTCAGCTGGTGGCAGTATATGGACGCAGAAGGATTGGAAAAACGTTCCTTATACGCAAAGCTTTCTCCAATTCCTTCTTCTTTGCGTATAGTGGCGCACTTAATATCTCCAACACCGATCAGCTCGCGCTCTTTCATGACGCTCTTATCAGACATGGATTCAAAAATAAGACCATCCCGAAAAACTGGTTTGAGGCGTTTGGCCAACTAAGGGATTTCATAGAGACGTCTCCGGCAGGCAGGAAGGTGGTATTCATTGATGAATTGCCTTGGATGGATGCACCTCGTTCTAAATTTGTTGCCGCCCTCGAATCCTTCTGGAACGGTTGGGCCTCTGGCCGCGACGATATCCTCATGATAATCTGCGGCAGCGCATCCTCCTGGATTATAAAGAAGATATTCAAGAATAGAGGAGGACTTCACAATCGCGTGACAAGAAGAATCCATTTGCATCCGTTCACTCTTTGCGAAATCGAGGAACTTGTACGGCATCGCAAATTAGGATTCTCCCGCAACCAGATATTGGAGGGATATATGGTCATGGGGGGTGTGCCATATTATTGGACGAAACTTTCTTCAGGAAAAAGCATGGCACAGAATATCAACGACATCTTTATACATGAGGATGGCGAGCTGCGCTATGAGTTCAATGACCTCTATGCCTCCGTCTACAGTCAGCCCGAGAAATATATAAGTGCCATTGAAGCGCTTGCCACGAGAAAAACGGGTCTCACCCGCGAACAAATCTCCAAGGCAGGCAAACTGGAGAATAACGGTCACCTCACGACGATACTGCAGGACCTGATTGAATGTGGCTTTATCCGGAAATATTGCCATACAGACAAAAAGACGAGGGACGCGCTGTATCAGCTTGTCGACTGCTACACCTTGTTCTATTACCAATTCGTCAGGAATTCACCAGGCTATGATGATGAATACTGGACAAAGATTCAGCAGACACCTTTATATCACACATGGTGCGGACTGGCTTTTGAGAGAGTCTGTCTGCTTCACGCCAGGCAGATAAAGGTTGCTTTAGGGATTTCCGGTATAATCGCCAATATTCACTCATGGCATGTCGCTAAAACGGAAGAGCATCCCGGTGTACAGATAGACCTTCTTATTGACAGGAGTGACGGTGTTATGAATATGTGTGAGATGAAGTACGCGCCAAATGGCTTCACGATTACAGCGGCCGAGGCAAAGAGGCTTGCGGAGAGAATGCGGGTCTTGTCGATGTACATTCCTAAGAGGAAGGCGATTCAGCTTGTCATGATTACCTCGGATGGAATCTCAGGTAATAGTCGGTTGATACAGCCGGTAAGAGAAGTGACTGCTGACCAGCTGTTTTATCCATAAGTGTTGTCTTCAGGCGTTGTATTCGTAATATATCTGCCGCACATCTGGGGTGTCAGTAGGAGACAAAGCGGGCTATAAGTCGGTTTTTCACGACTTATAGCCCGCTTTATTTCCATTAAGCCAACCGTCCCCACTGTCATCATCACGGAATGCAAGTACGATTCAAGCCGGAAGGCTTGCCGGTCTTCGCCGGGCGGACGCTTTGATTTGGTTTGTAACTGAAATTTAGTTATCTTTGCGTTGTAAATACACAGCCCACAAGCCACATCCAGACAGTCTGATCAAGCCATACGTGATGAAGCAGGTATTGGAATTTTTCAAAAACAACAAATTGATATGAATACGATGAACTATAAAGGCTACGTCGGCAGCATAGAAGTGAGCGAGGAAGACGACTGTCTTTTCGGGAAAGTGCTCGCTCTTCCTCACGATACCATGATAACTTATGAAGGCAATACAGTTGCAGAACTCAGGGAGGATTTCCATGGGGCTGTCGATGACTATCTCATCCATTGTGAAGCAGAGGGGATAGAGCCACGCAAGAGTTATTCCGGCGCATTGAACGTGCGCATTTCCCCTGAAGTGCATGGCAAGGTAGCGATGCTCGCAAAGCAAGCCGGTATTTCCATTAATGCGTTTATCCGCAATGCAGTTGAAAAGCAGGTCGCCGCTATGTTATAAACACGCAGGGCGGCGGAGCCGTTATCTGGCCACAAAAATATTGAAATTTTAGCAGGTAAACGTAGCGGTAACTCCCTTTATGAAAACGAATGCGTCCCCGGCCCGGAAGCCGGAGACGCACTTGTGGAATAGAAGAAGATATTCGCTTAGCGGTCTGCAGGTTTGTTGCCGTAATAGCCGGCATGGAATACAAGTGACGAGGCTTTGTCGTTCCAGTTGCCACCGCCACCAAGATACGGTATGCTCTTGAGGTTGTTCCATGACATCTGGCGGTTATCTTTGTTGGCAATGAACGTTATCCTATGTTTATTGCCGTCCACGTCCGCATGATTGTAATGGTCATCGTCCCACATGGTCAGCACGCTGCATACTGTTTCGTCAGTAGCGTTGTAAGTTACGGCAACAGAGCTGATCTTGTCGTTCATGCCATATCCGCTCAAATCATCGATGGCGTAGATACTCTCGAATCCATTGAGATTGAACTTTATGGCCCGGTCCGAGAAGTTATTGTCATCGTATACTGCCATGCCTCCGGGTTTGGAGGAATCGAGACCGGCGAAGGCGTCTCCACGTGTCAGAAATCCTCCCCCTAACACCGAGTACGACTGAGGCAGGTCTTCCGGATGGAAAATCGCCTTGAGTTTCGGTGATGTCTCCATTTCTTCGGAATCATAGAAATGGATTATGCCATCGGGTTCGATGACAGTCTCCACTCCTTTCTTTTGGTCAAGAAACGATATCAGATCGCTGAAATCTACATTCTCGTATGACATCTCGCCATACTCATTGATATTGACAAGTGTTGAGTATTTTCGGCCATGATACATGGCTTCGATATTGTAGGATTCTTTCTCTTCCAAAGGATTCTGGACTATCTCGATTCTTCCGACATACAAAATGCCGTCAATCTGCATGCCGGCCTCTATTGTCAGCTGGCGGTAAAGACCGGTATCATTAGGTTGCAGTTCCACAATCATTTTGCTGTCTCGGTCGCTTGGAATCAGTTGCCCTTTCATCCATCCGGCTGAGAACGAGAGCCCATCTGCCGACAAAGCGTCTGGTATCGGTTCTCCATCAGCCCATTGGTAAGTATCGTCCTTCCCTTCTATATATTCGGATACTCCAATTAGTTTGCAGTATCTGGGGGCGTCTTTCCGGTCCCAGTTGTCTATCTTGTCCCCGAAGCCGAACATGAACTCGTGAGTCTGTCCTTTGGCTGTGTATACGACATGATTCTGTATGTCACCTGTGTCACCGTCGTAGAAAGCATATTTCACTGGATTGACACCAGATTCCGGCTCTGAATCGCTGCATGAGGGCATCATGATTCCCATGACTGTCAGCCAAAGAATAGCAAAGAAGATTGTTTTGGATGATTTCATGTCTGTGGTTATTTAGAGTTTATATAGATATGTTCTTTCTTCTTCGAGAATCTGTAGCACTGGTTGCCGTTGTTATCGATTGCTGAATAAGGATCGTTCATTACCCATCCATTGCATCGACCGTCCCAGCCCCAGTTGCACCAGTAGTAGGCGTAGTTGTTCTCTACCTTGTAGCCGTCGACAATCCACATATGCCTGCCTTTGCCATCGACATCGGTTCCGGCCATTATATGGGGACAGCCGTTTTTGAGGTTCATCCTGAATTTTTGGAGATCAAGCCCACCTTTTGCATAAGTGCAGCCATATCCAAGCTCTTGCAAGTATCTATAGGCGGATTTAGTGTATGCACCGCTGCCATCACATCCAAATTTGACACCGCAGTTGATGGCGATTTCTCCGAGGATATGCGCCACTTGATTTTTCTCTTCTGCCGTTGTAGGCTTTGTTTTTCCGGCGAGCACATTGAGGGCCTTCCCCTTTGACCCGTAGAAGGTTGGGGTGAATCTGCCGCATTTAGCGATAGCTTGGCCTATTGCCACGGTGACACATCCTATAGGTCGATGTCCCCCATGATATGTCGTGTTGCATGATGAGCAATGGCATGATTCTCCATAATCATTGTATGGAGTCCCTTGTCCCCATTTCGTAACAATCAGATGGTCAATTGCACACAAGAGGAGGTCTCCAGCCATGACTCTGGCAAGCTGATAGTCCTTAGTTATAGGCTTCTGGATCATGTCCTTGACAATCAATGGCGCGTCTTCGACATATTCCTTGAGACCTTTGTTGAACGTGGTGTCGGATATGCTGCCGTTGGTTGTGGAGATGAACATCTGTTTCGTCTGCAGGCACATCATCGAGAATCCGATAGATCCGTTGGTGTTCGTGACGGTGGTCGTGATTGCGAAGTCCCCATTCGCGGCTCTTGTCTCGGGCACTTCCTCGATGGTATCTCCGACTATGTTGTACCATCGTTGCGAGAAGTCAACGACCTCTGGAGCTCCTTCTTCTTCGTCACCAGATCTCTGGTTTGATTTGTAGAACGAGTCGAGCATCTCTTGAATCTCGTCTCTTACCGATGAGATGTCCTCTCGGCTTTCCGGCACATCCTGCGTTGAGCATCCACTCGATAAAAGCAGGATTGTCGTAACTGTCGCTATAAGTTGTTTCATAGCCATATTGGTTAATTATTAATTTGGTTATTCCTCGATGATATACTCACCGACGTAGCAGTTGCCTTTGGCGGTGTTGACCACGATGACGTAGTAGCCGGGGCGGGAGCCGACTGTCATCTCGAAGGGATAGAGCGTCAGGGCCGACATGCGGTTCTCCTTGCCGGTCTGTGTCTCCATGACGGAGACCTTCGCCATACCTTCCGACCTGTAGAAGGTGAAATGCAGAATGCCGTCCTGAAAGTAGCATTCAGGTTCGTCGCCCATCTCGAATTCTCCGTTTGGTCTCGCACTCTTTCCATCTTTTAACGGTATATCACGTTTACTGCCACGGGATGTTCCAGAGATTGTCGGCGTGGCATTCAGTCCTGCAATCGTAAGGAGGAGAAAGGTGATTGTTAAAAGAAATTTTGATTTAATCATGATATTGTGTTTTGGTTTCGACTGCAAAATTAGGTATCCCGATTCCGGATTGCAAGCTTTTTAGGGGAAATCCGACATTATCAGACATACTTTTGTATCTGTCTGATAATAAATGATTAAAACCAGAATGATAAAGAAAACTTTCTTATCAAGCTTATGAAAACTCCCTATTTATCGGTATTCCGCGAGATTTCGAAACCGGGAAATGATAAAGAAATTCCAGGGCAGACTTGCATCCCTAATGCCATAATTTCACGTCCCGACTGTTGGATATGCCAAATATTATGCCTAATTTTGTCGTATCAACCTTAAAACACATGCATCATGGCCTTTAGAAGATTCATTCCCTTATTCATCATTTCCCTCTTTCTGATAGCATCGGGATGCAGCGACGGCAAGGTGTCGGAGATGCTCGACCGGGCAGAAACCCTTCAGGACGACCATGCCGACTCGGCACTCGCAATACTCGACAGCATACCAATCAATGTCTGCGATGGCGATGCCCAACGTGCGAGGTACGCACTCCTGAAGACGTATGTCAAGGCCAACCTGCATCTCCTCACCCCAGCCGATACCAACCTCATCAATGTTGCGGTGGATTATTATACCAAGAATAAGCTGGCTGATGGGGCAGCAAAGGCATGTTTCTATAAAGGAGACATCATCTATGACGCTGGCGAATATGACGGCGCGATGAGATATGCGTTGAGGTCGCTCGAATGGAATGAGAAAGCGAACGACCTGCGGTTCAGAGCTAAGGCTTACGAACTGATTGGGTATATTTATTCTCATGCGAGAAATTATCCTCAGGCAATTTCATACAGCAGGAAAGCGGCCGCAATATTCAAGGAACTCGGGCGCAGGAACAACGAGTTCTACTCACTTCTGAGTGCTGCACGATCTTATTCGCAGGACGATACCACGGAATACAAGGCCGTAGAGCTTCTCGACAGCCTTAAGGCAAATTTCGGGGATATTGACTCCATCTCGCTCGGCATGCTCCACTACAGGTATATATACCCTCTTTCACTGTTGGGGCGTCATCAGGAGGTGTACCGACACTACAGAAAGGCACTCGCTTACTGGAACGGTATCGATATGCTTGAGAGCAAGCCGCTCGTGGCCGACATGTTCACCAACATCGGGATGTATGACAGCGCCGCATATTACCTCAAGCAAGAGCGGCTGGTAAACCCCGACTACGACAACGACGTCAACTATCATTTCGCTTTGCTCAACCTCGCCGACAGCCTCCGCGACATTCCTTTATATTATAAGGAGGTGATGACCTTTTCCGAGCTGGAGAGGAAGAACGTGAGAACGGCGATGCGCGACGAGATCTCGCTCATAGAGCGTGATTTCGAACATGCCCGCGCCGAGAGGGAGCATATCAGGAACGAGAGGATTGCTTTAGTCTCCATATTCACCGTCGCGCTCATAATCCTCGCCGGTGTATTCGCGTTCCTGCTCTTACGTCAGAGACACCGCAACAATATCGAGCTGATGCGGAGCAATATGGCGCTTGTGAACAAGGATCTGGACCTACTCAAGGAGAAGCTTGGCGAGCTTGAAGACACCACCATCGAGTTTCCGCTCAGGACCATCGATCTGTTTTGCGATGAGTATTACCGGAGCAAGGACGCGAAGGACAAGAATGCGGCTGAAAAGTATGAGGAGGCAGTCAAAAGCTTCCACCGCGCGCTCGGCAGGATGCGTGACAAGGAATTTACCGGCAGGATCCAGACGGCGCTCGACCGCCGCCACAACGGAATCTTCAGTCTGCTCAACAGTCTTGAAGACAAGCCCAATGACATAGACCTCGTGATGCTAACATATATCATAGCAGGCCTGTCGCTGCAGTCGGTGGCTCTTATCTGCGGTATGAATGACAAGAACCTCTACAACCGCTGGTATCGGTTGAAGAACAAGCTGCAGAAGAGATATCCGGAGAGAAAGGAGGAGCTGGAGCGCATCCTCAACCGCACGCCGACGGGACGCGCCAAGCCCGCCAGATAGACCGATTATATGACAGAGAAAATAAAGCGGGCTATAAGTCGTGAAAAAAACGACTTATAGCCTGCTTTATCGGGATTTAAGGGATTTACCTGACGATCACCTTCACGCCGCGGTTGCCGGCCTTCACCACGTAGACGCCGGGCCCGGCGGGGATGGAGAAGCGGTCGGCGTCGGGAGTCAACGAGCGGACGTATATGCCTGCGGCGTTGTAGACAGCCACCTTCACGCCCTGAAGGCCCGTGAAGTCGATGAAGCCCTTGCGGCCGGAGACGCCCGTGAGCATGGTGATGTCGTCGACGCCTGTTCCCTCGAGCGCCGCCGTGTTGGAGCGCGGGCCCTCGATGGTGTTGTGGCCGTCGGTCACCACCGTCACCACATTATATGTGGCGCCGCTGCGGCCGAGGGTGGCGTCGGTGTAGCCGCCGTCGGCGCCGACGTTCTCAAACACCTCCACCGTGCCGTCGTCGAGGGTCCTCACCACATTGTAGTGGAGGAGCTCCCACTGCTCGAGGCGCACGGGGGTGAAGGAGATGTCGTCGAGCATGGCGCAGAAGGAGTCGATGCTCCTGTAGACGAGTGCGAAATATCTCGCGTCGTCGGGAAGGGGGAAGGAGACGGGCTCCCACACCTCGTCGCCCGACTTGGAGAAGGAGCGCACCTTGGTGAAGGCGTCGATGTCGCGGGTGGTCGACGATGTCCAGAGCTCCACATACTCGGTGTACTGGCCGTCGCCGGTGCCATACCAGAAATTGATGTCGGTGCCCCCCACGATCTCCGGAGAGATCAGCCAATCGCTGCTCTGCACGGGCTCGGCGTCGGGGTCCGACTCGTCGAACGAGGCGTTGCGGGCCATGATATACTGCTTGCCCTTGTGAGGCATGAAGCGGGGCATCGAGGCGTTGGCGCCGAGCTCCCCGGCGTTGATCACCGTCCAGGCGCACGGCTGGTCGTCGCCGGGCCAGCGGTTGGAGCCGTTGATGGCGAAGGGCACCTGGCCGTCCTGGTCGATGTTGAGCCACATGCCGAGATTCTCGGTGATCTCGAAGGGCTTGAGATACTCGAAGCTGTCGTCGCCGCCATACTGAAGGTCAGGCTCGCTCCACTCAAGAACGGCGGTCTCTCCGTTGCGCGAGGCCCTGAGGTCGCCCACCACAGGCACCTGCGAGGGGGCCACGCCGATGGTCAGCGACATGCTGTCGTTGGCCGCGTTGCCGTCGCCGGGAGCCACCACGCGGGCCGTGAGCGTGAGCGGTGCGTTGTCGAGATATTCGCGGAGCATCGTGACGCTGAAGTCTACCGACTCCCTGTCGCCCCACACCAGCGCGGGGAGCTCCTCGGAGGAGGTGAGCAGGCTCTCGCCGTCGGCGCCTGTGAGCGAGAACTCCAGGGTGGCCTCGGTCTCCACCTGCCCGGCGTTGACGGCCGTGGCGGTGTAGGTCCACTCCTCGCCGACCTTCACGTCGGTCTCGCCGGTGAGCGAGGCGAGCTGCATGTCGGTGGAGACATTGCCGCCGATCACGTAGCTGTCGATGAAGCCGTATTCCTTATCCTCGGTGGAGAGCCCGGCGCGGACGCGGAACTGCACCCAGGGCACGTTGGCGAATTTCGCGGGAATCGCGATCTCGCTCTCCACCCATTCGCCCGTGCCGGGGCGCGAAGGCTCGATCTCGGCGATGAGCTCGGGCTCCTCGCTGCCGTAGCAGCGTGCCCAGAGGGAGAACGCGGGTGTGTATTCCCAGTCGAGCCAGCGCAGGGTGAAGGTATAGTCGGAGACGGTGCGGGCGTCGAACTTCGGCAGCACGAGCTCGCCCATGGCCGGGGTGCGGCCGGTGTTGTAGACGATGAGGGCCCCGTCCTCGCAGTCTTCCTCTATGAATTCCACGAGGCTCGCGATGCTCCCCACGAGCTCCCACGAGCTGTTGGCGTAGACGCCGTCCTGCGAATACGTGAGGGGATTGTAGGCGAGGCCGAACTGGTTGAAGGTCTCCCTGGCGGGGAGCGGGAAGGGAGTGCCGAGGATGTCGACGGGGAACGAGGAGCCCTGCGACTCACCGCTTCCGTTGAAGGCGGCGGGGCCGGCGCTCCAGCGCTGCTGCCCGGTGGTGAGCGGGGTGAAGGTGTAGCTCAGCTGGTCGGTGGTGGCGAGCTCGTTGAGCGTGATGCCCTGCACGGAATACATGCGGTAGCGCACGTCGTCGATGTCGACATAGCCGCCGTTGACGCCCACCTCGCCGGGAGCGTCCCAGGTGATCTCCATCGAGAGGTTGTCGGCGCTGGTGACGCCCTTGATGTTCTGCGGAGCCAGGGGCACGTCGATGCCGACGTAGGCGGTGGTGGTGAAGGCGTTGCCGTCGCCCTCTGCATTGGAGGGGGTGATGGCGAAGGTGGCGAATCCGGAGGCGGGCACGTCGACGTCGACCGAGGCCACGGCGCCGGGAAGGGCATTGGCGGTGGCGGCCCCTGCGCCTGCGTCGACGGCCACCGAGAGCTGACCGGAGGCGGAGAGCGGGGCGCCCTTCATGTCG
>OGQO01001917.1_pt1 | contig 17508 bp, 11 predicted proteins | sample 1553241 | NCBI WGS metagenome assembly OGQO01 (sample SAMEA2579933, study PRJEB22360) | human gut metagenome | biome: human gut; feature: human-associated habitat; material: faeces | place: Denmark | collected 2008/2010
ATCATAAAAGCCCCCCCCGCTGTTGGGCGGCTTGACATCCCTGCCTATAACTGGTGGAATGAGGGTATCCATGGGCTTGCACGAAGCGGTGTTGCCACCATGTTTCCACAGGCAATAGGTCTTGCGGCTATGTTTGACACCGACCTTGTGTTCAAAGTGGCAGATATAACCTCTACAGAAGCTCGTGCCAAGTATAATGAGTATTCAAAGCGTGATGACAGGGATATATACAAAGGTCTTACCCTTTGGGCACCTAATATAAATATTTTCAGAGATCCACGCTGGGGCAGAGGTCATGAGACTTACGGTGAAGACCCTTATCTTACCGCAGAGTGCGGCAAGGCATATGTAAAAGGCTTGCAGGGCAGTGGCAAGGTACTGAAAACTGCCGCTTGTGCAAAGCATTTTGCAGTACATAGCGGACCTGAGGCTGTTCGCCATGAATTTAATGCAGAGGTTAATTGGAAAGACCTTGAAGAGACCTATCTTTACGCCTTTGAGGAGCTTGTGAAAAAAGCAAAGGTCGAGGGTGTAATGGGTGCTTATAATCGTGTGAATGGCGAGCCGTCATGTGCTAGTGAGTTTCTAATGGGCAAGCTCGACAAATGGGGTTTTGATGGCTATTTTGTTTCTGATTGCTGGGCAATAAGGGATTTCCACGAACACCATATGGTGACGTCTTCTCCTGTAGAGTCGGCCGCAATGGCACTTAAAGCAGGCTGTAATGTGAACTGCGGTTGTACGTATGTACATCTGCTTTCTGCTCTTGACAAGGGGCTTGTGACAGAAGATGAAATCCGGGCTTCCTGTGTTGCTCTTATGAGAACTCGCATAAGACTTGGTATGTTTGACAAGTCAACGGAATATGACAACATACCATACAGCGTTGTTTCTTGCCCTGAGCATAAAGCAGTATCCTACCAGTGTGCAGTGAAGTCCATGGTGTTGCTCAAAAACAAGGGTATTCTTCCGCTTGACAAAAAATCAATATCAACTATCGCTGTAATAGGTCCAAATGCGGACAGCAGAGCGGCTTTAGAGGGCAATTATAACGGCACAGCCGACAGGTATGTTACTTTCCTTGAGGGTATCGAGGACGCATTTGAGGGCAGGGTGCTTTATGCTGAAGGCTGTCACTTGTATAAGGATAGAGTATCGGGTCTTGCACAGGCAGGGGATAGATACGCTGAAGCTGAGGCGGCAGCGGCAAATTCTGATGTTGTGATACTTTGCGTTGGTCTTGACGCCACTATTGAGGGCGAGGAGGGCGACACAGGTAATGAGTTTTCATCAGGTGACAAGAACGATCTAAGACTTCCTGAAAGTCAGCGTGAGCTTATAAAGCGTGTCGCAAAGATCGGCAAGCCTATGATAGTGGTATGTGCGGCAGGAAGCTCAATAAATATCGAGCATGATTGTGACGCTCTTATTCACGCATGGTATCCGGGTTCAGAGGGTGGCAAGGCTATTGCGGATATTATTTTTGGTAAAGTGTCGCCATCAGGAAAACTGCCTGTTACATTCTATAATAGCGCCGACAAGCTACCTTGCTTTACTGATTATGCTATGTCTGATAGAACATATAGGTACACAAGAGATAACATTCTTTATCCATTCGGCTATGGCCTTACTTATGGAGATGTTGTTGTTACATCACTTAGTTATGACGATGGCAAAGTCAATGTAGAGGTAGAAAATAGCGGTGCCGATACTTGTGATGTTATCGAACTTTACATTAAATCACATTGTGATAATGCTCCGGCTTATCCTGTGCTGTGCGGCTTCAAGAGGATTTTTGTCAAAAAAGGTGAAAAGCTTGATGTTGAAATCGAAATATCTGACAAAGCTTTCACAACAGTGTCAGATATCGGCGAGAGAAAACAGTTTGCAAAGGAATTCACCCTCTATGTTGGTACGCATCAGCCTGATGAACTTAGTTGTCAGCTTAGTGGTACAAACTGTATGAGTATCGAGATAGAACGATAATGAAAAGAGATCTTACAAACGGCAGTATCATAAGCTTGCTTTTTGCTTTTTCAAGCCCGATGATACTGTGAAATCTGCTACAGCAGGTGTATAACATTGCCGATACATTTATTGCTGGCAGATTTCTTGTCGAAAACGCCCTTGCGGCTGTGGGCGGCACATACACCCTCACGACTTTTCTTTATTCGATCATAATAGGTCTGTGCATGGGCAGTGGCTCGCTTGTTTCTTATTGTTTCGGTGAAAGGAATGAACGCCGCCTGAAAGGCTGTCTGAACATATCATTTCTGATGATAGGCTCTGTTACTTTGGTGACAGAGCCTATCACATTGTGCTTTTCCAATAAGATTTTGAAATTTTTGCATACTCCAATGAAAATAATGTTGTTGACATCTGATTGTGTTAGAATTATCCTGTCAGGTGTGGGACTTTGCTTTTACACTCTTCCCCAAGAACCTCTTTTGCGACTATCCTTCAAGAAAAATCTTGGAAAGATTGCAGTTTTGGTGAAGTGGTGCGAATGTCGACCGTTGCCTCAGTTCAGCAATCTGTCATGAATTTCGGCATACTTATGATACAAGGACTGGTAAATAGTTTTGGAACGACTGTAATGGCGGCTTTTACAGTGCCGTTCATAATTGTTAAATTAAGCTGTCAGCTTATATGATTTTCCAACAAATACTTGGCTGATTTTGTTTATCTTATTGTATGTTATAACAAAAAACCATTTTTTTGTTGAAATACAAAAAAACGTATCGTTTAAAGTTGACTTTTTGAATAGAATGTGATAAAATTATTATTGTACGGTTTATTTTTTGGGAAAATAACGAAAATATCAGCAATAGGGTGAATAATACAAATGAAAAAAAATTACACTATCAAGGATCTTCTGGTACTACTTCTCGGAAAGGTTTGGTATATCGTTGCCGCTTCAATAGTGTGTGCGATATTGGCCCTTTTCGTATCAAAATTTGTTATGAGTAAGCAGTATCAGTCACACGTTTCAATGTATGTTAAAAGTGCTGATAATCAGTCAACGGGTCAGGATAAGACTAATGTTGACTTACAGGATATTAACGCTTCAAAGTCATTGGTACAGACCTATATTGTTATACTTACTGATGACCCGGTAATGAACGAGGTAAGCGATAAGCTTCTTGAGATGTATACTCCTGAACAACTTGCTCCTTATTTTACTGTAACGAGCGGCAGGGTTTCAAATGACGGCCTGAGAAATGCTTATAGCATGACCGCTGTAAATCAGACAGAGGTACTTCAGATAACTGCCACAACAACCAATGCAAAGCTTTCTTCTGACCTTTGTAACATCATGGCTGACGTCGCTCCAAGCTTTCTTATAAGAGTTATCGGTGCAGGCTCAGTTGAAAAGATAGGTGATGCTGAAGTTTACAATACACCTGTTTCTCCTAACACCACTAAAAATGTTGCCCTTGGCTTTGTTGGTGGCTTGATGGTGGCTGTTCTAGTGATACTTGTTATCGACTTCTTCGACAACACTGTAAAGAATTCTGATGAGCTTGGCGACATTTATCAGAAGCCGATCGTTGGTGAGATAATGAATATTGGCGGAAAGACTTCTAAAAAGGATGAAGGTTCTTCTGCTGACAGAAAAAAACAGCTTCTGTTCAATAATAAGGATATACCGTTTAATATTGTAGAGAACTACAAAACAATGCGTACAAACCTTATGTTTACACTTTCTACAACACGAAATAAGATAGTTGTCGTTTCTAGCCCTAATCCAAGTGAGGGTAAGTCTGTAACAGTTGCAAACCTTGCAGCTTCAATGGCTGAAACAGAAAATAAGGTTCTTCTTATTGACGCTGATATGAGAAGACCTGTTCAGCACAGAAACTTCAAGTTAAAAAATAATGTTGGACTTTCAACAATACTGAGTGGTGAAAGCACATTTGATAAGTGTGTGCATGAAACCAAGAATGGCAATTTTGCTGTTCTTACATCAGGCGTTTTGCCTCCAAACCCGTCAGAGCTTCTTGCTTCTGAGAAAATGCGTGAATTGCTTGAATATGTTCAGCATAAGTATGATTATGTTATTGTCGACGGAACCCCGCTGCTTCCTGTAACTGACGTAATGAGCCTTGCAGACGAGGTCGCAGGCGTTCTTCTTGTGGCGAGATATGGAAGAACTACATATCAGGAGATAGAGGAGTCTATGAAGAAGCTTGAGATAGGCGATTGCAATCTGCTTGGTTTCGTTCTTAATGATATTTCCGCAAAGAACGGTTCTCATTACGGATACAAGTATAGCTACAAGTATAAATATGACTACAGCTATAAATACGGTGGGAAGGATACTTCTGCCGAAAGTTAAATGACATGGAGATGTTAGATTGACTACCGATTATCACAGCCACATACTGCCGAATATTGATGACGGCTCTGACAGCATCAAAACATCACTTAAAATGATAAAAATGATGAAACAGCAGGGCATAGGTATAATTGTGGCAACACCGCATTTTTATATGCACAGGGAAGCTTCTTTAGACAGTTATCTTGTCAAACGGCAAAATGCTTATGAGAAGCTCATGGCATCTGACCCTGCCGTGAAGGATATACATATTGGTGCTGAGGTGGCTATAGAAAAAGGCATCAGCGTATTAGGAGAACTTGAAAAACTGTGTATCAGCGGAACAAGACTTATTCTTCTTGAACCACCATTCACTCAGTATAACAGTTGGATCGTCGAGGAGATAGACGAGATAGCAAATTCTCGAAGGCTTATTCCGATAATCGCCCATGTACATAGATATATGGGCGTTTATTCAAAGTCAGATCTGAAAAGTCTGATGTCTGTGGATGCAGTTTTTCAGATAAATGCAGAAGCTTTTGAGCATTTTTCCACTAGACGTTTTGTTAATAAGCTTATTTCAAGTGGCAGAGATTTTGTCTTTGGAAGCGATGCTCATAATCTTGATGATAGAAAACCTAATTTTGATCTTATAGCTAAAAGATCTGGAAGTGAAAATATAAGACGTTCTGATAAAGTACTCATGTCTGCTATGGCTGACGAAGAAAGAATGTTTGCTTTTTAAGTATAGAAAAAATATTGATGATATTATAAATAGCCTGCACTGTGCCATTGAGGGGTGGCCATGGTGTGATCTTATTCATTGCTTTAATTGAGCGGAGGTATGTTTTATTTATGGAGAAAACAAGTGAAAACACAGTTCAGGTGTGGAAAAACAAAAAGATAAAACATTGGATGCTTATTGCATTCTTTCTGTGTTTCTATGATATTGTTGCCGTAAATCTATCCTACATTTTCGGACTTTTCATCAGATTTGACCTTACTTTTTCTGCAATACCAAAAGAGTATATGCTTGCCTATGTAAAGTTTGCTCCAATATATACAGCTTTCTGTGTTGTGGTGTTTTTTGTGTTCAAGCTTTATAATAGTTTGTGGAGATTTGCTAGCATTGGCGAACTGTCAAGGATATTTTTGGCCTCGATAGTTACTACCATATTCCAGACTGTTGGTATAACATTACTCTTCATGAGAATGCCTGTGGCTTACTATATAGTAGGAGCGGGAACTCAGTTCGTGCTTATAACAGCAGTGCGTTTTGCCTATAGATATGTTACCCTTTTAAGAGCAAAACAGGTAACAAATCAGGTGGCAGTGCATAATGCAATGGTCATTGGTGCAGGTGCTTCGGGTCAGATGATCCTTAAAGAGCTTACGATGTCAGAACGTGCAAATGCAAGACCACTCTGCATAATCGATGATAACCCAAATAAGTGGGGAAGAAATATCGGAGGAGTTCCTATCGTCGGTGGCCGTGATTGCATTATGGAAAGCGTCAAAAAGTATAATATTGATCAGATCCTTTTTGCAATCCCAACTGCATCACCCGAGAACAAAAGGGATATCCTTAATATTTGTAAGGAAACAGGCTGTGAGATGAAACAGCTTCCGGGCGTTTATCAGATAACAAATGGTGAGGTGCTTCTCAGCAAGATGAAGCCTGTTGCGGTCGAGGATCTGCTTGGAAGAGAGCCTATCAGAGTAAACATGGACGAGATATTCCAGCACCTTAAGGGTAAGACCATTTTGGTAACAGGTGGCGGTGGCTCTATCGGAAGCGAGCTTTGCCGACAGATAGCAGGTCATGAGCCTAAACAGCTTATCATATTTGACATTTATGAAAACAATGCTTATGAAATAGAGCAGGAGCTTAAACGTAAATATGGCAGTAAACTCAATCTTGTGACGCTTATCGGCTCTGTTCGTGACAGCAGACGTATCAATGACGTTTTTGAAAAATACAAGCCTGATATCGTTTATCACGCTGCAGCACATAAGCACGTTCCGCTTATGGAAACAAGCCCTAATGAAGCTATCAAAAACAATGTTGTTGGTACATACAAGACAGCCTATGCCGCTTTGAAGCATGGCACAAAGAGGTTTGTGCTTATAAGCACTGATAAGGCTGTAAACCCTACTAATATTATGGGTGCAAGTAAAAGACTCTGCGAAATGGTCATCCAGAGCATGGACGCTATCAGCAAGGCAGGCAGAACAGATCTTCTACCTATGCTCCATGCACACGTTGATGAAATGACAGACGGTATGCTTGAGAACGATCCGATAGACGAGATAGCTGTTGATAATATAGAGAGCAGTGAAGCGGTTAAGATCGAAAGCGTTGGCAATAAGGACAGAAATGGCACACAGTTTGTTGCAGTTCGTTTTGGAAACGTTCTTGGAAGCAACGGCTCTGTAATCCCATTGTTCAAAAAGCAGATAGAAGCAGGCGGTCCTGTTACTGTTACTCACCCTGATATCATAAGATATTTCATGACTATACCTGAGGCTGTGAGTCTTGTTCTTCAGGCAGGCACATACGCATGGGGCGGCGAGATATTTGTCCTTGATATGGGTGCGCCTGTGAAGATAGACACACTTGCGAGAAATCTTATCAGACTTTCAGGATATAAACCTGATGTAGATATCAAGATAGTTTACTCAGGTCTGCGTCCTGGCGAGAAGCTTTTTGAGGAGAAGCTTATGGCAGAGGAGGGCATGATGAAAACGGACAATGAGCTTATCCATATCGGAAAGCCTATACCGTTTGACACAGAAACATTCCTTGGTCAGCTTGGAGAGCTTGCTCGTGCAAGCTATAACAATGACGAAAATATCGTTGAAATGGTCGAAAAGATCGTTCCAACATTCAGTCCTGTAGGTGATAAACCAACAGGTAATGAAAAATATGGCAGAAACGCTGTTGCAGTTTCTGCGGCAAAATAATAAAAGATCCATATTTCAGCACTGCGGGGATTTCTGCGGTGCTGTTTTTATGCCTAAAATTTCACACTTTTTCTTGATGCTACTTGAAAAAAGGCAGTTTATGTGGTATAATGAATAATGAATGTAAATTTGCGTAAAGGACTATTTCTATATGAAAAAATGGAGAATAAACAGACCTGACCCTGTGAAAACTGCAGAGTTTATGAACAAGTGTGACTTGAAAAGCCTTACCCTAGACGTCATGACTTCAAGGGGTTTCACTGACTTTGACAGCCTTGCTGATTTTTTTAAAGGCGAAGAACTTAGTGATCCTTTTCTTATAAAGGATATGGCTGTAGCCGCCGAGGTGATAAACAAGGCGGTTGATCAGTATGACCTTATTTGTATTTACGGTGACTATGACTGCGATGGAGTTACGTCAACCACTATACTTTACAACTATCTTGAAAGCATGGGCGCAAACATTATGTACTATATTCCTGAGCGTGATGCTGGATATGGCATGAACATGGAAGCTATTGAAATGCTTGCAGAAAAGGGTGTTAAGCTTATCGTCACTGTGGATAACGGCATTTCTGCGGTTGAGGAAGCTGAGCGTATTGCTGAACTTGATATGGAACTTGTTATCACAGATCACCACCAGCCGCCTGAGAAGCTTCCGAGGGCAAGGGCTATTGTTAATCCGCATCGTGCAGATTGTCCTTCGTCATACAAAGACCTTGCAGGCGTTGGTGTAGCTTTCAAGCTTTGTGCTGCACTTGACGGCGGCAGTTATGACACTGTTATGGAACAGTATGCCGACATTTGTGCTATCGGTACAGTTGCGGACGTTGTGCCACTCACAGGGGAAAACAGAACTATTGTCAAGCGTGGTCTTGAATATCTTGCAAACACCGAAATATTGGGACTAAACTATCTTATAGATAAAGCAAAGCTTGATAGAAATGCTCTTGACTCAACAGGCATTGCTTTTAGGATTGCCCCTGTTATAAACGCTTCGGGCAGATTTGGCTCACCTCTTATAGCGGTAAAAACACTTCTAAGCGAAGACCCGGAGGACGCTGAAAATTATGTTGACACTCTTTTAAATCTTAACGCCCAGCGCAAGCAGACGGAAACAGAGATAATGACAGAAATAGTAAACCATATAAACGCTCACCCTGAAACTCTTGACCATAGAGTGCTTGTGCTTTCAGGCAAGGGCTGGCACCACGGAGTTATTGGCATTGTTTCTTCACGCATTTTGGAATTTTACGGAAAGCCGAATGTTATAATCTCCATTGATGATGATGGAAACGCACGAGGCTCTGCGAGAAGCGTAAAGGGCTTCAATATATTCAAGTGTTTTCAGCATTGCGGAGAGCTGCTCGATAAATTTGGTGGACATGAGTGTGCAGGAGGTCTGTCGCTGAAGGCTGAGAATATCGAAAAGTTCACTCAAATGGTGTATGAATACAGCGATCCTATGGAGAAATTCCCTAGCGTTGAGCTTATAGCGGATAAGCTTCTTATGCCGCAGGATATCAACCTTGATAATGTAAAGGGTCTTGCCGCAATGGAGCCTTTTGGTGCAGAGAACCCTGCTCCCGTTTTTGCAATGCTTGGAGTAAGAGTAGATAAGATAATACCGCTGTCACAGGGCAAGCATACAAAGATCGAGTTTTCATACGGAAGCTATAGAGGACAGGCTCTTATTTTCTCCCTTGCACCTGAAAAAGCTTGTTTCGCAGTTGGCGATAAGCTTGATATGCTCGTGGAGCTTGGAATAAATGTGTTCAATAACCGTGAGTCCATATCCATAAGAGTTATCGACCATAGATTGAGTGGAGTAAAGCAGGAAAGATATTTTGCGGCAAAGGATTGTTATGAAAAGCTCATGCGCGGGGAACAGCTTCCTGCAAGTTTTATAAGAAAAATAATCCCGACAAGGCAGGAGCTTATCGGTGTATATAAATACATAAGTGCAGTTAAGAATATTACGTTGGATAATCTTTTCATGAAAATATCAGGCGACAGCATGAATTATTGCAAACTGCATATTTGTGTTGATATTTTCCGTGATAAGGGTCTTATCGAGTTCAGACCCGCAACTATGAAAATAAGCTACGTTGTGCCGAAACAAAAGGTAAATCTTGAGGACTCTGAAACTCTTGTTAAGCTGAATGAAATGCTTGGAAAGGCAGGTAACTAAAATGTCAGATAAAGAGAATATTTTGCTTGATCCTGCTGAAATGGATAAGATAGAAAATATACCTGAGATAAAAACTGTCAGTGAAGAAGATCTTCCTGCCGAAGCTGAGGTTAAAGAGCAGTTTGAAGAAAAGCCTGCTCCTACGGCTTCTCCTGACTATACCGACGCTGTGCCTGAAGCTTCAAAGCCTGAGCATATAGGTGAGAGGTCGGTGTGTTCCATTGATGCACTTATTCAGAAAATACTTGATGGCGAGAGGCAGTACGATCTGTCAAAAATCGTTTCCGCCTATGAACTTGCTGAAAAGTATCATCACAATCAGAAAAGAGAGTCTGGCGAGCCGTATATAACCCACCCGCTGTCTGTTGCATATATTCTTTTGGAGCTTGGCATGGATACTGATACTATTTGTGCATCACTTCTTCATGACGTTGTGGAGGACACTCCATGCACTCTTGAAGAATTACAGAAGAATTTTGGCTCAGACGTTGCAATGCTTGTAAATGGCGTAACAAAGCTGAAAAAGGTAGAAACTTTCACCAAAGACGAGCAGAAAGCCGAGAATATCAGAAAAATACTCCTTGCAATGAGCGAGGATATTCGTGTTATTATCATAAAGCTTGCAGATAGACTTCACAATATGCGTACTCTTAATTATTGCAAAGATTCAAAACGCAGAACTATCGCCCATGAAACAATGAACATCTATGCACCGATAGCTCACCGTCTTGGAATACGCTCAATTAAAGATGAGTTTGAAGATCTTGCTTTTTACTATCTTGATCCTTATGCTTATGCCGAGATAGACGAGCAAATGCAGCTTAGAAAGGGCAGCCGTGAACAGCTTGTTGAAAACATCAAGCATAAGATACATGACAGGCTTGAAAAGGATTTTGACCCTGTTCCCCTTATCGAGGGTCGAGTTAAAAGCAATTATGGTATCTATAAAAAGGTATATCGTGACGGCAAGGAGATAGATCAGATATATGATCGCTATGCCGTAAGAATTATCGTCAATACAGTTACTGAGTGCTATAACGTACTTGGAATAATCCACGATATGTTCAGACCTATCCCAAACAGATTTAAGGATTATATTTCCACGCCTAAGGCTAATATGTATCAATCTCTTCACACAACTGTTATCGGCAGAGAGGGAATACCTTTCGAGGTTCAGATAAGAACATGGGAAATGCACAGAACGGCTGAATATGGTATCGCCGCCCACTGGAAATATAAAGAGGGCGTAAGGGGTAGCTCAAAGGACGATCAGCGCCTTGCATGGATAAGACAGATAATCGAGTCACAGCAGGAGTCAAACGACGTTGAGGAGATAGTAAGGGCTATCAAAAATGACCTTGCCCCTGAGGACGTTTTTGCTTTCACTCCAAAGGGCGATATGATAACACTGCCTGTTGGCTCAACTGTTATCGACTTTGCTTACGCTATCCACACACAGGTGGGTCATAAGATGTGCGGCGCAAAGGTAGACAAGAAAATGGTGTCTTATGATTATCAGATAAAAACAGGCGAGATAATCGAGATACTTACTACCAACGTTGAAGGTCATGGTCCAAGCCGTTCATGGCTTAATATCTGCAAGACCAATGAAGCCAAATCCAAGATACGTTCATGGTTCAAAAAGGAAAGACGAGAGGAAAATATCTTTGAGGGCAGAAATGCTCTTGAAAGAGAGTTCCGCAGAAATAATATAAGAGTGCCTGAGGAAGAACTTGAGGACTTTCTCAAAATGGATATGCACAGACACAGTTGTGATACTCTTGATGATTTCTTTGCAGCCATAGGTTACGGTGGTGTTCAGCTTTCAAAGGTGATGCAAAGGCTGAAATCTGAGTATAATAAGAAATATGGTGAAAAGGCTCAGCCTGATACTTCTGACCTTGAAAATAAGATAAAGACTTCCAAAAATTCCACTGGTGTTATCGTTGACGGCATCGACAACTGCGCTATCAAGTTTGCACAGTGCTGTAATCCGCTTCCAGGTGACGAAATAGTCGGCTTTATCACGAGAGGTCACGGCATATCCGTGCATAAAAAGGATTGCGTGAACTATCTTTCGCAGAAAGATGATCCTGAAAATGCCGCTCGTTGGATAAATGTTAAGTGGGAAAGTTCTGAAAAGCATACGGGCTATTTCAAGTGTACTTTGGATATCGTTGCGGTTGACAGAATAGGTCTGCTGGCAGACGTTTCGTCAGCGCTTGCAATGATTAATATTTTTATCTATGAGTCAACCTCAAGGGAACTGAAAAACGGCAATGCAATGCTTTCCGTAACTGTCAGCATTGCAGGAATGGAACAGCTCAACAATGTTATAAACAAGCTTCAGAAAATAAAGAACGTTATTTCTGTTGAAAGAAGCGGTAAATAAGAAAGGACAGATAATGAAAATATATAGGCTCAAACCATTGAGTGTTTGTGAAACGAACAGTTATATTGTTGCAAGCGAAGAAAATAACTGCGTTCTTATCGATGCACCTGCCGACCCTGATTATATTCTCGGTGAGATAGAGAGTCACGGTCTTACGCTTAAAAAGATCTTTCTTACCCACGGTCATTTTGACCATATCGGTGCTGTGGCTGACCTTGTAGACAGGACAGGCTGCGAGGTGTATATCCACATTATGGATAAGCCTAAGCTTACAGATGACGCAGGAATGCTTGCTAATCTTTTCAGAATAAGAGGACACAGAAATTACACAGGCAAGGTCAATGTGTTTACAGAGGACGATATACTAAAGCTTGACGAGCTTGAATTTGACGTGTTGGAAACGCCGGGACATACAAGCGGTTCTGTTTGTTTCATATGCGGTATGAATTTGTTTTCGGGAGATACCCTATTTTCAAGAAGTGTTGGCAGAACTGATATGCCTGATGGAAGCAGCACAGCCCTTATGAAGTCGCTTATGAAAATAGCTGACCTTGGTGGAAATCTAACTGTTTACCCAGGTCACATGAATGTCACGACACTTGACGCTGAGAGAAAGTATAACCCATATCTCAGGCAGGCTGCGGAGGCTTTGAAATGACTCTGATATTCAGCGGCAACGATTATAAATATGAGCTTGAGGGAGTAATGAAGCTTTTTATCCCTGCAACGCTCTTTACCCACGTTTTTTCTGACAGCATTGATACAGAGGACGATTATGTGTTCGCTCAGAAAAAGGATAACGCTGACAATGTTTGTTTGAGCGTTAAGGTGAGATATGACGGCAAGACTTGCGAAAAAGAGGAGTTTGTGCATTTTGAAAACGACATGGAACTTTCGCTTTCAAGACTTCTTTTTAAGGCAATGAGCGAGATAACAGGCATTGTGCCGAAATGGGGCGTTATAACGGGAATAAGACCTGTGAAGCGTGTGAATGATATGCTCAGTGAGGGCATGAACAAGGCGGAGATATTTAAAGCCATGGAGAGCAGATATCTTTGCAGCGAAGAAAAGTGCGATATTGCATACAACACTGCTATAACCCAGAAGCCTGTCCTCGATGAGCTTGAAAAGGACAGCTTTAGTCTTTATGTGTCAGTGCCGTTTTGTCCCACAAGATGCTCCTACTGTTCTTTCGTTTCGCAATCTATCGAGGGCTGTATGAAGCTTATCCCTGAATATGTGAACAAGCTGTGTGAAGAGATAGTTTATACTGCGAAGATAACGAAAAAGCTTGGTTTAAAGCTTGACACCGTATATTTTGGCGGCGGCACTCCTACCACGCTCACTGCTGCTCAGCTTGACAGAGTTATGAAAGTCATTGCAAACAGCTTTGATATGTCAACTGTCCGTGAATACACTGTTGAAGCGGGAAGACCTGACACCATAACTGAAGAAAAGCTGAAGGTGCTTAAAGCAAACGGCTGTGGCAGAGTATCTATAAATCCACAGACTTTGAATGACAGCGTTCTTGAGGCTATTGGCAGAAAGCACACAACTGCACAGTTTTTTGACAGCTTTGACCTTGCAAGAAAAGTTGGTTTTGACTCTATAAATACCGATATAATCGCAGGTCTGCCAACAGACACAGTGGAGAGCTTTGAGAATACCATTGATAAGCTTATCGAGCTTGCTCCTGAGAATATCACTGTACACACACTTTCAATAAAGCGTGCGGCTAGGCTAAATCACAGCGGTGACAGGGAAGTGTTGAAAAATCCAGCCGATAAAATGGTAGAGTATGCCACAAAAAGACTTCTTGAAAGCGGCTATCTGCCTTATTATCTCTACAGACAGAAGAATATGCTTGAAAATCTTGAAAATATAGGCTGGACAAAGCAGGGTCACGAGAGTTTGTATAATATCTATATAATGGAAGAGGTTCAGACCATACTTGCAATGGGTGCAGGTGGCTCGACAAAGCTTGTTGACAAAGAGGGTGGACGTTTGGAGCGTGTGTTCAATTACAAATTTCCGCTGGAATACAATAAGCATTTTGAACTTATGCTTAAGCGAAAAAATGAGATAGAGGAATTTTATGCTAAAGAAAAATGAGATTATCAGGCTTGAAATAAGTGGTATGACAAATGAGGGCAACGGAGTAGGAAAGCACGAGGGCATTGCTGTTTTCGTGCCTTTTACTGTTATTGGCGACGTTATCGAATGCAGGATAGTCAAGGTCTGCAAAACGTATTGCTATGGCATTATCGAAAATATTGTAAGTGGTTCGGTTGAAAGAACGAAGAACGATTGCCCTGTGTATTCAAGGTGTGGCGGTTGTTGTTTTCGTCACATGAGCTATGAGGAAGAATGCCGTGTAAAAGAGCAGTTCATAAAGGATTCATTTGAGCGTATTGGTAAGCTTTATCCTGAATATGACAGCTTTGAGGGTTGTAAACAGCTTGTTGGCTATCGCAATAAGGCGCAGTACCCTGTAGCAGAGCAGGACGGCAGGGCAGTTTGCGGATTCTATTCAAGGCGTTCTCATCATGTATGCGATCACACTGATTGTGCATTACAGCCTGCCGTATTCAAGGCAATAGCCGATGAAATAATGGCTTATGTGAACAAGCGTAAGATAAAGGCATACAACGAGGAAACGGGAAGCGGTCTGCTCAGGCATATTTATCTCAGGCGTGGCGAACACTCAGGTGAGATAATGGTCTGTCTTGTTATAACCGACCTTAAAAAGCGTGGCGTATTTGATGTGCTTGTGAGTGAGCTTTGCAAAAAATATGCTGATATAAAGAGTATAGTTTTCAATGAGAATAGCCGAAAGACCAACTGTATACTTGGACAGAAGCTTGTTACTGCGTATGGAAGCGACACGATACACGATACCATGTGTGGAAATGATATAGAGATATCACCGCTGTCATTTTATCAGGTAAATACAATTCAGGCGGAGCGGCTTTATGAAATTGCCGCAGATTATGCTCAGCTGACAGGAAAGGAAACTCTTCTTGATCTTTACTGCGGTGCAGGAACGATTGGTTTGTCAATGAGCAAAAAGGTGAAAAAGCTCATAGGTGTTGAGATAATACAATCTGCAATAGACAATGCAAAGCGAAATGCCGCAGCAAACAATCTCACAAATGCGGAATTTATATGTGGTGACGCAGGAAAGATAGCAGAGATACTTTACAGCCGTGGCGAGCGACCAGATGTGATAATAGCTGACCCTGCAAGAAAGGGCTGCACTAGGGACGCACTGGAGTACATGGCAAAAATGTCCCCTGACAGGATAGTTATGATATCCTGCAATCACGCTACTGCTGCTAGGGACTGTGCTGTGCTGGAAGAGTTGGGGTATAAGACGGTCAAGGTCAAGGGCGTGGATCTGTTTGGGAGGACGGGGCACGTGGAGACGGTTTGTTTGCTGTCAAGGGAAGATAAATAAAAGCCAGACTTCTGAAAAAGCTCGATTTTCTTATATGGAAACATATCTACTGCAAAATGTGTGTCAGGTTGTAACCTCGGATTAGATGTCACGATTTGAGACAGTGGATTAGATGTCAGGCATTTTGGGATGATTTTTGGAAAATGAAAAAGGGTGACAACCAATCCGGCAACTCGACCATTTTGGGTGGTTGTAGGCAGTGGAATAGATGTAAGGGGGATTGATGTTTTGGGGCAGATATTTGATTTTAGCGGTATTGAAAAAAGTGAAAAATCAATTAAGAAGACGTGGCAAGAGTTTAGAGATGCACTTTCAAAAGGAGATTTTTCTTTTGGTGATATTGCTTCAGCAAAGAAGAATACGTTCTTGAGAGTTTATGATGACTTGTTTAATAAGAATGCTGGAATAGAATATAATACAGTCTTAATATCTGAGATTGAGAAATATTGTGTCGGCAGAGGTACTATTCTTGGAGAAGATGAGAATCCTGATTTTGAACGTTTTATTCCGAAGACAGAATTTATAAAGGAAGATAACAGATTTAGTCCTTCAGGGGTAGAATGGTTGTATTTAGCAATAGGCGAAGAGGCGGCGATACATGAATGTGCACAGGCCGAATGTCGAGCTAAACAAAATGATAGATTTGGTTTTTGTCATTTTCAATTTGCCGCTGATAGCACAGCACTTAAGGTAGTAGATTTAACAATAGCGGATGAAATGACATATAAAGCTCTGAATGATAGCTTGGAGACTTATGGTCAAGAACAGGTTAAGAAAGGTATAAAAAAATCTAAAGTATTAGGCTTTATTCCAAGGAACAACGTGAATGTAGAAGAATTTAAGAAGTTATTTACTAAATGGGAAGTATATACGTATTCAAAATTACTTTCAGAACAGATATTTGAACCGCTTGATGAAAAGGATAATAAAAGTTTGATGTATGCACCTTTTCAAACTATGGCGCAGTATTATATTTCGTTAGGATACGCGGGAATAATTTATGGCAGTACAGTATCTAAGACTGGTAAGAATATAGTTTTGTTTGATAAAACAACAGCTCATCCAGTGGGGGCAATTGAAGATTACAGAATTCTATAATTCGCGAAAATAACAAAGCCTTTTATGAATAAACGATAGGAGGTATTACGATAAATGGAATATGTAATAATTGGTGCGTGCATTGTGGTTGCAATAGCAGGAGGTATTGTACTATACGTAAAAAACAAACGAACCAAAAATGAGCTGGGTAATACAGCAGTTGTTGTAAGTAAAACATCAAGCAGTAAATTGCAAGCATCTGAAGTTGCAAATGATCTGGTTATTCAGATAGGAATACTTCCTGCAGATGCGATTTCGGATGAAACTAAACTTGTTGAGATTACGGATAGTAAGGTGCTTGCCCATATAAATAATCTTGTTCCGGGACTGGCACAGGCTGGAAATGCGGCCAATAATGCCACACAGGCTGTCAAGGCAAATGGTGAGGTTTTGTATCGAGCCATAATTCCAGCGGGTGCTAAGTTAACAGATTCCAAAGCGATGGAAGGAGCAGTTCGAGGTATTTATCATGGAGCTGATGGAATTAGAGGTCACGCAAATCTTGTAGCTGTTGAAGCACAAAAAGGAACAGCAGTAGTAGCAAATACCGCAGTTGCAGCAATGGGTGTAGCATCAATGATTGTTGGCCAGTATTACATGACGCAGATTAATGCAGAGCTTGGAGTAATCAGTGATGGTATCTTGCAGATACAGAATTTTCAGGATAATGAATATCGAAGTAGGGTATTTTCGCTGGTAGCCCATGTTAAAAAGATTGCTGATTTTCAGACGGAGATTTTGGAAAATGATGAGCTTCGACTTTCGAAGATTGCTCAGCTTGATAGCTTAGAGGAAGAGTGTACTAAGCTTCTAGGACAAGCTAATCTTACTTTGGCTGGATTTGCAAAGAAATCAGGCCTTAATTACGATGGTTATGAAAAAGCTTTAGGAAATGCACAAAATTGGTTTATGTATCAACAATCGCTTCTGGAAATTTTATATAAGATTTCTGATTTGAGATATGCTTTGCATTTTGGCACAGTTTCGAGAGAACAGTGTATGGCGTTATTACCTACATACTCGAAACAGGTGTCGTAAACGGTAGAATACGAGTACCTTTTTATTCACTTCAAGTTATGCCATAATCA
>OGQO01001921.1_pt1 | contig 17440 bp, 15 predicted proteins | sample 1553241 | NCBI WGS metagenome assembly OGQO01 (sample SAMEA2579933, study PRJEB22360) | human gut metagenome | biome: human gut; feature: human-associated habitat; material: faeces | place: Denmark | collected 2008/2010
TCCTTTTCTCCATCTGCAATAAGCTGTTTAGCTAAGTTGATTGTCTGGCTTAAAACTAAAGCTGCCTTTCTTTCTTCAGGTGAAAGATATGTATTTCTTGAACTTTTTGCAAGACCGTCTTCTTCTCTGATAATTGGGCATCCTACTACTTCAATATCCATATTCAAGTCCTGAACCATATGCTTAATGATTGCAAGCTGCTGTGCATCTTTTTCTCCAAAATAAGCTCTGTCAGGCTGTACAATGTTGAAAAGTTTGTTTACTACTGTACAAACGCCTCTAAAATGTACAGGTCTGCTTAATCCACAAAGTTCTTCTGTTAAAACTGACATATCAACATATGAACTGAAATCGTCATGATACATTTCTGATGGTTCCGGGTGGAATATTAAATCTACTCCTAAGCTTTCACAATATTTTGAATCTTTTTCAAGGTCTCTTGGATAACTGTCTAAATCTTCAGTTGGTCCAAACTGCATTGGATTTACAAAAATACTTACTACTACTTTGTCATTGTTTTCTCTTGCTTTTGTAATAAGGCTTCCGTGTCCTTCATGCAAATATCCCATTGTTGGTACAAAACCTACTGTCTGTCCTTCTTTTTTCCACTGTTTTACGTTTTCTCTTACTTCTTTTATTGTTGTTACAACTTTCATGTTGACCTCCTGTTTGTTGAAGCTACGCTTCGCTGTTATATTTGATTTTTTCAAGTTAATGATTACCGGATTGCTACGTGCTTCGCACTCTCGCAATCCTTAGAAGTACAATTTTTCTATTACTTCGTCATCTATTTTGTATGAGTGTTCTTCTGCCGGGAAGGCTCCGCTCTGAATTTCTTTCATATATTCTTTGAATGCTTTTTTCATTGTTTCGCCTACACCTGCAAACTGTTTTACGAATTTTGGCACGTAGTCTGTAAACATTCCTAACATGTCCTGATATACAAGTACCTGTCCGTCGCACTGGTTTCCTGCTCCAATACCGATTGTTGGAATATGAAGTGTTTTTGTTATTTTTGCTGCAAGTTCTGCAGGTACACATTCAAGTACTAACATTGAAGCTCCTGCTTCCTGTACTGCCTTTGCATCGTCTATTAATTTCTGTGCATCACTTTCTGTCTTTCCCTGAACTTTATAGCCACCAAGTGCATTTATTGACTGTGGTGTAAGTCCTAAATGGGCGCATACAGGAATTGATGCTTTTACTATTGCTTCTATCTGTGGGCAAACTTCTTTTCCACCTTCTAATTTAACCATGTTGGCATGACCTTCTTTCATAAGTCTGCCTGCATTAACAACTGCATCATATGGTGATGTCTGATATGACATAAATGGCATGTCACAAACTAAAAATGTGTTCTTTAAGCCTCTTGATACTGCTGCACAATGATGAATCATGTCTTCCATTGTTACCTGAATTGTATCTTCATATCCAAGCATTGTATTTCCAAGTGAATCACCTACAAGAATTGTGTTTACTCCAACTTCTTCCATTAATTTTGCTGTTGAATAGTCATAGCAGGTAAGCATTGAAATCTTCTTTCCTTCCTGCTTCTGTTTTAACAATGTACTTACCGTATTTTTCATTGTAATACTTCCTCCATCTTACTATAATCTCTATCTTTGTTTTTTATCTTTGCAATTTCCAATACTTCTTTTGACACTGCTTTATAGATTTCATTGGTTTTTTTATCAAAAACGCTCATATGTTTTCTTACTGTAGACACATCACAACGCTCAATAGGCCCCGTAAGTGCTTCTACAACGCCCTCTTCTACAATGTGCTTAACATTTCCCTTAATAATTGGTGCTAATGCATTATGAGCCGATTTTTCATCAAACCCACACTGTTTAAGCAGTTCTTCACTAAGACCTATTAAACCAACAACAAGATTGCTGGCAATAGCCGCCGCTCCGTGGTATTTAATTTTGTCATCCTTTGAAATAATACATACAGTGTTTCCGAAACTTTCAAACAATTCTTTCATTTTATTGATTTTTTCAATATTTCCTTCTATTGTGAAATAACTATCTGATAATTCCTTGTAAGATTCGTATCTGTTACTCACTGCAAAGAGTGGATGGATAGAATAGCCAAAACTTTCATATTCGGCTATACTCGAAAAGATATCTGAGGATAATGCACCACTACAATGGCACACTATTTTATTGTTAAGCAAAGGTTTATTATACTTTGCCATCCAATTTTTATGACTTGATTTTAACTGATTCCATAGATTCTCAATCTGTCCATCGGGGACAGTCAAAAATAAAACTTCACTATCCTCTACCAACTGTTCCATGTTCTCATAATACTTAGAACCGGTAAACTTTGCTGCTTCTATGGCTTCTTCATTGATTATGCTATAATAACCAACTACATTCTGGTTATTATCTGCCAAATATTTTCCAAGGGAAAAACCAACTTTTCCCGCTCCTATAAATCCAAACTTCATGAGCATCCCTCCTTCTTTCAAAATCGGGATAGTTAGTCTCATTCCTAAGATATGAGCTACCGTCGCATCAGTTTTTTATATAGTCATTTTCCTTCGGTATAGTTTCTGTCGAATACCATCCGTGGAATAATTTAGCACATTTAAAATAGTAATGCAACCTTATAGCAAAAAAAAGAATGCCATCTTATCATTCCGATAAAATAGCACTCTTTTTATTCCATCAATACCTGTTTTCAAAAATCCAAGTATTTATTATTTTGCTGTTGTTGCAGCTTCTGTTGTTTCTGCTGCTGTTGTAGGTTCTGAACCTTCCTTAACTGTTACATTTTCAGCAATATATTTCTGAACTCTCTGTGTAATTACAGCATATTCAACTTCTTTTTTACCATATGTTGATTCTAGTTCTTTTACTGATAATGAGTTCTGCTGTGCAAGTGTTTCAGCTTCTTTGTTGTAATCTGAATCTGAAGGAACTAAATCTGCCTTCTTTGCTAATGCCTGGTATACCATCTTTGTCTTTAATGATGATTCAACCTGGCTCATGATGTTGTTATCCCAGTCTTCTTTTGACATTGAAGCTGCTTCAAGATATGAATCAAGATCTACACCATACTGTGACTGAAGCTGTGATTCGTAGTTTGCATCTGCAACTTTCTTTAAGCTTTCTTTTTCTGTTGAGCTGTATGATACAACTTCACAAGAAGCTACAAAGTTTGACCAAACTTTGTTCATAATGTTTGATGTTCTCATCTGTTCTCTTGCATATTTTTCAAATGACTTAACATCTGTTACACCGTATGCACCGAATTTTTCTTTTACAAACTTGTCTGTTAACTTTGGAACTGACTTAGTTGAAATACTCTTAATTGTAAAAGTAAACCAAACTGTCTTTCCTGCAAGTTTAACTTCTTTCCCATCAATCTTTGTGTTGTTTTTGTATGTGTCAGGGAATTTTAATTTCTTAGTAAACTTGTCCCCAACTTTGTGCTGTCCTTCTAATGCTTTAGTAAATCCATCAATGTATCCGCTACTATTATTTCCAAGGTCAATTTCCTGATCAGAAGCTGTACCGCCTTCAAAAGTAACTTTCTTACCCTTATACTTAATCTGTCCTGTGTAGTCAACTTTAACTTTGTCTACTGATGAAATCTTTGCACTCTTAGTATCTTTATATGTTGCGCTCTGCTCTAAGATGTAATCAACCTGTGACTTATAACTATCATCTGTTACCTTTACATCATCTTCGTATACTGTTAACTGTGAATAATCTGCAAGCTTAATAACACCGCTGTCAACTTTAATCTTCTCATCCTTTACAGAATAAACTGTTGCTGCCTCGCTTTCGCTTGCTGTTGTTGTCTCTTTACTTGACTTTGATTTGTTGTCTTTGCTGCCTCCGCATGCTACTAATGACAATGCTAATACAGCAGAAAAACCAACTGCCAAAACTTTCTTAAACATTTTCATTTCTCCTCTACTATTTATTATGACGTGATTTTTGTTAAATCGTTTTAATTCTTAAAGAAAAAAAATAAAATCAGTCATATGTTCGGAAATCATATACTTTCCGACTCAAACATACAACTGATTTTATCACACTTGCCTTAATAATTAAAGTATTTATTTCATTTAACTGGCATTCTGCCTACTGTTTCACAAAAAAATCACAATTTATACATTGATTGTTGCTGACATTCCAAGAATCTCTTTGTTTTCTTCCAAAATAGGATTAATAACTTCTGTAAGGAATTCGTCAACCTGTTCAGGTGAACGTCCAACATACTTTGAAGGATCCATTGTCTTCTGAAGATCTTCAAGACTCATATTAAATGCAGGATCATTTGCAATAAGTTCAAGAAGGTTGTTATCTAAACCTTTCTCCTTAACATTTTTTCCTGCTTCCATTGATAATTCACGAATCTTTTCGTGTAATTCCTGTCTGTCTCCGCCTGCCTTAACAGCATCCATCATAATATTTTCTGTTGCCATAAATGGAAGTTCGCTCATAAGTCTCTTTTCAATAACCTTGTCATAAACTACTAATCCGTCTACTACATTAAGGTATAAATCAAGAATACCATCAATTGCAAGGAATGATTCAGGAACGCTTAAACGCTTATTAGCTGAGTCATCTAATGTTCTTTCAAACCACTGTGTTGCTGATGTAATTGCAGGATTTAAAGCTGTAACCATTACATAGTTAGCTAATGATGCAATTCTTTCGCTACGCATTGGGTTTCTCTTATATGCCATAGCTGATGAACCAATCTGATTCTTTTCGAATGGTTCTTCAATTTCTTTAAGGTGCTGTAAAAGTCTAATGTCATTTGAAAACTTGTGAGCACTTGCAGCAATACCTGCTAATACATTAAGAACCCTTGTGTCCATCTTTCTTGAATATGTCTGTCCGGATACAGGGAAGCACTTTGTGTATCCCATCTTCTTAGCAATCTTGTTTTCTAATTCTTTAATCTTTTCATGGTCGCCTTCAAATAATTCTAAGAAGCTTGCCTGAGTTCCTGTTGTACCCTTGCTTCCTAAAAGCATCATACTGTCAATAATGTAGTCAAGATCATCTAAGTCTAATTTTAATTCCATAAGCCATAAAGTTGCTCTCTTACCAACTGTTGTAGGCTGAGCAGGCTGGAAATGTGTAAACGCCAATGTAGGCTGATTTTTATATTTATCTGCAAATTTTGCAAGTTCATTAATTACGTTTATGAGTTTCTTTCTTACAAGCTTTAATGCTTCTGTCATTACGATAATATCTGTATTATCTCCAACATAGCATGATGTTGCACCAAGGTGGATAATTCCTTTAGCCTTAGGACACTGTACTCCGTATGCGTAAACATGTGACATAACATCGTGACGTACTAATTTTTCTCTTTCTTTTGCAACATCATAATTGATATCATTAGCATGAGCTTTTAATTCATCAACCTGTTCCTGAGTAATGTTAAGTCCTAATTCCATTTCTGACTCTGCTAATGCAATCCATAACTTTCTCCAAGTTTTAAATTTCATGTCAGGTGAAAAAATGTATTGCATTTCTTTACTTGCATATCTTTCTGATAATGGGCTCTGGTATCTGTCGTTCATAAAAACCTCCAAAATTTTTTATTAATTAAGATTACAGATTGCGAGAGTGCTAAGCACATAACAATCCGTGTAACTATTTTTACTTGTCATACTCTCCACGAATGTCTTCCGTTGGTGGTTCCATTGGATATTCACCTGTAAAGCATCCCTTACAGATAGCCTTTCCACCTGATAATTCGATTAGTCTGTCTATGCTAAGATAAGCCAATGAATCTGAACCGATTACTTGTCTTATATCTTCTATAGTACGATTGTGAGCTATAAGCTGTTCCTTATTTGGCACGTCTGTTCCAAAATAGCATTCACTGATAAATGGTGGTGAACTAATTCTTACGTGAACTTCTGTTGCACCTGCATCTTTAAGCATCTGTACAATTCTGTCACTTGTAGTTCCTCTTACAATTGAGTCGTCAATCATAACAACTCGCTTGCCGTTAACAGCTTCCTTCAAAACATTTAATTTTACTCGAACGCTTGATTCTCTACTCTTCTGCTGAGGTTTAATAAATGTTCTTCCAACATATGCATTCTTGACAAAAGCAGTTCCGTAAGGAATTCCTGACTGCATTGCATATCCCATTGCTGCTGCATTACCTGATTCAGGAACCCCCACAACAATGTCTGCATCAACAGGACTATCCATTGCCAAAAACGACTCAATAACGCCTCCCCTGCCATAATTCTTGAATGATAAACACTTGTACCGTCAAAATTACTGTCAGGTCTTGCAAAATAAATATATTCAAATACGCATCTTGCCTGTTCTTCAGGCTTTAAGCATAATGATTTGTCTGATTTGATACCATCCTTGTCTATTACAACAACTTCTCCCGGCTCCACATCTCTGACAAACTCTGCATCAATTGTATCCAATGCACAAGTTTCTGAAGCCAATATGTAAGCATTATCACGCTTACCTATACAAAGAGGTTTAAAACCATATGGATCTCTTGCTCCAATTAATTTTCTAGGACTTGAAACAACAAGGGCGTACGCGCCTTTAATCTTCTTCATAGCATTTACTACTGCTTGTTCGGCTGTTTTAGTCTTAATTCTCTCTCTTGCTATGTGATAAGCTATAACTTCTGAATCGATTGTTGTCTGGAAAATAGCACCTGTATATGCCAATTCCTCTCTCAATTCGTTAGCATTAATAAGGTTTCCATTATGTGCTAACATTAAAGTTCCCTTAACATAATTAATAACCAAAGGCTGTGCATTACTTGGAATGCTTTCTCCTGCTGTTGAATAACGGCAATGACCAACACCAATGTTACCTTTTAAGCTTGCTATGTTCTCCTGGTTAAACACTTCGTTAACCAATCCCATCCCTTTTAAAAGGTCAACCTTTCTAGGTCCAAAAGTATCTGATACGGCAATACCACAGCTTTCCTGTCCACGATGCTGTAACGCAAACAGTCCGTAGTAAATTGATGATGCAACATCGTTGCCATCCAAATCATACATTCCAAAGACACCACATTCTTCATGAGGCTTGTCCGGTTCCCAAGACATTCTAGTATCCATGTGACTCATAAACTTCTCCTATTTGTATCTTACAGTATTTATTTGTTTCCGACTTACTATTTTAAGCCGAGTTTTGAGTTCATTATAGAACGTATGAGTTATAATTTCAATCCTTTATTGATTTACTCAACAAAAAAAGAGCCTATTTCTAAGCTCAAAAAAATCGGTGCGACAGGATTCGAACCTGCGACCTCTGCGTCCCGAACGCAGCGCTCTACCAAGCTGAGCCACGCATCGTTATTCAGTTCTTTCACACGCTCAACTATATTAGCATATATCACATTTTTTGTCCAGTAATATTTTTATTTTCTTTTCTACTTAATCGTTTTATGTTATACTTAAGTCAATCATAAGAACGGCTTTTACAATGCCGAAGCAACTTTTTTTACCAGACCGGATGCACTCATTATTACCTATGGTTCTCTTTCTATTTTTAAAAGTAACCAGGTAAAGGCAGACTTTCTTTCCCATTATAAAGATATTCCATTTCTAATGTTAGAGGACACACCGGACGATCCGGACATTCCATATCTGATTGCTGGCAACTACTCAGAGCATGTCACCGAGCAGGTGGAATATATCCTAGACCACAACCCGGAATTAGAGGCAATTGCTTTTGCAAATAATAATATGGCAAAGGCAGGATACCGCGTCTGTGCTGCAAGAAACCTTCTGGTGGGATATGACATTGACCACGCAAAAACCATGGAACCACCACTGACCAGTGTTTCCCACAGCAGCTTCCAGTTCAGCTACCAGGCATTACAGAATGCGCTTATGCTCTGTCAGGGAAAGAAGCCACAATCCTGCCGGATGTCAGCCATTTTTCACCAGAGAAGTTCCTGCGGTTGCCAGCTGTACACTGGCTTTACCACACTGCGTCATATCAGCATGGAACGGCTGCGTAAATGCCTGCCAAAGGATGCCATTACTGCAAGACTGGGCGGTGACGAATTTGTTTCCTTTATTTTAACCGATATATTAAAGCATTCCGACGCAATACTCTATGAGGAAAAGGTCAAACGGCGTGCAAGCATCAAGAAGTAGTCTATGACTTACTCTCCAAATCAGCATATAAAATGCCGGATGGTAAATCCATCCGGCATTCTTAAACCTCTCTTTTATTCATCCATTCCCCATTTGTCTTTCATGTATTCTTTTCCAAATCCGGAACCGATATTTTCATTGATTCTCCGGCCAAAGCATGCATAAAATCCAATTATTGCGGCGAATATCAGAATTCCAATAAATATAACCATAGTAAGTCCCCCTTCCTATGTCTCTTTATCTTTTCCAAAGTATAGCACAAGTATGTAAAGATGTCACTTATCTTTTTAAGGAACGGTACTATTTATAGAAATATCTTTTGTTTTACAAAACAACCAAAAGCTTTCCCTCACAAGAAGAAAGAATTATCTTTTTTTCCTGCAGCTGCGGAACCTCCACTGATGTCAGTGTCACACTGCCGGTGCCGGTATTTAAAAATACCAGGACTTTGTCGTCCCCAAAACTACGTAAAAATACATATACTCCCATCATATCATTGCAGTAAATTGTCCGGTAATTGCCTTTGCGTAATGCCACATGCTCTTTTCGGAGTGCAATCCAGCAGCTGAACTTCTCTGCCAGATTTTCCTGTAATCTGTTGTTTTCTGCCTGCTGCTCCATTACTGCCTGCCAGTCCATGGCTGCCCGATACTCCAGTTCTTTCATTCCCTCGATATACACTTCATCCCCGTAGAATACCGATGGCACGCCCACTCCCATAAAGAGATAGAAAAATGCCAGCTCCATTCTCTTTCTATTTCCATTGCAATAGCTTAAAAATCTCGGAATATCATGGGAATCCAGGAAATTCATCTGTGCCAGGCTCACCTGCCATGGGTAGCGGTAAATCATCCGCTGCATCTGGGCATCAAATTCACTGACCGAAAGTTCTCCCTTTCCAAAAAAATCCCGGCACAGATAAGAAAAAGTATAATTCATCGTAGAATCAAACTGGTCTCCCTGAAGCCAGATGCCTGCTTCTTCCCAGATTTCGCCTATTAGAAATATATCCTCTTTTACCGCTCTCACCGCATGACGGAAGGCTCTCCAGAATTCATGATTGATTTCATTTGCCACATCCAAGCGCCAGCCGTCAATATCTGCTTCCCGAATCCAGTAAGTTCCAACATTGCAAAGGTACTCCACCACTTCAGGATTTCCGGTATTAAGCTTTGGCATTTCCTTTACATAGGCAAACGCCTCATAATTCGGCGGATCAGCGTACTGTATCGTTTCCGGCAGGTGATAAAACCAGTTATAATATCTTGATGCTTTTCCCTTCTGCCGCACATCCCGGAATGCAAAGAAATCTGCTCCACAATGATTAAATACACCATCTAAAATAACCCGGATTCCTCTCTTGTGGCACTGCTGCACCAGTTCTTTTAAATCCGCTTTATTTCCAAAACAGGGGTCGATTTCAAAATAGTCAATGGTATCATATTTATGATAAGACGCTGCTTCAAAAATCGGATTCAGATAAATGCAGTTAATTCCAAGCTTTTCGATATAGTCAAGGTTTTCACAAATTCCTTTCAGTGTACCACCCAGATGATTCTTGCAAATCCGGTCCGGTAAAATTTTTCCATTGCTGTCGCTTTTTTCATCCGGCAAAAGCATATGCCTTGTCGCTTTTTCCGTCAGTTCCCGTCTGTCATTTGCAAAACTGTCCGGGAAAATATGATACATAACAATGTCTTCTGCCCACTCCGGGATATCTAAAATATCCTCTCTTCTAATATATGGAAACTGGAAATATTCTGCCCTGCCACAGGACAGTTTCTCTGCAAATCCTCTTCCATAATAATAAAGGCTTTCTATATCGTCCTCTAACCGGAAATAATAGCATACCCTGGTATATGGAGACGTAATCTTAACTTCATAATAATCATAAAGCATATCGGATGCCACATGTTCCATTTCACTTTGTTTCACCGGAAGTGGCTCTTCCATTGCCACCCGGTCTCCCCAAAGCAGCACGCACCGTTTTAAATCGCCCTTTTTACAACGGATTCTTATTACCAGCCGGTCTTCTTTTTCTGCAAAAGCAAATTGTGACAGTGGAATATGCAAAATTGCTTCTTTTTCCATTTTATTTCTATCCTTTCACACCACCTGCAGTAAGACCGGATACCATATACTTTTGTATACAGAAGAAAATAATCAGCACCGGAACAGATACCAGGATAGCGGCTGCGGAGAACATTCCCCAGCTTCTGGTGTAATCGTTGGACTGTAACTGATATAATCCACCTGCCAGTGTATAACTGTTTTCATTCAGTAGAAATGTTGTGGAAAACAGATATTCATTCCATACAAAAATAAGTACCATCACAGAAGTTACAATGATTGCCGGACGAGCCAGCGGCATTACTACCTTCCACAGCAGCTGGAAATCCGATGCACCGTCAATTTTCGATGCTTCTTCGATTTCTATCGGAATGGTATCAAAATACCCCTTCATATTCCAGATAGAGAAAATGCACATGCTTCCCGCATAAATAATCACCAGTCCCAGTTTCGTATCCAGCATATTCATCTGTTTTAAAAGACGGAATAATGCAAACATGGACAGAATCTGCGGGAATGCATTTAAGAGAAGCAGTAATTTTAAAATGCCATTTCTTCCCTTAAAACGGTATCTTGAAAATGCATAAGATGACACCATGGCAAATCCGATAGCAATAACCATTGTAAAGAAGCTTAATACGGCAGAGTTATAAAACCACCGCAAAAACGGCTTCTGCGTCAGTATATTTTTATAATTATCCAGCGTAAATTCTTTTGGAAACAAAGATAATCCGGAGGACAATGCTCCACTTCCCCTTTCAAAGGAAAGATTCAACGCATATAAAATCGGTACCAGTGCCAGCAGACACAGTATAGTATAAAAAATATGTAAACCGCTAAGCTGTAAAATCTGTTTTCTCTTTTTCTTAGTCATAATTTTCCTCCTTTACCCCTCGATTGGTAAACAGCGAAAATACCATGATGAGGAAAAAGATAATAATAGATACCGCAGAGGACAGCCCATAGTTATTTGAAACAAACGCATTCTGCTGTGCATAAGTAATTACGGTCTGTAAGGTTGCCCCTGAATATGCTCCCTTCTGCATCGTAAGAAGATATACGATATCAAACTGCTTAAATGTGGTAAATGTCGTCATAATAACCGCCGGTGCAATAATTCCTTTCATTGCCGGAACGGTAATATGGATGTTCTTTGACCAGAAACCTGCTCCATCCAGTTCTGCGCTTTCATAATAGCTGCGGTCAATGCTGGACAGTGCACCGTCTATCATCATAATCATAAACGGCAATGCCATCCACAGGTTTAGAGTCATGCAGGAGAGAAATGCCGGCACATTGGTGGAAAGGAAATTTACCTTTCCAAAGCCAAGTGCCACCAGAATCTTATTCAGAAGACCAAACTCTGTGTTATAAATGCCTACCCTCCACAAAAGAATGGACACATATGCAGGCATTGCCCACGGGAACATCAAAAGAGTCTTGTATACACGTTTTCCCTTTAAATCTTCTCTTTGAAATCCCAATGCAATAAAATATGCCACAACTACCTGTATCACCATATTTAATGTGGTCCAAAGTAATGTTGTAAACAGTGCTCCAAGGAAACCGGAGTCTGCCTTTAATAATGCCCTGCTATAGTTGGATAGTCCGATAAATTCATAATTTGACCAGTGAAAAAGATTCATATTGGTCAGTGATATATAGCCCGTATAAATAATCGGGAATACAATAACCATTCCAATCAATATCAGTGCCGGCATACTGTAAAGCCATGGTGTTAATTTCCGTTTGTTCTTCATATACACACTTCTCTTCCTAATTTTCCTCTTTATTGCTTCTAAACAAACTCCTGCTTACTGCATATCTGCAATGGCATCCAATGCCTCCTGTTGATAAGTCTCTGCTGCAGTGTCAATATCTTCCCCTGATTTGTTGACTGCTGCCAAAAATTCTTCTGTCGGTCCCCACATAACGCTCATCTGTGGAATGTTTGGCATAGGCTGTGCAGTTTCTGCAGTTGCTTTCATTGCCATAATCATCTCATTTGCAGCAACATCTGCGTCATCATATGCTTTGCTGTTTGCCGGTGCACAGTTTGATTTATTCGCCAATGCAATACCTACTTCCGGGCTTGCAATTGTCTCTAATACTTTTGCAATTGCTTCTTTCTTATTTTCTGCTGCATATTTTAAGACACCAATGCTCTGTACACCTGAATATGGTGCCAGTCCGTTTCCATTCGGAAGTTTAAAATCCGCCAAGGATTTAATACCAAGGTCAATGCCCGCTGCCTTGATTCCGGATACCAGCCATGGTCCACCGATGATTGCTGCTGCCTGGCCTTCATTGAATAATGCAGTTACTGTGTTGTAATCTCCATCCGCCTCCAATGCTGCAAATTTCTGATTGTATGCGATAGCATCCTTGGTTTCCTGTGTATTTAATCCAGGATTTGCATCTTTATCAATAATATATCCACCAAAACCATTGATCACCGGTGCCACATTGTATGCGGTAGAATGCTGATTAACCAGTGCATAAGTTCCTGCATCCACATCGGTATGTGCTACCATATAATCATACAGTTCATCTGTTGTTTCCGGCACATCACCTTCCCATTTTGCCTTATTATACATAAAGAGCAATGTCTCATAATAAACCGGCATCAGGTACTGGGTATCCTTATAATTACCTGCTTCTACGGTCATCGGTAATAAATCCGCCATTACATCCTCACTGATAACATCCGTAATCGGAGCTAAAATCCCCATTTCTGCAAATGTTCCCAATGAATCATGTGCATAAAGATACATATCCGGTCCGTTGGATTCATCATTTCCATATAACTGAAGCTGGTCGGTCAGACCGCTCTTCTTTTCAAAGGTAACCTTGATATTATCCTCTGCCAGTTTCTCATTCGCACAATCTGCAATTGTCTGCATGATATTCTCATCCCCATCATGCCAGATTTTTACTTCTGTCATTTCATCCTCTGCATCATTTCCAAGTACTTCTGTAGTCTTTCCTTCGTCTTTTCCTGCATCTTTTCCACAACCGGATAATGTGCCGATTGTCATTGCGGTACAAAGTAACAAACTCAACACCCTTTTCTTCATAAAAATACCTCCGTTTTCCGGTTTCTTTAGGAAACCGTTTTCTTTATTCTTCTTTTTTTCATGCAATTGGTTCCTCTTGCTAAGTCTATATTTATCACTTTTTTCCCTTGTTCACAATGTCTATTTGTCAAAAATGATTGACTTTGTTAGGAAACCGCTATACTATATTTGTAAATTTATACATTTTTTCAGGAGGTATTTTATGTCTGTTACCATCAATGATGTTGCCAATGAAGCCGGTGTTTCCAAATCCACTGTTTCTAAAGTTTTAAATCACTGGACCACCATATCCCCAGCCACTGTGGAAAAGGTTCATGCAGCAATTGAAAAGCTTCATTATACCCCTAACTCCCGGGCTGTAAGCTTTGCAAAAGGTGCTACTTCCAATATTGTCTATCTTACCAATCTGGAGAAAGATACTGCTTATCGGAATCCGCATATGTTTGACATTATGTGCGGCGTACACCATACCTTGTCCGAAAACAACTATTCCCTGACGCTTGTCAACACTTCTGAAGAACGCTATCCCGGAGAAAAAGTTAGCGAAGTTATCACAAGCGGTTCCTCCGATGGTCTTATCATCCACGGCTCTGCCATTAATAAAGAAATTGCAAATCTTATTCTGGATGCAGGCTTTCCACACATTATCATTGGGCATCCGAGTTTTGAAAGCCGCTTATGCTGGGTAGATACCAACCACGCCCTTGCCGGTGAATATGCCGCTGCCCACATGATAGCCTGTGGTTATACAGATGTCGCCTTTATCGGAGAGCGCAAAACCGATTATATTTCTGCCCAGCGTCAAAAAGGATTTATGGCAGGCATGTTAGACAGAGGCTTTCACATTCCGGCTGCCCGTATCGGAAATACCGATTCCAGCTGCCAGCACGCTTATTCTGTTACTTCTGATATGCTGACACAGCCTGTACCGCCTCGCGCTATTGTATGTGAAAATAACACCCTCGCATTAGGTGTCATCCAGGCCGTCAAAGACCGGCAGCTTTCCATCCCGGATGACGTTGCCATACTTACCTTTGACGTCTACCCATATTCCAGCATCATCGACCCACAGCTTACCATTGTAGACATCAATGTCTATGATACCGGTGTGCAGGCAGGCTCCATGATGATCCGTAAGCTTCAGAACCCGGAACTTCTCATCCAAAGTTATACAACGCTTCCTGTTATCATCCAGGGAGAAAGCACCAGACCACTGCCATAAGAAACACCCCTGTCAATCTGACAGGGGTGTTTCTTTTGCGCTCATTATATGATAATTATTGATAAGCCAATCAGCTTATCATTAACTTTCATCGCTCACTATTTCATTTTCATAATGATATCTCTTGCAACGGCTTCTTCCACCGGTGTAGCAAATACGCCTTTCTCAAACTCTACGATTCCACCGATTCCTTTCTCTACAACGAAACGGAGTTTTCCGTCCCGGACTTTCTTATCCGTATATAATTTCTTAACCAGGGCTTCCCGGTCAATGTATTCCGGAATCTCTACCGGCAGCTTCGCTTTCTCTAACAGATTCTTTACTGCTGTTTTTTCTTCTTCTGTCATGTAACCAAGTCGGTGTGCCAGTTCTGTCATAGCTACCATTCCAATGGAAAGTGCTTCTCCATGAAGCAGTCTATAGTCACTGACTGTCTCAATGGCACGTCCTACCGTATGTCCTAGATTCAAGATTTCTCTTAAGCCCTGCTCCTTTTCATCCTTCATTACCACAGCATATTTAATCTGGCAGTTCTTCTTTGTGATGTATTCACATGCTTCTCTGTCTCCCGCAAAAATATCTTCCATATGTTTTTCCAGGAATTCAAACATTTCCTTATCTGCCATGCAGGCATGTTTGATTGTCTCTGCCATACCACTGGATAACTGTCGCTGTGGCAGTGTTTTCCATGCTGCAATGTCAAGATATACTTTCTCCGGCTGGTTAAAAAGTCCAATCAGATTCGTTGCCAGCGGTGTGTCTACTGCGGTTTTTCCACCAACAGATGCATCTGCCGCCGCCAAAAGTGTCGTAGCATAGTTAATGAATGGCACTCCTCTGCCATAGGTTCCTGCCAGAAATCCAGACAAATCGGTTACCACACCACCACCAACGGCGATGATGCAGCAGTCTCTCCGGAAGCCTGCCTCTAACATGGCATCTTCTACTTCTTCTTTCGTCTTTCTTGTCTTGCTGGTCTCTCCTGCCGTAAAAACAAATTCCCTTGCCTGATATCCAGCTTCCTGTAATAAGGTTACAATGTGGTCTGCGTAAAGCTCCTTCACCGTGCTGTCTGTAATTACTGCAAATTTCTTAATCTTTCCAACCAGACCGTTTTTTAAATCTTCTATTAACCGGTTCTCAAGCTGGTAGCCTATCTCGATTTCGTAACTGTCATCAACTACCTTCTTTAATTCTACCTGAAATACACTCATGTTTTTCTCCGTTCTATCCTGTGTCTTGTAAATCTGCGCCTGTCACAGATTTTTATTTCGTTTATTATACTATTTTGCTCTTTTCTCTGCAACCACAGGAGCTCTAATCGAAAGAAATTCCCTGTTTGCGAAATTTCCTATTTCATGCCAGATGCTTCTCTATATATGCAAGATATGGTTTCTTATTTACCTTATCCTGATTTACCACATACCAGTCATAAGCTTCTTTTAATCCATCCGCCAGTGGCTTCGTCCCACTCATAAGTGCAAGCTGTTTCGTAACGTCCAGTGCATATTTATAATTATAAAAGCTGAAATAATTACGCTGCTCTTCCTCCGCTGTAACTTCCACAAACTCTGCCTGCTTTCCGGCCGCCTGATAGCACAGTGTCACCCATTCACGAATGGATATGCTCTCTTTATTTCCAACATTGAAAATGTGCTGCTTTGGGTGTCTTTCCACTAGAATATCTATAAATCTGCACAAATCTTCCACATGGAAAAATTGCAGCTTCATGCTGCCCTCCCGTGGCAGATAAAATTTCCTGTTTTCCAATGCACAGTCAAATACAAAGGCTTCCCGGTATACATTATTCACCGGTCCATATAAATAAGGCGGTCTAAGGATATATGCCTTCAGATTTCTCTCCATCAGTGCTGCCTCAGCCGCTATTTTATTTGTTCCATATACACCCCAGTGCACATTTTCTGCAAGCTGTGTTTCTTCCGTAAATGGTGCCGGCGCATATTCCGGATATACGGCACTTGAACTTATAAGAACATAATCTTTGTAACTTTCCAATGCATTCAGCAAATCCTCCACATCTTCCCTAGTATATGCGGTATCAATTACCAGGTCAAAATGCAGTCCCTGCAGTGCATCACCGATCGCATGCCTGTCTGCCTGAATCAGTTTTACAGCCGCCGACTGCGGTCTGGTGTTTCGATTTAACACATAAACCTCATCACCTTTTGCCACATAATGCTCTGCAATAAACCGACTCACAAATACAGTGCCACCAGTTACCAAGATTTTTCTCATACTTGTCCTCCTTGTGCATGGGTTTCTATGAAATTTTTATTATTCCCGCTCTATTGTTAAAACCATACATTCTTTAGATTCGGTAAATCCGCAGGCATGATACAAGGCTCTGCCACTCTCCGTTGTATCCAGGATCAGTTCTGTCACACCACGCAATTTGGCTTCATTTATCAGAAGTTCCATCATATGGCGGGCAATCCCCTGTCCACGATAGTCCTTCTTCGTATATACATTCATAATATGTCCACGTTTTCCAGTAGGATGGGCAAATGTCGGCATGACTTCAATATAGCTGACCGACGCACAGCCAACTACTTTTCTTCCATCCATTGCCAGAATGGTTGTCTGGTTGCCATCTTCAAAATACAGTCTGCTGCTGTCGACCAGATTATCCGGAAAAGTATAATCCTCTGACAAATCATTTACTTCCCGCAGCATCTCCAACCGGGTACTCATCAGATTCTCCATATCTCTTCGTGACGCATTCATATATGTTATCATAATCATTCCTCCAGGTCGCATTTTTTCTGTCTTCTTCGTACAGCAGTATCATATCACAGAACGGAGGAAATAATACTTAATTTTTTGTGATTTCTCTTTTTATTCACTCTTCCTGCGGTGTCACATCATGGGATCATAATCCCTAAGTTCTCTATTGGCATTATACAACGAAATCCATTTTTG
>OGQO01001941.1_pt1 | contig 17335 bp, 19 predicted proteins | sample 1553241 | NCBI WGS metagenome assembly OGQO01 (sample SAMEA2579933, study PRJEB22360) | human gut metagenome | biome: human gut; feature: human-associated habitat; material: faeces | place: Denmark | collected 2008/2010
AAGGATAGCTTGGGGGGCGGGGCTGTTCCCCCCGGCCCGCCGCTCCTTCATCATATCCGTCGCGGCGGTCTCGCGCAGGCTGTCCAGTGTCGCCAGCTCCGACCTGCGCCCCATTCTCTCAAGGATGCCGTACTCCACATTGCGGCAAAGCGACTCATCGCTCATATCGTGAGGGAGCGCCTTGGCTTTCTGAATCATAGCATAGGCGTTGTCAAGCTCATTCAGATGGCAGTAGGCGTCGGCCCAGTGGGCCAAGGTATTGGCGGAGACCTTCCTGCCGTCGTAAACGGAATGCCATATCCCGATAGCCTTATCCGACTGATGATTGCTGTCGTAGGCTCTGGCAAGATGGTCAAGAAAGAATACCTTGAAGCCCTCATTGGCGTTTGCCATCACATCCGGCTCCATAGCGACGAGAGAGTCGAGCATCGTCTTATAATTCCTCTCCACACAATACGCTCCGGCAACGGCAAAGCGCGCTTCGCGCACCTTATCCGGCCATTCCAGCTTCCGGAATATGTCGACGGCCTTGTCGGCGTAATATCTGCTGACCGTCCCGTTAAAGCCCTGGCTATACACGCTCGACAGGAGCAGATATACAATTCCGAGGTCAACGGTATCATTCTGCTGTATCGCCAGGAATTCGGCATCCTTCAATAATTCAAGTCGGGCCACCGGATTACCGGTACGTTCTGCCTCGGCGGATTTTACGATCAGCCATCTTATGCCGTCCTTATCGTATGCATCTGCGAATTCCCTGTCTACCTCCGCAATCTCGGCCGAATCGAGCGGAGCGTGATTGCCGTTGACCACATATATATACGCTCCCTGCACTAACTGCCGGGCCCGCTGGCGCTGCGACATACGCGCCCTGTCCATACCGGCCAACATCGTCATGGCGGAATCGGGATGGTGGGCGATAAGTGATTCAGCCTGCGAGAGTCGCTCGTCGAAGCTGCCGCCGGAACAGGCGGCGAAAATGCATGCTACGGCGATTGTCACAAGCGCCGGGATAAAGGAATACAGTTTGCCGATACGAGGTCTATTCATACCAAGATGGTGTTCTGTTAATGTGAATCAAGTGCAAATTTACAAAAAAAACGATTATTTTTTGTAACTTTGCACTTGAAACTGAGACACCAATGAACGAAATAGACAATAACAATAGCAACTTGCAGTCTGATAAAGAGAATGAAATAATCCTTTATCAGCCTGATTCTACTCTGTCATTGGATGTCAGAGTGGAGAATGAGACCGTATGGCTTACACAGGCGTAGATGACAGAGTTGTTCCAAACCACAAGGAACAATATTACTCTACATATCCGCAATATATTCAAGGAAGGAGAATTAGAGGAATCTTCAGTATGTAAGGAATCCTTACTAACTGCCGCCGACGGCAAACGATACAAGACGAAATTCTATTCGCTTGATGTCATAATATCAGTTGGTTATAGGGTAAAATCCATCCGTGGTACCCAGTTCCGCATATGGGCCAACAAGGTTCTGAAAGAATACCTTTTGAGAGGTTACAGCGTCAACCAGCGACTGTTATATATGGAGAGCCGCATTGACCGACGTTTGTTGGATCACGATAAACGGCTTGATGATTTGACCGACAAGGTTGATTTCTTCATCCGCGCATCCCTCCCTCCAAAAGAAGGTGTATTCTTCAACGGACAGATATTTGATGCGCATGAATTTATCTGCCGTCTTATCAAGAGCGCGAACAAACGGATTATTCTTATTGACAACTATGTCGATGAATCAGTGTTAGTCCAGCTTGACAACCGAAATCCCGGTGTGTCAGCCCTGATATACACCGGAGAGATAAGCCGCACATTCCGTCAAAGCGTCAACAGGCATAACCGCCAGTATGCGCCAATAGATATTAGGACCGCAAACCGGATCCATGATCGGTTCCTGATTATTGATGATACGCTTTATCATATAGGGGCATCCATAAAAGACCTCGGCAAGAAACTTTTCGCATTCTCGAAACTGGAAATTTCCCCGGACTATATTCTCGCTAATATTTGAGGTCGCAATTTAAGACCTTGAAAGACTCTTTATAAGGCTCTGCTTCGGCATGGCTTTTTCTGTTATGAGGCTTCATAATCGGCTGTGATAGTCCATTAGCGGTAGTGAGCTACCACCCGTTAACCACTCAAATCGTATATAAACTTTGCATTGTCGAGGAATAATTCCCGATGCCTTCTTCCAGGGGCAATCCGAAAGAAGGGAATCAGATTTATCCATTTTAGTTGAATTTGTATTTTATTCATCTGTAAGGATAAAGTAACTATTTAATATTAAGCCTTGAACATACTTTCGATTTTGGCGGCTCCCGCAAGGATGTCGGAGAATGTCGGGACTTTATCTTCATAGATTATGTTCGCAACCATTGTATCGTAGTCGTTCTTCCATTCCTCTATGTAGGATACAGTACCCCCAATCCCAAAACCTTGTCAATTTTGGGATAGCAATAGATGCCACGAGCCACCCTTATCAGTTTTTGGGAAACAGTCAGCCGTTCAAAGGCTTTCTGAACCGCCCTTGAATCGCCATATCCTGCGTAATCAAGTGGTGATACTATCGTACCCCTTCCGCGTTTAGATATACTTGTAATTATCCTTTCCTCAAGAGACTGCATCTTATCATTGGAGTAATTATGTCGCAAATTTACGATATTTTTGCGACAAAACAAAATCGCAATGGCCTCACAAATTGATAATTATGATTCATGGCTCCTAAAAGGAATACAAAATAGGAAATATAAGCGTTTTACTCCTTTCTGCGCATTTTTTACTCGTTTATTGCGTGTTTTTCATCAGCCATGCGCATTTCCATACGCTTACACTCTCAAAACTGAACATAGGCAATCTGTCAGACAGTTCAATTTTCTGCGACAAATATCTCTTGCAGTTCCTCACAGAAGACTCTCGATACTCGGCTACATTCACCGTAACTGGTAGAGATGCTATACTTTGAATTATAAAACTTGCGGCTTATGCCAAGAGAGACCAACATCCTGGAGAGCCATTCATCTCTAACTTCTTTCGGAAGTCGCCGCAACAACTGGTTAATGAGAGAGCATATACGCACTTTCTCCCTTTCCTTTATCTTCAGAACAGAATCGGATGCCCTAAGATTCATTGCATCGAGAAAGTTGGTGGTGTGGCATTCTTCAAATTGTTTGCCGTTACACAGCTCATAGATTCGGATAATCAGACCGGACTTGAAGTAATCCTTTGTCGCATCTGACGAAGCCCTCAACCGTTACCGCGAGGAACAGAAAGCTAAGCGATGCAGACAAGGAACCAAACTACACTAAACCCAACGTACCACCGAGAGGATCTAGAGATTCTCCCGGTGGATTTTTTTTGAGTTCTTAATCCGAATTGATACTGGCGAATAATTCTTTTAACCCTGGTATAATCTTACGATATGATTCTGGTATAATTTCTCCATTATCCTTTTCTCCATTATACCAATTCTCTATTTGAGCTTGTGGGTAGCTGGCTAAAACTGTAGCCTTTAACAAGTTGCAAATATGTTGAACATCTGCATACTGATCAGAATCGGCATATATGCTACTACTCATTGATGTTTTTGACGCGCCAGCAGTTTTGACGTGTAACTGTTTGAGATTACCAGCATAATCTGTGGTTATCCAGTGGAGAACAATTTTCAATTCATCCATATTTGTTTATCTATAAAATTTAAATCCTCTTTTTTCTAGTCGCCGTTTTATTGACCCTTCTTGAGCATCTTTTATAAACTGTGGAAGTAAATTTAGAATCACTCCCATTACATCATCTGCTCGATATTGAACATTTTGATTACCCAAGTTTGCTCTTCTAATGGACTTAATTATATTCTTACCTTGCTTAGAATCCAGACGATTAATTGATGAAATAATACCGTTTATGAGCGTATTGAATTCCACTAAACCGTCAAGATCGGAATTATCTTTTGATGTATAATCACCTAGCAAATGTAAATCATATGCCATTGCAGCAAAGAAATTCGCATAGCTTGCATCACGTCCACCTGACGCGAAACCAAAAAGCCGTTCAGTTTTTTTATTAATCAAACCGTTCCTTCGTTTCTGTTCCCTTCTAAGATGTGTAAGAAAGGCGTCTTTCATAGAGGGAAAGTACTTCCTATAATTCTCGGCACCATATTTCATTCGTGTGTATGCTAAGACTTTATTTTCCAACCCCGGAGTCCATGGAATCCCATTGAAGTTCCAGTGGAAAAGCATCCTGTGTTTACATTTGAAACCTGGAAATGCAGTCGTCAACTGCGCGTAATATGGTTGGTGTTTATCGATCATATCAGAAGATATGAAACACAACCAATTATAAATATCCGGATTATATTCAAGACCAAACGCTGCTAATATCTCACTCGCATGAGTATGTTTGTCTGGATGTCCATAAACTCTTACTGGAAATATTATAATCAATATTAACAGAATTAGCGATATTCGCATTTTCTTCGCATGCATTTTTATCAAAACCATTGGCACATACTATTCCAAATTCCGCTACACCAATTAGCAAATCCATTCCAGGCTTTTTTATACCATGAATCACCTTCATCTTCAACAGGGGCCTCTTTATATCCATATTCCACTAAATAGTTAGAGTTGGCAAAATGCCTTTCTCCATTATATTGAATGTAGCAAGGGACAAGAATTTCATTCTTATTGTCATATTTATAGCATATTTCTATGCCTCTTATGTCATCAAAAATGAACCTAACATATGTTATACCGTTTTGAAGTTGTGTATTCCTTATATTTGAAACTTCAATAGAGTCACCTAAAATAATATAGGTAATATTATTATGTTTTAGTTCCTGTTTTTTGCCATTGCCTCGATGTGCAACTATATTTGATATGGATGATGCTGGGGTTGTTTTTTCGTGTTTCTTGAGAAATTTTATGATACTTTTGATATCCTTTTCACTTAATATAAACTCTGATTGTCGAGGATAATCTTCTCGTTCTATAGAAGCATAATCTATATTCGGTTTGACTCTGAATTCATCTTCAGATTCAGCAGTCTCCAAATACAGAAATTTAAGATTCGGATTTTGTTTAAAGCAATCAACATCCTCAATTTCCTCTAACTTGATATTATCTTGGTTTTCTAAGTTGTATTGAGTCAATTTTACTTTTTCTCCTTCATGCTTTTCTATCCACATTTTTACATGATGAAGGTCTACATTATATTTTGATGAGAATGTAAATGTTATTTTCTTTCCTATGTCAACTGATTGATCGCAGAAAAAGCCGACACCAAGAAACCATTTAGAGCGATACCATGGTCGGGATGCCAATCCTTGTAACGTAAATGTCTCGTTGAGGAAATTCCAAATATTTGATTGTTGCGCAATCAACATATTAAGCATAGCATCCAAATCAATAGAAGCTTGATTATTGAATGCTGCCATAAATGCAATGTATTCAGGAACATCTTTTGATATTTTGGATATTATTGAACTGGCAGCTAACAATATGGCAGTCTTGTCTATTGAATTATCACTATCAAGAGCACTGCGCAGAATATCCAATGCTTTCATTGGATTCCCTAAATATTTGTCATAAACTAAGCTGCATTGTATTATTGCCATGCTATTTGCAGGAAGATTATTTAGAACGACTTCTATATTCCTCTCAATTTCATTCGCTGAAAGACAATTTAGATTCGAAAGTCGTGCTAAAGCAATCAACCCACTTTTCTCATCAACTCTATATATTGGGGCTCTTTGATAATACTGTTCATATTTTGAAAAGCAGTCTTGAGCTTTTTGAAAATTGCCACAATCCAAATACCCCATTCCCAAATAGTAGTAGTAATCTGCCAGATGCCCGAATTTTGATGAATTATCCAACAGTAATCTCACCATGCGTTGTGCATCGGGATCAGACACAATCTTCTGAAACTGCTGTGAACTCTGTTCCGTAAGCCTGTCAGATTCTTTGAGATTATATTTTTGATACAAGGAGAAAATAATACCAAGGGCTTCCTTTCTTAGATTTACAAAAGTCTTCAAATCTTCTTTACGCAATTCCCACATTGCTTGGAGCTCTTCTATTTGAAGTTCATTATCTGCTGTCTTATACTCAACAGACGAGCGAGCAGCAGTTAGCAAAGCCTGAAATCCTATTTGCATTCCCGTATTTCCGCCTCCCGTCACTAACATTGTATTATTAAGAGCTCCTGATAAAGCCTGCCATTTGAGATTATCCTGCTTAATTGAGTTTACCCTGCGTAATAGGGACTTCTCTTCTTCTGTAATTCCGAGAGAACCTATTGCGTCAATTAAGTCTACTCTAAATTCGGCTATTTCAGGTAAGCCGACTATGTGTTGGATTGTAAGATTGTTCAAAAGTTGGTCTGTTTCATGCTCAAGAACAGACATTGACTTATTGTTTATTATGTTAGTGAGGGTGTTAACACAGCTGTTCATTTGAGCTACAACAAGCTCATTTTCAACAGCAAAAATGTTTATCGTGGAAATGCTTGATATAATTGTAAATATGATAGTAACAATTGTCTTCATAGCAATCTCAACAATTTGAATTTTTATGTTCGGCAATTAGGTCTTTAACACTAATCTCCAATAAGTTTGCGATTCTGTTAAGTGTATACAAATCTGGTTGAGTAGTGTTTGTACACCATTTAGAAACAGTAGTAGGATTTGTTCCTAATTGTTCGGATAACCATTTGCCAGTGCGTTTTTTCTCGCAAAGGGTTATTATTATCCGGTTTAAATCTTTCTTCATTGCTATAAATCTGTTTTGGATGCAAATTTAATGCTTTGAAAGCTAATTAGCAAATCTTTTCAATTAAAGAATGAAACGCAGAACGGCGATGCCGAAGAACTGCGTCAACGCATTGCAGACCTTAATGGTGAACTTCGTGTCACCGAATCATCACTTGAAGACAAACGCCAAAAACTCAAGACCGCCGACCGGCAGCTCGCACAGCTTCAGGATGAATTGAAGTCTGCCAACGAGAAACGCTCCAATGCGTTGAGAGAATATCACAATTTCACGGAGAAGAACCAGGAACAAATGCGCATGAGACTGACGGATGCCGTGTTCGGAAGGTCTGTTGTCGATATGCGCTCTCTGCTGGCGGCAATGACGCCGGAACAAAAAGCCGGCTTCGACGGGGAATTTCTCATGGCAATGGCGGAGAAGCCCAACGAGATATTGAAGTGTGCCATGTGTCTGTTCGCTGGATATTTCGATGGCGCAAACCAATTCGCCCAGTCTTGCGGAGGCGGCGGCACATCTTCCGACTTGCCGTGGGGACGCAATCCGGATGAAGATGACCGCCTCTTTGCCTACCGCTGCATGATTCAGGCGCACAAGAGGCTGAAACCGTCTCATGCCAAACGCAGCACTCTTAGTAGATGACAAAACGGTGAAAAATTGATATCGACAAAATCAGTCGGCTAATACACCAACAAGCCAATCGGTAACAAGCTTCACGGCATATTCTGGCGTGATGGTGTAGGTATGGTCTTCGCCGGGAATAAGGATAAGTTCGCTATCGCTAAGGACTTTGTTGTATAGTTGTGCGTAGGTGAATGGCACAACCTGATCTGCCATTCCGTTTATAATAAGAGCTTTCCCGTTATACTTAGATGCGGTATCATAAATAGGCAAGGTCATGGCAGTCTGAATATAATCACGACCGAGTTTTAGGCCCCTCGGCAACTCATAAAATGGTTGGTCGAGATGCCATGGGTCAAATTTCGCACCCTGCGTAATGCCTCTGATTGCGTCCTCGCGCAAAACTGCGGCGGCCGATAGGAGCACCTCGCATTTAATCTGCTTGTCGCCACAATCACCGCTCACCATAGAGGTGACAACGCCGCCTTGCGAATGTCCGACGAGGGATATGTTTTCAGTGACGGAAAGAGAGCGTACATAGGATATGACACACAACAGATCCTCTATTTCATTAAGGACGGTCATGTTCTGGAATTCGCCTTCACTCTGCCCGCAACCGTTGAAGTCATAACGGAGTACGCCTATTCCATTCTCGTTTAAGATTTTTATGATAGGCTCCCATAGATGGAATGTCATATCACCACCGAAGCCGTGCGACAAAATGACCATCGGGCATTTTTGCGATGCTTCAAGGAGCGGCAATGATATTTTCGCCGCCAGTTTTCCTTGTGAGCCAATGATGTAGAACAGCTCATCGTTAGCCGGAACCTTGTCTGTCAAAGATGTGGCTCCAAATGTTTCGTTATTCATAAATATGGATATTAAAACCAATATTAGTGTCTGCAAATATTTCATATATTTCTAACCATTACATAGTGCCAAGAGTTCAAGAACAAGAAATGAGCCGTTGTGATATGAAATTTGAGCTTCTAAGAAATTGCCGACTGCTTATTTATTATTAACTTTGCAACCTAAAAAGAATCACGGCTATGGCAATAGATACTGAAGAGAATCTCGGCCCGATGAAGCTGATATTCAACTATAACAATGTGTTTTACAGCTTCTTTTATGATGATCTCAGCGGCTGCATACACCGCTCGCGAGAGTATGCGCTGAATTATGTGTACTCCGGGGAGATGATTCTAGACAACGGAACCGAGAAGATACATGTTCGTAAGGGTGAATGTGTTTTCATTCCTCGTGACCACCATATCACGATGTACAAGAAAACATATCAAGGTGAGCGTTATTGCGGTATCTTCCTGATGTTTACCCGCAATTTCCTCAGAGAGATGTATGGCAAACTGTCGCTCAACAAAATCAAGACAAAGACGGAAAAGCTTCCCGAAGGTGTCATCAAATTGCCCAAAACTGTTGAACTTGCCAGCCTATTCGCGTCTATGACTCCATATTTCGACCCCGAAGTCAAGCCGAAGGATAATTTCATGGAGCTTAAACTACAGGAAGGTCTTATGGCTCTTTTAGCAATAGACGAGCGTTTCGTGCCGACGATGTTCGATTTCAACGAGCCTTGGAAGATAGATATTCTGGGCTTTATGGAGGACAACTTCATGTGCGACCTAAGCATAGAAGAGATAGCTCACTATACCGGTCGCAGTCTCGCAACATTCAAACGCGATTTCAAGAAAATCAGCGACCTTACCCCGGAGAAGTGGCTTATCAAGAAGCGTCTTGAAAAGGCGTATGAACTTATGAAGACCGGGAAGAAGAAAGTAGTGGAGGTATATGCCGAAGTCGGTTTCCGCAATCCCTCACATTTCTCAACCGCCTTCAAAAAAGAGTTCGGCATTGCCCCGACTGCGGTAATGAACTAAAAAACGCAACTGAACTTTTCAGAAACTATGATTGAGCCTCACAGTAACTTTGCTGTGGGGCTCTTTGTGTAATTTTGCACCATGAAAATCATGAATCTCATAATATCTATGATTATGACAATGACAGCAAGCGCCTGTAACCATTCAGATGACAACATCAAAAAGGGGGAACAGGATCCGGTTCAGCCCGTATTGAGTGAAAAAGGCCGGTTTGACCTCTCTAAAGGGACAAACGGAAATCCACCCGTCATAAAACTCAGCAGCGGATATGATATGCCGATTGTAGGTCTCGGCACCTATAGTCTTCACGGCGACAAATGTGTGAACGCAATATTATCAGCAATCAGGCTCGGATACCGCAAGTTCGACACCGCAAGTTTCTACGGCAATGAGGAAGAAGTCGGACAGGCGATACGTCAGGCAATAGAAGAAGGTCTCATTAAACGTGAGGATGTATTCGTGACCACAAAACTATATCCCAACGAGTTTGCCGATGCCGAGAAGAATATAGAGAAATGTCTCCGCAAGCTCGATATAGGCTACATCGACCTGATGCTTCTCCATCATCCTGGCTCACACGATGTGGAGGCTTATAAGACTATGGAGCGTTATGTAAAGGAGGGTAAAATTCACTCCCTCGGCGTTTCCAACTATTATATAAAGGAGATGTCGGAGTTTCTGCCGAAAGTAAACATCAAGCCGGTGCTTGACCAGAATGAAATACACCCTTATTATCAGGACAAGGCCGTGATAGAGTATCTGCATGACAACGGAATAGTGGTTGAAGCATGGTATCCGCTTGGAGGTCGCGGCTTCAACTCCGAACTGATGAAAGAGCCGGAAATCATGAGTATTGCCCGCAAACATGGAAAATCGCTGGTGCAGACAATACTTCGCTGGGACCTTCAGAACGGAGTAGTGGTTATTCCCGGTTCAAGCAATTCCGACCATCAGAAAGAGAACATCTCGATCTTTGACTTCGAGCTGACACCGGAGGAAATGAGCCGTATCGACGCTCTTGAACGCCGTGAGAAACATGACTGGTATTGATAGAAAAATAACCGAAACTCTATGAATATAAAAACGATACTGGCGGCAGTCTTGTTTGTATTAATATCCGGAACAGCAGACATTCACGCCTCAAATCCAAAAGAAAACAGAAACAATATGGAAAATCTGACTCTGACCAAAGAATGGGACAAGACATTTCCCAAGAGTGACAAAGTTGACCACAGCAAGGTGACATTCGTCAACCGCTACGGCATCACGCTTGCCGCCGATATGTATAAGCCCAAAGGCGCGACAGGCAAACTCCCCGCCATAGCCGTATGCGGTCCTTTCGGCGCAGTCAAGGAGCAGGCGGCGGGCCTTTATGCGCAGGAAATGGCGGAGCGCGGTTTCCTGACAATCGCCTTCGACCCCTCCTTCACAGGCGAAAGCGGAGGCACCCCCCGTTATATGACCTCTCCCGACATCAATACCGAGGATTTCAGTGCGGCTGTGGATTATCTTGTTACCAATCCTGATGTTGACCCTCAGAGAGTCGGCATCATCGGTATCTGCGGCTGGGGCGGCATAGCTGTCAACGCAGCGGCCTCAGATCCCAGAATCAAGGCTACTCTCGCATCTACGATGTATGATATGAGCCGTGTCAACGCCAACGGTTATTTCGATGCCGATGACAGTGCGGAAGCCCGCAATGCTCTCCGTGAGAAACTGGCGACACAGCGCACCGAAGACTATATCAATGGCACGCCCGCGCTCGGTGGAGGTGTCCCCGATGTTTTACCTGACGACGCACCCAAGTTCCTCCGTGACTACTATGACTACTACAAGACCAAGCGCGGCTATCATCCCCGCTCGCTCAATTCCAACGGCGGACGCAACGCCACATCTCCGATTCCGTGGATCAACTTCCCGCTGATGAGCCGCGCCGGTGAGATTGAGAACGCCGTCATGATTCTCCACGGCGAGAAGGCGCACTCTTTCTACTTCGGCAGCGACGCCTACAAGAAGCTTACCGTAACTCCCGGCAAGCCGAACAACAAGCTCTTCATGGTCATTCCCGGCGCAAGCCATACCGACCTCTATGACCGGAAGGACATCATTCCGTTTGACGAGATTCAAAAGTTCTTCAACGAGTATATCGGCAAATGAACCCAGTTATAGAAACGCTGTTAGGTCATCGGTCAATCCGCAGATTTACCGATGAACCTGTCAGCGATGATAATCTCACTCTGATTATAAAAGGGGCTCAGGCGGCTCCTAACTGGGTCAACCTACAGCTTGTGTCTATTGTCGCGGTAGAGAATCCGGAGCATCGTAAAAAGATGTCGGAATACTGCGGGGGTCAGAAACAAATAGCTCAGGCACCGGTATTTCTGATATTCTGTGCCGACTACAACAGAGTAGCGATAGCCTGTAAGAATTACGGACAAAACCTTGATGCAGTATTGGAAGATGTGGATACAGTCATCGTTGGAGCGCATGAAACCGGGATTGCACTTGAGGCTGCTGTCGTTGCAGCAGAGTCTCTGGGTCTCGGAATTGTTCCAATCGGCGACGTGCGTCTTCATGCTCAGGAAATGATTGAGGACTTGCATCTTCCGAAGTATGTGTTCCCGATGCTGGGACTCTGTATCGGGCATCCTGCCGAAGATCCCGATCTGAAACCCCGATTCCCGATGTCGGCGGTCCTGTCAAAAGAAGAATACAATTCTGATTTGACCGGTCTGATACATGAATACGACAAGGAGTATGCCGATTATCTGCTTCATCGGCCGTGGAACAATCGTGTTGGGAACTGGTCTGAACTCGCTGCCGACTTTTATAAGACACCGTTCCATTATCCCGGTGTGGCAAAAGCGTTGGCTCATCAAGGTTTCTTATCAGTAAAAGATTGTAAATGATTCTATGCACATAGCCATAACCTCACTTCCCGGATATACTGATGAAGAAAAACGGATGTTGGCTCGAAGCCTGAAAGAAGAAGCATCCCAAAGGCTCGGGGTGCAGCCAAGCATGATCTCTGTTTCATTCAAGGATCTTCCGTATAACAAATGGGATAGATTTATAGACAATCTTTCTGATTCCGAAATAATAATTCCGGAATACTTTAGATGTGAAGATTCAATCTGCCGGAATTAAAATATTCCAATTACAATATAAAATATAAAATGAAAAAAGTTCTTATCATAACATCGAGCCTCCGGGCCCATAGCAATTCCGATTCTTTGGCCGAGGCATTTGCTCGTGGGGCCATGGATGCAGGCAATGAGGTTGAAACCGTTTCCTTGAAACACAAGGATATTCATTTCTGCATGGGTTGTCTCGCCTGTCAGAAAACCCTGCGATGTGTAATCAACGACGATGCACCGGCAATAGTGGAAAAGATGCACGATGCTGATGTGATCGCATTCGCATCTCCTATTTACTATTACGAGATGAGCGGTCAGCTGAAGACCATGCTCGACCGTGCAAACCCGCTTTATCCCTCCGATTATCATTTCCGCGACATCTATATGCTCACAAGCGCAGCCGAAGACGAGGCCTATGTGCCTGAACGCGCCGTAGCCGGTCTAACAGGGTGGATCGACTGTTTCGAGCACGCCCGGCTCGTCGGCAGTGTTTTTGCCGGAGGCGTCAACTCTCCTGATGAGATAAAGGGGCATCCCTCGCTCGACAAGGCATATCAGATGGGACACGCAATCAAATGATAAATATTTATGGAGAAGAAAACATCGTTTAAGAACAATATCTGGGACATCGCAGCCTGCCTGTTTTTTCCCGAGGACTTCGATAAATCGAAAAAATATCCGGCTCTTGTGTTCGCGCATCCCGGAGGAGGTGTCAAGGAGCAGACTTCAAGTATTTATGCCAGAGCCATGGCCCGGAGTGGGTATGTGACATTGGTTTTTGATGCCAGTCATCAGGGCGAGAGTGAAGGCGAGCCGCGTCTTCTTGACAATCCCTTTGAGCGAGTCGAGGACATAAAATGCGCCGTCGACTATTTGACTACATTGCCGTATATTGACCGCAACCGAATTGGTGCAGTGGGTCAGTGTGCCGGTGCCGGGTACGCTGTAAGCGCCACCATGACCGACCGATGTATCAAGGCTGTCTGCGGAATCTGTCTCACCAATCCGGGCGCAAGCACAAGACAGGGTTGGGACGGCACAAAAGATGTGGAGCACCAGATTGCGCTACTTGAGGAAATATCCGAGCAGCGCACAGCCGAGGCAAACGGTGCTGAAGTCCGGATGGGACATTTCGTACCTGAAGCAGACGAAATAAATGAAACCACTCCACACGACATGGTAGAGGCAAACGACTATTATCGTACTCCACGTGCCGGACACCCGAACTCACCTAACCTCTATCGATTCACAGGTCTCGCGTACCGCATGATGTTTGACGCATATGCTCAGATTCCTTATTATCTGACGCAACCTTTGCTTGCGGTTGCTGGCAGTGAAGCTGGTTCTTTGTGGCAGACTAAACTTGGATATGAACTTTCCAACGGCCCGAAAGAACTCTTCATTCTTAAAGGCGCGGGACATTTCGACCTCTACGACAATATGGATTACATCAATCCGACTCTAGATAAGATGACGGAGTTTTTCAACAAGTATATCTAAAATCACACCGAAGTATACGAATGCGAACAATGAAATTACAGGGAGCGGTATAAAGATTTTGATTCTGGATGAGAATCAGTTGTTAGTGCCGGTATGTGTTGGCAACCGTGAATCCTGTTAGATCCTAAGCAATCTAAAGGCAGGAGACTCCTTCTGTCTTTTAGCATTTAGATATTCAAAAACATTATCTTATTCTTCAGTGATAGCGAAGATGTTCGACAACTCTGTGCAGAAAATATTTGATGCTTTACTGCGGTCATATTCACGAGGTGAGATGCTGTACTTTGAATTATAGAACTTACGGCTTATGCCGAGTGAGGAGAGGATATGTGATAGCCACCTATCTCTGACTTCTTTTGAAAGCTGATGCCACAACCGGTTAATCAGATAGCATACACGCACTTTCTCCCTATCTTTAATCTTCAGAACTGAACCGGATGCCCGCAGATTCATGGCATCAAGGAAGCTGGTGATGTTGCATTCTTCGAATTGTCTGCCGTTACACAGTTCGTAGATCTTGATAATCAGACCGGGCTTGAAGTAATCCTTTGTTGCATCTGGAGTTGTTACATTGGGACTAAAAGAATCATCCCATGACGATTTAGCACTGTATGGTTTCTCTTCCGGTGGATTGACAGTCATCCATTCTTTATAGCATTTTTCAACAATCGGAAGCAGGGCGCGGCATTGTTCTGCGATACGGTCTAATGCTGGCTTATAGAATGTATCAAGAATGTTCAGATACTCGTTGAGTTTGCTCTGATGGATATATAGTTCATTTAGCTTTTCCCGCTCAATGCCAAGTCGTTCACGCCTATTGTTAAGCCGAGGAAAGAATAAGCCATCGTCTGAAGCTTTCTGTTCTAATACTGGGATTTGGGAATCAAGAGAATCTACGATACCTTCTTGAGCTGTTATCATCTTTTCATACTCGTCCCGTTGGGATTGATAACCCTTATGAAGCGAAAACTCATTATAGAAGTAGGTCACGTTATTGAAGCCAAACAGAAATTCCTTCGGTTCCTGAGCAATGAAGGCGAGACAAGAATAGAGCGATTGTAAGTTATCGCCCATGTCTGGCATAGTCACTGATTCCGACAGCTCTTTCTCCAGAGATTCCTTGTCTGCCAGAATATCTATTTTCTCTTTAGCCCATAGCAAACTCACTATGCGCTCCGGATGGTCATATTGCTCGTATGATAGGGCGTCGCTCACTGGCCGGAGATAATCAATAAGACATCTGATTCGGGGCATATTTTGTTGGTTCTTCATCATCGTATTGCAAAAATGAGCATCCTCAACGAGAACGCCCAATCTGGAGTTGAGACCGTCTTCGACCACACCATCACTGATAATGAGCGTATTCGGCTCGGTTTACCTACCCAGGAGATCTATCTTGAAATCTTCGAGGGCGATACTGCCTCTGTCCATGCTCACCTCGCTGTTCTCGCCCACATTCGTGGCAACCTTGAAGCCCGCGCCAATTACATCAAACACCTCCCCGCCGACAAGCTCAATGAAGTTCTCGAAATCATAATGAGAGGTATCTAACTCCATTGGGTGTTGTCAAGGAATTATTTTTCACCGCTATAAAACAGGGTTTTGGTCGCTTGGAGAACCAATAGCGGTACAAAAAGAGGGAAAATGAGTTTTGAAACGCTGATTTTCGGAATATAGCAAGGGCTATTTCAGGATTTTATGTATTTTTGCAATACCTTAAATAGAAGAGATGCCGAAAACCCTTTTCACAGCACGGATTTGAAGATGGACAAATATTTTGAACCAATAAATAAATTGTATCTTTCACAGCCTTTTGACGAAAGGGGTGATGAGGGCAATTTGAAAAAATGTCTTCAAATTGCCGAAGCCTATGCTTTGGCAGAGAACGCCATTGTGTCGATGGGCGATTCTATAAGGAACTGCAGCTACTGTTTTTTCGGCGGACTGGCGGATGTGCTTGGTTTGTCAGCCGGGGAACGTTGTCCTACAATCCCATCACTTTATGAGGAGTTCATCTTTAACAGAGCCAATCAGGAAGACCTCATGCTTCGTCATGCCCATGAGCTCGCATACATACACCTCACTAAAAATAAAACGCCTGAAGAAAGGAGGAGTTACATACTGAGCGATAGTCTTCGTATGCTGGATAAAGACGGTGTTTGGCATACCATACGGCATCGCATGTTCTCGCTTGAGGGAACGGTTGATGGCTGTTATTGGCTGAATATGTGTGTATATACACTGTGTATTGACAATCTGGATAAACCCAAAATCGTCAATACACGTACCGGGGAGTGCCGCGTATTGACGAATGATGATTATGTAAACCTTCTTTCTTCTCGTGAAATTGCAGTATTGAAGCTTATCAACAATGGCCTCCAAAGCAAAGAGATTGCCGAGCGACTATATATAAGCGTCAATACAGTTCACAGACACCGCCAGAATATAATGACTAAACTAAAAGTAGGCAATGCCATTGAAGCATGTAAGGTCGCAAGAGCAATGGGATTAATCCCCTAAACGGAAGTCTCCCACGTTGTCGGTCGACAGAGAAAGCTCGCTGAACTCGCTTACGCACTCTCCCTTAACAGGAGACTGCGAACATATGCCGAGATACAGTTTCGCCGGATAGTTGTTCTTGTAGAGGCGGACCATCTGCCATTCCTTGCCGTCGAGAGAGAAATAGCTTGCTATGGTGTGGGTATCTGACGATATCTTATAATATATATTGTCCTGTTCAACAACTTCATGGTTATTGTCGTCCGAAGTGCCGACGGTTCGTACCGTTACGACTCTATGCTTTCCGCGTTCATCCTGCTCAAAACAGAATTTCTGCCAAAGTGTGTCATTTGCCACAACCATCAAATTGGCTGCATTGTAAAGACCTTCTTCTGTGAATCCGGGTTTCAGACGCCCCTTGAATGTAAAGGGCTTGGTGTTGTCAATTTCCGTCAACAAAATCTTCGCGGTCGATTTAGTCAGTTTCCCGTCATTCGGATCAATGAAGAGGTCTGTGCCTTCCGGTGCGGTGAAGCGTATGACAGAGTCGGTCAGACTCACCTGCTTATCTGCGTTGTTGACCATTTTTGAGAAACGTATACCTCCCAGCTCTACATCGCAGTCCTCAATTCGGAAGGCGGGCTCGTATATATCTTCCTTTGCCTCCTCCGATGATGGCGTACAAGCCGTCAGACTAAAGATAGTCAAGGCCGAAACCATAAGATTTTTTGAATTCATATGAAACATTATTTTGATTTTGATGATGCAAAATTACAGACTGCGAAGTATATCCGCAATAGTTAATTTTAACCAAAATGAGAACTGGTGTGTAATACAATGGTTCGGTAAAAAATATCGAAGTTGTTGAAAATTAAGTTAATATATTAA
>OGQO01001949.1_pt1 | contig 17255 bp, 7 predicted proteins | sample 1553241 | NCBI WGS metagenome assembly OGQO01 (sample SAMEA2579933, study PRJEB22360) | human gut metagenome | biome: human gut; feature: human-associated habitat; material: faeces | place: Denmark | collected 2008/2010
CGCCCGTGCCAAGCAGAGAATGCGCGCCCGCCCAGTCGGTCGTGGTCGCGTCGGCATTGAGGATGTTGTACTTCCAGCGCAGGTCGCGGATGTACTCCATCGCCGCCACGCACTCGTCGGATGTGAAGTTGCACACCCAGCGGCCGTCTTCATCCTGATATTCCAGCGCGTTTTCGCCCACGCAGCCGAAATTCCACGCGATATTGGTGAACAGCCAGCCGCCATACGTCTCGCTCGCCGGGAATACCAGCCCCGCCTTGCCCGTCTTTTCGCGGATAATCTGACCGTATTCCGCCACTTCCTGCAAGGTCTTGGGGTAAATCGGCAGACCTTCCTCGTCCACCAGCCCTGCCTCGCGGAACAGGGCGACATTGATGTGCATACCCAGCACATAGCCGTCGCGCGGCAGACCGTAGATGCGGCCGTTCTCGTCAGACAACATTTCGAGGTACGACGGGCTGAACTCATCCAGCACGCCCGCGCGCTCCAGCGCATCGGTCACGTCGCCGACAAGATGCTGGCTGATCAGCAGCTGCGGGTCGGTAAACGGCGGCTGGAAGATGCTCGGCGCCGTGCCGCCCTTCGCCATCGGAACGTAGCTGCTCAGGGTGTAGGAGTAGTAATCCGGCACCAGCGTCACGTTCGGGTACTGCTTCTTCATCGTTTCGCGATAGCTCTCAAAGAGCGCCTTTTCCGCTTCCGCCGCCGTATCCGCGGGCCAGTTACCCAGCGTAATCGTGCAGGTCAAGTCCGCATCAACGACCTCTTCCGCCATCGCCAGCGGCAGCGCGCCCAGCATCAGGCACAGCACCAGCAGCATGGAAACCAATTTCATCGACCCTCTCATGGGAAAACCTCCTTCACGAGTTCATGGCGTATTTTCGTTAGGTTTAACGCTCAACCTTGTCTCTATTATAGTGTATCAAGCCCATTTTGTCAATCCCGTTTCGAGATTTTTTTGAAAAGAAAAGGGGCTGCTTCGGAGAAGCTGTGTCCCCGAAGCAGCCAAAGGAATGTATTATTTGCTTTCCTTGAAAACGACCATCAATCCCTGTGCATTTGCCCAGTCAATCACCTGCTGATTTTCCGCGTCGCAGAGAATCACCGGATGGCAGCCGCTGAAGGCATCATCCGCCAGCGTTTGCACACTGTTCGGGATAATGACCAGCCGCAGTAGCGTACAGTCTGCAAAGGCGCGCTTTCCAATCGCAGTAACGCCCTCCGGAATATTCACCTGCTGCACCTGCCACATGCCGACAAAAGCTTCTTCCTCGATTGCCTTCAAATTCGCAGGCAGCTGCAGAATGTGATCCGACGCAATTGCATACCCATTGCCCAGCCATGTATCGCAAATCCGGCAGACTGTTGCACTCACCAGACCGTCTTCCGTCGGTGTTGCAGGCCGTACCGTCTCAATGTACGGCGTATGCGGTATGTCGATGCGGCTCGTAACATAACTTTGTTCCGATTCCACATAGTTGTCCGCTGTCTGCGCAATGTAGAGAGCATATCCCAGGTCGCAGCGAAGCGCCGAGAGGTCAAGCGTAATTTCGCGCCTGCCGTCCGGGTAAAGTTCTGCACGATCCTCCACATAGAAGTGCGTTATAGGAGCACTCGATATGCCGTCTTGCGGCCAGAAAATCAAATCCAGCTGCGCATTCTCCGGGAAAATGTGCGAATCCGAAAGCGTCAGCGTCAGCTTGTTGTCCACCAGCTGTGCAGCATCACGAATGGGCGGCAGCTGGCATTCCAGCACCAAGTCAAATTCCGTCGGTGCCAGTGTGTTAATGTACTGGCTCAGGGTCGGGGTGAAGGTCGCATGATAGACCTTTCTGCCAGTAATGGTTTGTTTCTTTTCTATATCTTCTCCCCTTTCTATGGTGAACAGCGCCACGCTTGCTTCTTCGGTATCTTCCGACAGCGTCAGCGTGCCATCCACATTCCAGTCGCACAGCATCGCCGTGTATTCCGGATCATCCAGCCGCACTTCCGCGCCATACGGATAGAGCGTCTGCGTATTCACCGTCACTTGCGCATACTCGCCCGTCAGGTCGTCACTGAGCCAGTAGCCGTTGTTTGTGCCGATGATGGTCGGCTCAAATTCGCCCTGCGCGTTCTGCCAGTCCAGCGTATCCATGTGCCGCCCTGCGAAGTCCAGCACATACGCATAGCTCGCATCCATCAGCTCCTCAATCGGCTGAACTTCCGCATACACCAGCTTCTTTCCCTCTGTAAAGGACGCAGATGCCTGCGCCACAACCTCCGCCTCAACATCCTTGGAGTACGCCTGATAGAGGAAGGTCTGGTCGTAGTTGTCGCAGTCTTTCACTTTCGGATCATCCCCGAACGACAAGCGATACGTTTCTCGATTGAGCATGAAGTATCTCGCCTTTCCGAAATGCTCCACAAAGGCAGGATGCGTGAAATACCATTGCCCATCAATCTGAATCATATTCACGGCATCGCCGTCAAAATAAGAAACAAACACCGAGCTTTGATCACCAATGCCCTCGCCTTCAACGATGCCCTTCGCGCTGAAGTAGATATCATTGGTAACATTTGCCGCGTTCAGCAGTGCTTTGTATGCAAATGCCCAGCCCCAGCGCGTACCTTTACGCAAAGTAAGCACCATTTTGCCGCTGTATGTGTGCGGCAGCATGTCTGACAGCTTCGTTTCGCTGAGCATCCAGTCTACCAGCGCTTCTGCCTTCTGATAGTCTGTCATGTCATCCGTAATTACCTGCGCGACAATTTTTGCTGCCATCTGGTCAGCCGTGCCGAGGTATTCTGCCGGAATCGACTCATCCAAATGCACAGGAATCTGATGCGCCAGCGCGTACTGATGCGCCGCGCTGCCCGACGGCGTGTAGAATTCCACAACCGCTTCGCTGAACGCATCATCCGCAATTTCCGTAACCGATGCCGGAATTTCCAGCAGCAGCATCGCGTTTCCAAATGCATTTGCGCCGATGCGCTCCAAGCCATCCGGCAGTTTCAGCGCTGCCAAAGCAACATTGCCGTGGAATGCCTGTGTGCCAATGCTGCGCACACCCTGCGGGATGGTAAGCGTCTGTATCCGCGTGGCCTGCGCAAACATCCCCTGCGGGATTTCCGTCAGTGATTTCGGCAAATGCACGGACAGAATGGCATAATTCATCCACATCGGATTGATGCCGATTTGCTTCACGGTATCCGGGAAATACATGGACGTAACGGACGTGGAAGCAAACGCATAATCCCCGACCGTTTCCAGCGAATCGCCCAGAGAGAAGGACGGAATTGCTTTGCAGACGTTGAATGCCCGCTCGCCGATGTACTTCACATGCGGCAGAGAAACGCCCTTCTGCTCCGCCGACGGCGAAACGCGCTTCAGTTTCTTGCAGCCATCAAATGCATAGTCTGAAATTTCCGTCAAATTCGGCGAAATATTGATTTCCTCAATGTTTTCGCAGCTCGTGAAGGCATGTTCGCCAATGGACTGAATGAGCGCACCGCCGTTAATGGTTTGAAGCGCCTTGCAGCCGCAGAACGCGCCGCCTTCGATAGTCGTAACAGAACTGGTAAGCGTTGCTTCCGTCAGCTTTGTGCAGCCAGTGAACGCTTCACTGCCAATCGTTTCGACACCGGGTGCAACTGATACCTTTTCCAGATTTTCGCAAGCAGCGAATGCCCCGGTACCAATACGCTTTACATCTCCGGGAATGGTAATCGAGGTCAAACCGCTTTGACGGAATGCTGTTTCTCCAATTTCCGTTAGGCTTTCAGGCAATTCCACAGTTTGGAGCTTGCTCGCGTTCCAGAAGGCACTCTCCCCAATCTTCTTCAAGCCATTTGGGAGCGTCAGCGAACGGAGTTCTTCATTATAATAGAATGCCATGTCCGCGATTTCGGTCACATTCGCCGGGATAACAACTTCAGCAATCGGAACACTTCGGAATGCTTCTTTTCCGATCGTGGTCAACGCAGCCGGGAAGTTAACATCCTTCAAGGCAAAGCAGCGTGCAAACGCAAGGTCTCCTATGTTCGTTACCCCATCCGGCAGCTGAATGCTTTCCAGCGACTTGCAGTTTGCAAATGCTTCATAGCCGATGCTCGTCACACTGTCCGGAATTTCAATAGTTTTCAGGGACGTACAGTCCTTAAAGCCATGCACGAACGTGATGTTCTTCGGCAAAACGACCGTAGTCAGGGACGTGCATTCCGTGAAGCATCCGCCTTCCATGCGGAAAACCTGCGGCGGCAGAATTACTGTCTCCAAATTTTCGCATCTTGCAAATGCCCACTCCATCAAGTCAAAGTCCGTCGATGTGATTTCCACAGACTTCAGCTGATGGCAATCAGTAAATGCAAAACTCCCAACGTGAAGACCCGGCTGCGAAAGTTTCAGCGATGTAATGCCGGAATTGTAGAATGCATTTCGTCCAATCAACTCTAATTTTTCCGGGAAGTTGATATCCGTTAGTGCTGTGCAGTTTTCAAAAGCATAAGAATCAATGACAGTGCAGCTTTCCGGCAGCGTGACGCTCGTTAAGCCTTTTCTGCCCTTGAACGCCCCTGCGCCAATTGTCGTGATGCCATCACGAACGGTTACATTTCCCGTAATCGACGCATTCACAAACAAGATGCTGTTGTCCTGCGTATCATATAAGATACCGTCTTCGGATACATAGCGCACAGAACCAAACGCTGTCGTTATCGTTTTCAGCTTGCTGGGCCACTCGCCGCTGATGTCCGCCAGTTTAGCAGGCAAGTGTAGAGTTTCCAGTGAACGACATCCTTCCACAACGCCGTTCATCATGTGGGTTAAACCACTCGGCAAATTCACGGTGCGTAAAGAGTAGCAGGTTGCAAATGTTCCCGACATAAATGTGATGCCTTCAGGCACGGTTATTTCTGTTAAGCTATCGCAGGAGCGGAATGCGCTGTCGCCCAAGCTCTTTAATCCTTCCGGCAGCACAACATTTTCCAGTTGTGTACAGTAGGCAAACGCCAAACCATCTATCGTTATCAGCCCTTCCGGGAAGGTAATTTCCTTCAGTTCCTTGCAGAACTGGAATGCGCAATTCCCAATTTTCTGCAAAGAATCCGGCAGTTGAACAGATGTTATCGCATGTTCCTTAAACACATCGTCGCCAATGCGCACCGTGCCGTCACGAATCACTACATCCCCCGACACATCCGACAGAGCATAGCGCAGCGTCTTTGCAGGAATGTCGTAAAGCAATCCGTCCACCATCTCATAGGTTGGATTTCCTTCGGCTATAGACAGTGATGTCAGCGCTGAACAGCCTGAGATAAACGAGTCTCCAAGGCTGGTTACATTGACCGGTATCGTCAGTGACGTTAGACCAGAGTATTCAAATGCTTTCCATTCAATTGTTGTCAGCGTATCCGGCAATGTAATTTGTGTCAGTTTTGTGCAGCTGCTAAAAGCGCCTCGACCAATTTTCTCCACACCACCAAATGTGATTTCCTGTAAATACTGCTGTCCAGCGAAAGCAAAATCTGAAATTTTCTTTACGCTCTGCGGCAAACTCACACTCAACAGATTACCAGTATAGTTGCTTTGAAACGCCGATTCCCCAATTTCCACAATTCCTTCGCTGACAACAACGTGCGTCAGAATCGGGCTGCGGAGGTTTTCAATTGCATAGACCGGGTAGCCGTCAATCACAGCAGGAACAACCACGTCCGGCAGCGTGCCCGTGTAGCCCGTAATATACGCTTTGTCCCCTTCAAGGCGATAGGTAAACGATGTGCTTTCACTGGCATAGCGCACCCCGTGTGCGCTCGCCCACAGCTGCACCGGGCTGCCATCCTGCACCACAAGGCACAGCGCATCATTCACCGCTTCAAACGCATGGTCGCCGATTGTCTCCACCTGCGTGCCGATGGTGATGCTGCGCAGATTCTGGCAGTAGGCAAACGCATAGTCCGCAATGGCGGTCACGTTTTCGTCAATCACCAAATCCGCTCCTGCGCGCCGTGCCGGATAGAGCAGCAGCGTTTTACCTGTCGCGTCCATCAGGATGCCGTCACAAACCTGCAAATACACACTTTCCGCTTCCACGCGCACTTCTTGCAGGTACTTGCAGTTTGCAAAGGCGTTTTCCGCAGTACCGACCACGGGCAGCCCGTTATGCACAGCCGGAAGCACCAGCAGTACCGCATTTTCATCGCAGCCGCTGACAAGATAGCCATCCTGTACGGCATTGAGCGTGTAGGAAATCTCCTGATCCGCCGCGGCAAAATTCACGCTCTGTGACGTGGCTGCTTTTTCAGCGGCAGACCCCTTCCAGCCGCGGATGGTCAGATTCTCGCAGTTTGCAAAAGCATCCGCCGCGATTTCCTCCACGTCCGGCCAGAGCAGGATGTCCGTCAGCGCACTGCATCCCTCAAAAGCGGCACTTTCAATGCGCCGCACCGTGCGCGGCAAAGTCACATTGGTTAGGCTTTCATTGCCGCTGAATGCCCTTGCGCCAATTTCCACAATGCCGTCCGGCAGCTCGATTTGGGTCAGCGCAGTGCAGTGTTCAAACGTGCTCGCCGGGATTTTCGTCACTGCGGCGTCCCACTGAACTTCCCGCAGGGCGGCACAGTTCATCCATGCGCCGTTGCCCAGCGTCGTGACGCTCTTGGGCAGCTTCAGCGTCTGAATCCCAGTGCCAGAAAAAGCAGACGAACCAATCGTGTTCAAATTTTCCGGCAGGACGATGCTTTCCAGCGTGCCAATGCCCGCAAACGCATACGCGCCGATTCTGGTCAGGCTCTCCGGGAAAATGATTTCCGTCAGGGCCGTATTTTCAAACGCATTTGCTTCTATGGTTTGCAGATACTTGCTCCATGTCACCGTTTTCAGCGACGTGCAGCCGCTGAACGCCGACGCGGAGACGGTATAGAGGCGCTCCGGCATCTGGAATTCCGTCAAGGAAACGTCATTCCGGAACGCCGCTGCACTCAGGCTCGTTACGCTGTCCGGAATATGCACGCTTTCCAGTGCCGTGCAGTTCTGGAACGCCTTTGTGCCGATGTTCGACAGCGAATCATCAAACGACAGCGATTGCACCGCCGTGCAGCCTTCAAATGCCGATTCGCCAACAGACGTCACGCCCGTGAACGCATTGGGCGAAACAAGCGACGTGCAGCCCTTGAAGAATCGGTCAGGAATCGCCGTCAGCGTACCTTCACCGAAGTTCACGTTCTTCAAGCCCGTTGCATTTTCAAACATGCCCGCCTGATAATCGCTGAAAGTCGGCAGGAAGGTCAGCGTTTCCAGATAGCGCAGGTTTTTGAGTGCGCCATCATCAATCTGTGTCAGCGTTTCTGGCATGACAAAGCTTTGCTGCGGTGCGCTGGCAGCATAAGTCAGCAGCCGCGTGGCATCTGCCGTCATCAGCGCGCCCTGCTGCACCTGAAAATGCGTGTTTCCCTCTGCCAGCTGGAAATCCGTCAGCGCCGTGCAGTCACGGAATGCATCCGCTCCAATCAGGGACAGCGATTTCGACAGCGGCATCGAAGTCAGCGCAACACAGCCGTCAAATGCTTCCGCACCAATCATCGTAATATCGCCATCAAACTGAATGGATTCCAGTCTTTCGCAGCCCTGAAATGTGCGGTCAGGAATGACCGTCACACCAGCCGGGATTTGCAGCTTCTTTATCGTGTAGCAATACTGGAATGCGCCTTCCCCAATGGATTCGAGCTTTTCAGGCAGACGACCATCGTCCCAAGCTCTCCCCATATTCCAGCATCCACCGAACGCGCCTTTACCGATTTTGGTCACGTTTTTGCCGATGCACTGCTCAACACTGTAATCTCTTGCAGATCCATAGCCCCAGCAGTTTGCAAAGGCGTCGTCTGGAATTTCCGTCAACGAATCAGGAATTTCCAAGAAGTGCAGTTGCAAACATGCCGCAAATACGCCCTCGCCCATTTTCGTCAGCTTCTGCGGCATCCGAACCGCATCAAGATAGGCGCTGACTGCAAAGGCTTCCTTGCCAAAGGTGGTTACATTGTCTGGAATGTAGAATTTCTCGCCGATACCCGACGGCATGTCATAAAACGCGCGGTCGCCGATCGTCGTAACCGGACACCCTTCAATTTCTTCTGGAATCAGCACTTTGCGGCGCAGAAGGTCTTTATTATATCCTGTAATCGTCGCTTCTCCATTCTGAATCTCATAGGTATAGTACTCTGCCGGGTCTGCAACAAGTACATATGCAAACAGATAATCATATCCATTTAATCGTAATTGAATACGCACCATTTCATTGGCAGAAAGTGAAATGCTGCCTTTTCCATCCCATTCGACATGGATTCCCGTTGGCTCATAGGTATAGCTTTCCATGTGACTCTCACCATATTCGCCATCATAGCTCGTAGTGCCACGACCATCCGTATAGCAGAAATACCACAGCCATTCCTCTTTTGTCACAACGTAATCTTCTGGAACATCATAAGTAAAGTGGATTGTTTCCCCCGGCTGGGCAAAAATGACAGTCCGATCGTTCCAATCCATTTTCGCTTCCTTTGTCTCCGCGCAAGCAACTGTCGTTGCCAGTGCAAAAAGAAGCAAGAACAGTCCGAATGTGACTTTCCAACGTTTCATGTGCAATTCTCCTCCATCCGCTTTTTCCCTGTTGCAAACTGCCAGTTTTCCATATTTATTATACGCAGGTTTTCCCAGCTTGTCAACATGATTGGTAATCGTTTCTTGACAATTTCTTCTGAATATAGCATTAGCATCTTATTGATTTGACGGTGCATGGCATAGCATTCGATTTAGTTTCTGTATTTTCCCTTAATTTTCTTGATTCTGCTATTGACTTTTTTTTGAAATTGCTGTATGCTGGAAATCAAGAAAGGGGTTGATACGCATGAAATCCAAGAAACTTTTGACGATTACGCTGACCAGTCTGCTGATCGGAAGCTGTCTGGTCCTACCCGCACTGGCGGACAGCGCGGACGCTCCAAGCGGCGGAAATGTCGCGACTTACGAAATTTCCGCAAACGTAAAACGCATTGATGAATATGCGTTTGCAAACAGCACGAGCCTTGTCAGCGTGAAAATTCCTGATTCTGTAACTGCCATCGGGGATTACGCCTTCTCGGGCTGCACGAGCCTGAAAGAGATCACGATTCCCAGCAGCGTGACAGAGATTGGCGCGCACGCATTCGATGGATGCACGGCGCTGGTAAAGTTGCAGGGGCTGGAGAATGTGACAAATCTCAGCGACTTCACGTTCTATAACTGCATTTTACTGCAAGATGTTGGGGATTTGACTTCTTTGACGAGCATTGGCGAATCTGCTTTTGCAGGCTGCAAATCACTGACGCAGCTCGGTGATATGCCCCATCTGAAAAGTATCGGCGCGTCTGCTTTTTCATACAGTATCAGTTGGGACGATGGAACAGAACAATATTGCGATTCACTGAAGCGTATTGGCGACATTTCTAATGTCGAACAAATCGGTGATTCAGCCTTTTTCAGCTGCGCGTCTTTAGCAGAAATCGGAAGTTTGCAGCATGTCACAACAATTGGGGATTGGGCTTTTGGGTATTGCACTTCACTCAAAGAAATCAGCAGCTTAGACAATATTAAAAAGATTGGAAGATGGGCTTTCTACGATTGTCAGTTGAATACGCTTGAAATCGGAGGAAATGACGTCCACATTGGGGCGGAAGCATTTTTCAGTTGCAATTCTCTTGCAAGCATCGAGGGCTTAAGCAACGTAACAAGCATCGGCAGCGGTGCTTTCGAGTCCTGCGCCATGACCACCATTAGCGGTCTAACGAACATCTCTGCCATTCCGGATAGCGCATTTGCCGGCTGTTTCAATCTGCAAAGCGTAGAAGGTTTGGAGAATGTGACGAGCATTGGCGCATACGCATTCTCCAGATGCTATGCGTTGGAAACACTTGATATCACCGATAATGTAACCACTATTGGTGCTTACGCTTTCAGAGATTGTGAATCGCTCACATCCATGGAGCATTTGAGCAATGTAACAAGTATTGGCGATAGTGCTTTTGTAGGCTGCACCTCCTTGGTTCGGGTTGGTGATATGCCCCATTTGGAAAGCATCGGCGACTCTGCCTTTGGGGTTTCCAGCCGTTGGATTCCGGACGAAGGCATGTCAAAAGACTATGCCTGTGCGTCACTGGAAAGCATCGGAGATCTCAGCAGCGTTACTTCCATCGGCGAAAACGCCTTCTATCAGTGCACTTCGCTGAAAACCGTCGGCAGTCTCAGCAGCGTTACTTTCATCGGCGCAAATGCGTTCAAGCAGTGTACTTCCCTGCAAAGCATCGGGGAACTCGGCAATGTTACACGCATCGCGTATGGTGCTTTCTACGGCTGTGAATCACTGACCAGCATTAGCGGCTTGGAAAAGCTGACCGTCTTGAATCGAGAGACATTCCGCAATTGCAAATCGCTGAAAACCGTTGGTGATTTAAGCAGTGTGACAAGCATCAGCGACAAGGTGTTTGATGGCTGCACTGCGCTAACCACGGTTGGCGATTTACGCAGCTTGAAGGCTGTTCCTGACAAGCTGTTCTACTGTTTGAAGGATCTTCTTTCAGTCGGCGATTTAAGCAGCGCTACCAGCATTGGGAAAGATGCATTCTATGGCTGCAGCAAGCTGGCGAGTATCGGGGACATGTCCAACGTCCGCACCATCGGCAAATATGCGTTTTCTAATTGCGAAGCATTGACCAGCCTTCCTGAACTGCCCCGGCTGAATAGCATCGGCAGCAGTGCATTCGCTGGCTGCACCGCTTTAACCAGCGTCGGGAATCTGACCAATGTCACAACACTCGGCACTTGTGCCTTCAATAGCTGCAAAGCGCTGAAAACCATTGGCGATTTAAGCAAAGTCACATCCATCGGATATTCCACCTTTGGCTTCTGCACCGCATTAGAGAGCGTAGGCAACATGAGCAGCGTAACTTCGATTGATTCTTACGCATTTGAAGGCTGCTCTTCGCTTGTGCGTGTCGGCAACATGAGTAATGTCGAATCCATTGATTCTAACGGTTTTGTGAATTGCAGTGCCTTGGAACACGTTGATGAACTCGACAAGATCACCAGCATCGGTCAGTATGCATTTATGGGCTGTACTGCACTGAAGAGTATCGGTTCCCTGCACAACTTGGAAACTATCGGGAAAGGTGCTTTTAACGGCTGCAGTGCACTGGAGCATGTTGATGATTTGTACAGCTTGACGCGCTTGGAATCCGGAGCCTTTGCACACTGTGCATCGTTGGTCAGCGTTGACTGGTCTGACAAATTAACCGCCATTGGGGATAATGCATTCAGCGACTGCAAATTGCTTGTCAGCATCGGTGATTTAGGCAGCGTTACAACCATCGAACATTTTGCTTTTGCTGGCTGCTCCAGTTTGGAACGTCTTGAACACTTAGATAATCTGGTGAGCCTTGGCGAGGGCGTATTTGGGTACGGCAGCCATTATACAGGCTGTATCTCGCTGAAATCAATCGGCGATATGCCCAAATTGGAGTCAATGGAGCAGAAGTGTTTCATGGGATGCACTGCGCTGGAAACCGTCGGTGATTTAAGCAGCCTGAAGGAGATTCCATATGCGGCGTTTGATGGCTGCACCTCTTTGGTAAGCATCGGCGATTTGAGCAACGTAACCATTATCGGATCATACGGGTTCAACCAATGCAAAAAGTTGACCTCAATTCCGAATCTGGGCAGTTTGGAAAGCGTCAATCAATCTGCCTTCTCCGGATGCGAGTCGCTTGCATTGCTGGGCAATCTTCGCAATCTAACAAGTTTTGGCTACTTGCCTTTCTATAACTGCCCAAACCTTGTCCTGGAAGTCCTGCCGGACTCCGCCGCTGAGCAGTACGCAAAGAACTACAGCATGCGGTACACCTACATTACGGAGTAATTCTCACATCACTTGGTTCTTCGCGGAATCTTGGGGCAACCAACAAGATTCCGTGAAGAGCCTTTTTTGCACCATTTCGTCTACATCCACATCCATGTTGATATGTGCCGTTGGATTTCTCAGAACTAAGAGGCATACCATTTCGACTGTTGCTTCATTTTCCAAGGAAAGTTCTTTCACTTTCTGACCGCTCACTGGAACAGGGAATGCAAACACCATATTCCTGATGCAGCTGCCGTCCTTCTGCTTTTCCAGGTACAGACCAATGCCCAGCCACAAGTACGCACAAATTGATTACTGGGGCACAAGAAGCAACACAGCTCACCTGAAAGTAACTGCTTGAAAATTAGAGTGCACTGTATTATAATTTAGATGTAACATTATAATTTGAACTATTGGGGGTGCTGCGATGCTGACAAAAGAAGAAATGCCCGCTTGCCCGGTAGCAACTACTGTGGCGCTGATTGGAAGCAAGTGGAAGGTGCTTATCATACGAAATCTGCTGGCCCGTCCGTGGCGGTTCAATGAACTGAAAAAGGACTTGGAGGGAATCAGCCAGAAGGTGCTGACAGACAGCCTGCGCTCGATGGAAGCCGATGGTATCATTACCCGTACAGTCTATCCCGAGGTGCCGCCGAGGGTGGAATATGCGCTGACCGAACTTGGCAAAAGCCTGAAACCCATTCTGGATTCCATGCGAGCATGGGGCGAAGCATATAAGACTAAACACTAAAAACCCGAAGCAGTACCTTTCCAGTGCTGCTTCGGGTTTTCCTTATGTTGAAGTCAAATCATTCCCAAATGCTTCAATCTCGATATGTTTTCCCCTCTTGAAGTTTGGACAATGCACATACCGTCTACGACATATCCGTTTCGTCCCAACAAAGTCCGCTGATCTCCGAGCCCTTGAAATACACGGGAAAACGGAATTCGATGCGCTTTATGATGCGTCCGTCGCTTTGGCGCTCTGGGTAAATCTCCACGCGCTCGATGAAGCTGTTCATGAAGGTCTTTTTCTCCAGATCGGTGAACTGGTCGTACAGCTTGTCGAAGTAGAGCAGGAACTGATAGACGTTGTCGGTGGAAATCCGGCGCTGGCGGATGTTGTCCATGCGGGTCTGCACCTCGGCGATGCTGACCTCGATGGAGGCGATCTGGTCGTAGACCCTGTTCTGCCGCTCCTGCAGGTCCTGCGCCTTGCGGGTGTAATGCGGGTCGTCGAAATCGAGCGCGTCGATCTGCTCGCCCAGCCTGTCCTTGGTGCCCGTGAGCTGACGGAGCTGCTTGCGCAGGGTCTCCATCTCCGTGTCGAGCTCGGCGGTGTCCAGCTTGCCGCCGAGCTTCTCCCGGATACCCTGCTCAAAGGCGGGGGTGTTGACCAGTTTGTGGATGATCTCCTCCACCGCGCCGTCGATGATTTCCTCGCCCCACTGGTGGTGGTAGTCACAGCGCTTGCCGTCCACATGCAGGCGGTGCTTGCAGGCGTAGTAGAAGTAGTCGCGGTAGTAGGTGCCGTCGCCCTTCTTCTTGCGGTTCACGTTGCCGTACATGCCGCCGCCGCAGACGGGGCACTTGAGCAGCCCGGACAGGACGTGCTCGTGGTCGAGGCTGTGCGTCTTGAGCTGGCGCTTGTTGGTCTGCTGGCGCTGCTTCTGCGCGAGCTGCCAGTCCTCCTCGGAGATGATGGGCTCGTGGATGCCGTCGTAGAGCGCGTAGTCCTTCTGCTTGACGATGTGGTACTGGTTGCGGGTGCCGGGGATCTTCTCGTTATGTCTGCGTCCGTACGCCAGCTTGCCGCAGTACACTGGATTGTCAAGCACGCCGATGAGGAAGGAACCCGTGAAGGCTTCCCGCTTGTTGTTGTGACGGCAGACCTTGCTGTATCCGTGCTCGTTGAGCCAGTTTGCGATTCTGGCGGTGCCCATGGTGGTGTGGATGTACTTGTCATAGATGATGCGGATGACCTCAGCCTCTTCCTCGGCAATCTGCAGCTGCCCGTCCACGAGCTTGTAGCCGTAGGGCGCGAAGCCGCCGTTCCATTTGCCCTCGCGGGCCTTCTGCCTGCGGTCCTCCATCGTCTGGACAAGGATATTCTCGCGCTCGATCTCGGCGACGGCGGAAAGGACGGAAATCATCAGCTTGCCGCTGTCCTTGGAGAAATCAATGCCGTCCTCCACGCAGATGAGGTTGACGCCGATGTCCTGCATCCGTTGCAGGGAGGTCAGCACGTCCGCGGCGTTGCAGCCGAAGCGGGAGAGCTTGAACACCAGCACGAAGGAGACGCCGTCCTTGCCGGATTCGATGTCCCGCAGCATGCGCAGGAACTCCGGGCGGCCCTCGATGTTCTTGCCGGATTTGCCCTCGTCGCAGTATTCCCCGGCGACGAGCATGTTCTGGAACTCCGCGTACTTGCGCAGCTTGTCCTTCTGCGCGTCCAGGCTGTAGCCGTCCACCTGCATGGAGGTGGAGACGCGGGTATAGATGTAGCATTTCATTCGCTTCATGGCTTTTCCTCCTGCGGTCCAGCCTTTGCCGCGTCCGCGTGCTCCTCAAGCTCAAGGAGGAACTTGTCGTAGTCGGATAGAAACTCGCGGTCCTGAATGACGCGGTACTTTTCAAACTCGGTTTCCGCGTGCAGCCGGGCGATTTCTTCAGACACCCTGCCCGCATCCCTGAGAAGACCGTATTCGAACATTTCAATGAAGCGGTTCAGGCGGGTTTCCCAGTCCTGCATGGTCAGCGGGATGTGGCGCTGGGCCATGTTCTCGGCGAAGTCCAGATAGGAGGTGACCATCCGGTTCAGCTGCCCAAGCTCCTCTTCGGTGAGGTAGTTCTTGGCGATGGACACGTCGGATTTTTTGATCTTGCCGTCCGGTGCGTCCTGCCAGGTAGTCAGGCCCATGTGATCCTTCGTGTGGTCGGCGCGCTCCATGATGAGCTCGGCGGCGGTGTGCCCGTGTACGGCAAAGTGCATCTTGTTCTGCACCATCGCATAGAAGCGTTTGGTGGCGGCGGAGGTGCGGTCGTAGTCGATAGCGGTGGCGTACAGGTCGGTGATCTTCTGATAGAACTTGCGCTCGCTGGCACGGATCTCCCGGATGCGCTCCAGCTGTTCCTCAAAGTATTTGTCGGTCAGATAGGTGCCCTGCTTGAGCCGTTCGTCGTCCATGACCCAGCCGCGAATGGTGTACTGCGTTGCGATCTGATTGACCCATTTGCGGAACTGAACGGCGCGCTCGGAGTTGACCTTGAAGCCGACCGCGATGATCATTTGAAGCGCGTAATGGTTGGTGGAATAGCTTTTGCCGTCAGAGGCAGTTATTCGGAATTTCCGAATAACTGAGCTCTCTTGCAGCTCGCTGTCGGCAAAGATTTTCTTGATATGCTCATTGATGGTTGGCACACTGACGTCATACAGCTGCGCCATCGTCTTTTGCGTCAGCCAGATGTTTTCGTCCTCGTAGCGTATTTCGATGCTGCCCTGCGGGTCGCCCGTGGAGGCGACATAGGTCAACACCTCCGCCGCGCTGGAACGGATGGGCGCGGGCGTCTGCTTTTCTCTGGACATGGGAATTCCTCCTCGTGCGGTTTATGGAAGCCTTCCCCGGCCCGATTGGATACGAGCCGGTGAAGGAAGGTGGTTCAGGCGCAGATGATTTCGGTCATCACGTTGTGCTCCGCTTCGGCGCGCGCCAGATTCATGAGCCCGACCCACTTTATGGGATCTTCAGCCTTCAGGGCTTCGGTGATGCCCCAGCTTTGGGCATATCCCTTCATGAGAACATCGAAACGCTCGCTGGCCTGCTCATCGACAGTGTGCAGATAGGCATTCAGTGCTCCCGTGAGCAGAAGCCTTTGGAAATGCCCCGGATGGTTCGATTCCAGGTGCATCCGGCCCCATTTGCCGATGGGCTGCTGCTCCGGAAGCTCCAGATCCGGAAAGTAATAATCGCCGTGAAGGGTGTAGCTCAGGCCGTTGTGCTCGTCGGTGATATGTTGGGGCAGCGTGCGGCTCTCAGGAGCAGGATGATTCTGAAGCATGGTGCACCTCCTGTCAATCGTGCAGTAACTGTTCGTGTATTTTGTCCCAACTGCATTTTATTACGCAGCTATATCATTTGTCAATGGTTCTTCTGAATTTGTTTGAGATGATGGATTGGATAAACTGTCCCAACTCGTTTTGCTGTCAGCGGGAAGAACGGGAAACTCCACCTTCCCGCTGTACTTTTCGATCATTTCGGCAAGAAAGCCGACGCACCGCTCAAAGGCGGCGTTCTGTTCAGGCGTTCTTTTGAGCAAAGCCATGATTCCTCCAATAAAGGGTTGATCGGTGGTGGGTGCATAGAGGTTCAGTGTTCCTTTCTTGTTCCTGCAGATATGCGAATCCACTGCGTACATACGTACATGTGTACAATCCCTTTGTATGTGTGTACGTATGTACACAGAGAATCGCGGAAATTCTCACTTATAGGGAATTTCAAATAAACGGGTTATCATCCGAGCAATCGCGCTGCCATCCGTCTGCCGTTCTGAGCGGGAGCCTTAGCACAGGCTCAATGCCGGTAAAGCCCCACACGCGGCGGCCGACGAAGTTCGTCAGGTTGTTGGAGTGCTCGATGTGGTACTTCTTCTGGTTGGCGACCAGGAATTCCGAAAAGCTCCGGTTTTTGAGCGGCGAGAAGCCGTTCTCCCGGCACCATACGGTGTAGATTTCATAAAGCTCCTGCGAGCCAACCTTCACTTCGGGCGTGAGCCGGATGTAGTCCCCGGCCTCCATAAAGAGCAGCACATTGTTGGCATCCTGCTTAACCGCTTCCCGGTTGGAACGGGAGCGGGCGCTTTCGGTGAAGCGGAAATGATTCGCCACCAGACGCTGCAGCCCTTCAAAGGCCCAGAGAAAGATGCCTTCCAGCTCGCAGCACATTTTCTCCGCGATGTCGGGGTCATCCACGCGATCTGGCTGGCGCTCCCTGGTGGTCAGAATCAGCTGGCGCGATAGAAGCCGTTGCTGCGGTCGTAGAGGGATTGCAGGTCGCCGTTGGAAAACGCCAGCAGCCGGGCGAACATCCAGCCCTGATAGCTTTGCCTGCCCTTCTTTTCCAGATCCATGCGCCCCTGCGCGGTGACCAGCGACTTGACGTAGTTGGTCTGACGCAGGGCTTCCATGCGCATGTCATCGTCGATCAGCAAATGGATGTGCTCCAGATCGGCGCGGGCAAAGCGGTTCTCGGACACCTTGCCCACGCTGCCGTCCTTGGCGTTGCAACCAAAGAGATGGGACAGAACGGTGCCGATCTGCGACTTGCCCTCGCCGCCGCTGCCCTTGATGACCATCAT
>OGQO01001952.1_pt1 | contig 17232 bp, 17 predicted proteins | sample 1553241 | NCBI WGS metagenome assembly OGQO01 (sample SAMEA2579933, study PRJEB22360) | human gut metagenome | biome: human gut; feature: human-associated habitat; material: faeces | place: Denmark | collected 2008/2010
GCGCCCTCCTTGATTATGTATGGCCTGCCTCACTTGTCGGGCATTTCCTCATCGGGGAAACGATACTGTCCTTTGTGGCGCGTAATCCTTCCGTAAGTCACGGCATGACGCGGACAGGTGTGGTAGCAGGCCAGGCAGCTGCAGCAGTTGATGCTCCACACCGGCATGCCGCCACGCATGCTGATGTTCTGGTTAGGGCAGCTTCGCACACAGAGTCCGCAGCTTATGCAGTCGTCGTTATGGTGCCATTTGCCGGGCATCACGCCCCACTGACGAAACAGCGGGTAGATGAGCCGGCTCTTGAGCCTCGGCCAACTTCCTCTCACCACATCGATCGCCATCGGCCGGCATCCGTCGGCATCATATGTTAAGTCGCGTAGGGTGTCGGCGAGAGCGGCGATACGCTCAGGAACCGCAATTAGCTTGCGATGCTCCACCTCGGCCGCATCCACATCGAAACCGGGCAGAAGCACGTAGGTGTTGGGCATCGTCACGCTGCCGACATAGGATAGCCGGAGACCCCGCTCCTCGAGGAGACCTCGCAGCATCTCCGGAGCCATGCCGGTCTCGTCGCCGCATGTCAACACCGCCCACACAGGCAGGCGCTTCTCATCGACTGCATCGGCGAAGGCATTGCGTGGCAACCCGCGGATGAACCTTACAACCGGGTCGGGGATACCCCAGGAATAGACAGGAAAAACGAATCCGACGCTTTTCCCTACGGGGTGCATGGAGCCGGCGTGGATGGCGGGCATATACTCCACCTGCTCTCCAAGCACCGCTCCGAGCCTATTGGCCACATACCGGGAATTGCCGCTTGCTGAAAAGTAGAAGATCATGGTTGAAAAGATAAAGACAGACTGGAATGTAGATGATATTTGGAGTGGATATGACTTTCTGATTGTATATTAAGTGAATATCTTGAAGATCAGCTCGCGCAGCAGCTCGTTGACACTCTGCGTGGAGCCCACGCCCTTGCTCTTAACGTCAAACTCGCGGAGATGATGCACGGCGTTGACGGCCTGCCGGGCAGTGTAGCAGCGCATGCCGTCCTTCACGCTTCTGATCTGCCACGCCTGACGGGCCTCGAGCGCCGCCATGACAGAGGCGTCAGACTTTTCGGGAAGCATCTTGGCGATCACGAGCTTCACGAAATAGGAGAAGAGAGTGCCGGCGGTGTTGAAGAGCGTCTCCTTGTCGGAATTACGGCTGAAATAATTCACTATCTTCATAGCCTTGACGTAATCCTTGACAGAGACGGCATCGACGAGCGCGAAATTGCTGTAGTCTTTCGACTGGCCGATGTTCTTCTCTATCAGGTCGGCAGTGATTCCTGCGGAGATTGCCGGCCCGGCTGCCACAATCAGCTTGTCGACCTCGCCGAAGAGCTTGCTGAGCGGCGAACCGACATATTCGCAGAGCATAGCCACTCCCTTCTGGTCGATCGATATACTGCGGGAGTCGCAGTATTCCTTAAGAGGAACGGCGAGCTCATAGTCGCGCAGCATGGCGCTGGTGAAGACCACTGCGCCCGACTTGGCGGCCGCCTTCAGCAAAGCGCATGTGGCATTTAACGTGCCTCCCTTGTAGACAACGACAAACACCGTAGTCGGCGTAGGATGCGCCACATATGAGGCAATTCTGTCGAGTGCCTCCTTAGCCCCGGCCATTCCCTGGGCTTCCTTGAGCATAACGAGCTGACGGGGAGCCATCACGGGATACTGCTGCGCCGCCGACACCACGGCGGCCATGTCGGCGTCGGCCCCGAAATAAGACACCATGTTGAAATCACGGTCGTCGGGAGCCACCACCTTTTGCTCGAGAAGATTGACAATGGCGTCGATATAATAGGCCTCCTCCCCCATCAGGATATAGACGGGAGCGAACCTGCCGGCCCTGATGTCGGCAGTGATTGAACGGAACCGGGTCTGTGTGTCAGATTTCTTTGCCATTGCCTGATGAGGTTTCGCTTATCGGATCAAGAAACATGCTGCTGAAGAAATAGAGCAGCAGCACAGTGGCTATCGCGCTGCCTGCCGCCAGCCATGGAAATCCGGAGTCCGGCAGACCCACAGAGTCTGGAGTGGCGGAAATCATCCCGGTGTTTACCAGCCAGGAGCTGACAACCACCATCGAGTTGTTGAGGGCATGCGCACAGACGGCGGTCCAGAGCGACTGCGATCGGAAAAGGAGAAACCCGAAGAGGGCACCGAGAAGCAGCCTCGGCACAAAGCCGAAAAACTGGAAATGCAGTATGCTGAAGACCAGAGCGGCCAGCGTGACGGCCCAGAAAGGACGGAGGCCGCAGCTCCCGAGGAGCCTCTGAAGGGCGCCGCGGAAGAATATCTCCTCACAGAAACCCGTGAGGATGCCGACAACGAGCACAGCCATCACCATACCGCCGAAGGATGTCGACGATAGCAGCAGCTCACCAGCCTTTCCGTTGGCTTCCTCCCAGGTGCGGAGCGTCTGCTCCAGCCGGGCCATCGACTCCGGCAGATGGATATGCGCGTTCCAGTCGACAATCCAATTGAGGGCCGGCAGCGACACTATATATAATGCCAGAATGCCGAAGATGGCTCTCGCAGTGAGATTACCGTCAAGCTTCAGAAAGTGACCTGGATGAAAACCGGCAAGTTTCACGGCGAGGATAGCCGGCACACAGAAAGCGAGCACGCCCTGGATAGCCGAAGTGGCCATGACGGCGCCACGCGACGGCGCCGAGGCATCGGTATAGGCAGCCGCAATCAGCGATGTGGCAAACAGCCCCACGAGAAAGAGGCCGAAAAGGAGGAGAATGCCCTGCCCTCCCCTGATGACCGGCGGGAGCGCCGGAGCGGCGGTCTTCATATATTGTCGAATTTTTTCCTTCGGAACACGAAATTGCGTCCGAGATATTTCTCACGCACCACGGGATTGGCCGCGAGTTCCTCGCTCGTGCCTTGAAAGAGGATCTTCCCCTCGAAGAGGAGGTAGGCGCGGTCGGTGATGCTGAGGGTCTCCGGAGCGTTGTGGTCGGTGATAAGGATGCCGATGTTCTTCTCCTTGAGCTTATAGACGATAGCCTGGATATCCTCGACGGCGATAGGGTCGACCCCGGCGAAAGGCTCGTCGAGCATGATGAACTTCGGATTGATGGCGAGACACCGGGCAATCTCCGTGCGCCGGCGCTCGCCGCCGGAGAGCTGGTCGCCGAGATTCTTCCTGACCTTCGTAAGCCGGAACTCTTCTATGAGGCTCTCCAGCTTCTCCTTCTGCTGCTCCTTGGTGAGCTTCGTCATCTCGAGCACGGCGCGGATATTGTTCTCCACGCTCAGCTTGCGGAAGACGGAAGGCTCCTGGGCGAGATATCCGATGCCGAACTGGGCGCGTTTATACACGGGATAGCCGGTGATGTCGTGGTTGTTGAGGAAAATCTTACCCTCGTTGGCGGAGACAAGACCGGTGGTCATATAGAAAGTGGTGGTCTTTCCTGCGCCGTTGGGGCCGAGGAGTCCCACGATCTCCCCCTGCCTCACGTCGATTGAGACATGGTTGGCCACCGTGCGCTTGCCGTATCTCTTCACGAGATTCTCGGTCCGGAGCACACCGATACCGTCATCCTCACCGGGATTTTCGCCCTCGGAGACAGCGTCAGACATGTCGGATTTGTCGGACGTGTCTGACCCGACTGACTCGGAAATCTCCACCGTCTGCTCCACATCGCCGTCGATGGCCTCTGGCACGTCGATCAGCGCCGTCTCCTTGTCGTCGGAAGGGTTGTCAGATGAGGGAGCGTTATTGTTTTTATTCGTGTTGAAAATAGAGAAAATCTTCATTGTCAGCATTTATTACACATGGGGAGGAGCGAGCGGATATAGTCGGTGAGCAGACGTATTCCCACATTGTTGCTGCCGCCCTGGGGAAGTATGATGTCGGCATAGCGTTTGGAGGGCTCTATATAAAGCTCGTGCATAGGCTTGAGCATCTCCTGATATCGGTCGATCACCATCTGTGGCGTGCGTCCGCGCTCTATGCAGTCGCGGTGGATTACGCGGATGAGCCTTTCGTCGGCATCGGCGTCGACAAACACCTTGACGTCGAGCATATCGCGCAACTCCTTGTCAGTGAGCACAAGTATTCCCTCCACCACGACCACTGCACGCGGCGTGAGTGTGCGCGTGGCGCTCTGTCGTGAACACGTAAGGAAGTCATAGGTCGGCATCTCCACGCGATTCCCCTCGCGGAGCATGCGGAGATGGCGGCATAGCAGACTCCATTCGATTGCGTCGGGCTCGTCGTAGTTCATGCCGAGCCTCTGCTCAAGTGGAATGTGGCTGTTGTCCTTATAATAACAGTCCTGGGGCATCACCACCACCGAGTCCGGGGGGAGCTGCTCCACTATTTTCCTTACCACAGTTGATTTACCGGAGCCTGTGCCTCCGGCTATACCTATTGTCAGCATATCCGGTAGTATTGCGCAGCCGGGGATGGAGAAGAGGGCACTCCGGCTTTTTAAAGACAAAAGTAGTAAAAATCGGCCATAGCTCAAAATCTTTTCGACATGCGCAGTCGTTTCAAATAAAGATCAGGGCCGGGTAAGGGGAGAAAAGGCAAAACTGATTTCACAGATTCGGTTTTTCATCAAAATTTTATTAACTTTGCAACCGCTTATCTAACCCACTACCGCATGATAGTCTCTTCGATCAAGTCGTTTGGACGCTACTGTATGTTTATGACGCAGGTATTCCGCCTGCCCGACAAATGGCGTGTATTCTTCCAGAAGCTCGTGTTTGAGATCAGCAAACTGGGCGTTGACTCGATACCGCTCGTGATCATCATCTCGCTCTTCATCGGAGCCGTGATCTGCATCCAGATGACCATCAACATAGTATCACCGCTTATCCCCTCCTACTCCACGGGCCTGGCCACCCGCGAGATCCTTATCCTGGAGTTCTCGTCGACCATGATGTCGCTGATCCTCGCCGGAAAGGTGGGGAGCAACATAGCCTCCGAGATCGGCACCATGCGCGTCACCGAACAGATCGACGCGCTGGAGATCATGGGCATCAACTCGGCCAACTTCATAGTCTTGCCGAAGATAGTCGGCTTCGTGCTGTTTATCCCGGTGCTTGTGGTGCTGTCGATGTTCATGGGCCTGCTGGGAGGATGGTTTATCGCCGAGTTCACCACCATGATCTCGGTGGAGAACTATGTCTACGGCATCCAGTCGTTTTTCAACGAATGGTATGTATGGTACGGCATTATCAAGACCCTCTTCTTCGCATTCATCATCACGAGCGTGGCGGCCTACTACGGCTACTACGTGAAGGGAGGGGCCCTGGAAGTCGGCCAGGCAAGCACCCGGTCGGTGGTGTCGAGCTCGATCCTCATACTACTCTCCGACGTAATACTCACCAAGCTGCTGCTGCAATAAAAGGAATCCGATATGATAGAGGCCAAGCATGTATCCAAATGGTTTGACGGAGTCCAGGTGCTCCACGACATCTCGGCGCGGTTCGAGGCTGGCAAGACCAACCTTATAATCGGACAGAGCGGATCGGGCAAGACAGTATTCATGAAATGCCTGATCGGGCTTCTGACACCGGAAGAGGGAGAGATACTCTACGACGGACGTCGGTTCCGCTCGCTCAACACTGAGGAGAAGCGTCAGCTCCGCTCGGAGATCGGCATGCTGTTTCAGGGGTCGGCGCTGTTTGACAACGAGACGGTGCTCGGCAATGTGATGTTTCCTCTGAAGATGTTCAGCAAGAAGAGCCACGCCGAGCAGCTGGAGCGTGCCCATTTCTGCATCAGCCGTGTGGGTCTGAACAACGCCGACGACAAATATCCGTCGGAGATCTCGGGCGGCATGCAGAAGCGTGTTGCCATCGCCCGCGCCATAGCGCTCAACCCGCGCTACCTCTTCTGCGACGAGCCGAACTCCGGTCTCGACCCGCGCACCTCGATCCTCATCGACGAGCTGCTCTCAGACATCACGCATGAATACGGCATCACCACGGTGATCAATACCCACGACATGAACTCAGTGCTCGGCATCGGCGAGAACATAGTCTTCATCAACAAAGGCCATTGCGACTGGACGGGAAATGACAGTACAATATACCGCAGCACAAACGAGAGCCTCAACGACTTTGTCTTCGCGTCGAAGCTCTTCAAAGAGGTGAAGAAATTCCTGGAGCGCAAATACGAGTCAGGCGAGGAATAAGCCTGCCCCACTTTAATAGAGTACCTGAAGTAGGTATCCGGCTTAGCTAACGCGTAAGGTGGAAAGATTCACAAATATTCCATTATAAAGAAAGCTTCAAATTCGATACTATCACATCTATCATGGATTGAGGGACCTCACATTCCTTTGCCATGACCGGCCAATGGGAAGACACATCAGTAATACAGTCGATGATTTCAGCAGCCTCCTTTATATTGTTGTGTCTCGCAAATTCCAGAAGGTCCTTTCGAGTGATGTTGTCAAACTTCCCGTTGATTGACATCTGGTGCTGTGCGGTCCATCCCCCCTTTGGATTGTAGGCAAATCCCATGTCATACGCTGGCGAAAGGTTCCATTTGCCCTGTCTATCCATAAGGAATGATATGTTCTTGGTATGGTCATCCTGATTGCGGATCACCACATTGAATACCATACGACGAAACATTTCCTGCGCCTGTGAATATGGCAGTCTCAATGCCCTCATCACGTTGAACGCCTGCTCGTAAGAGTAAGATCGTGGATTGCGGTAGTCATAATGCGCTATTCCGCAAAGCGTCTGCATGTGGATTTTCTCACCGTCATGACGGTCAAAACGCTTGGTGAGAAAATGGGCGCGTCCATTCTCCTCTACCAAACTGCAATCCGACATCTCAATGCCGCATTCCTTAACAAGTCTATAAAAAGAGTATTCCAGACGACCGAAATTCTGCGTTTCCCTGAATCCGGCTTCGGCGGTGACACCATCGAGTTTGATCAGATAATAATCAAAGCCTTCCGGAGCTTCAATCTGTCCTGAACGGACTTCTCCCGTCAGTGGGTTGTAGGCAATGATGGCTTTTGCCCTCTGTCCTCCGGCTGAAGTGCCGAGACGCACGATTTCTGCTATCGCCGCCTTCTTGTCTTCTTCAAGATTGGCTCCGAATTCCTCCTTTTCCGAAAGTGCTTCGCTTGCCACTTCAACAAGAGAGTCAAGTTCTATTCTGACATCCGGACTATAGGGAGCATCCATGGCCGGCTCAAACTCCAAAGCTCCCATGCAGCGTTTACCGAGGAAACATAGTGTCTCCACGGCGTTTCCGCTACTTCGTCCGGTGAGCGCAAGCCAGCGGTCGAACAATGCCCGCCCGTAAGTGTCGGGCAATGAATCGGCAAGCATACCTGGAAGCCCCTTGAACGTCTCACGACCTATGTCGGAGAATGAATACACCCTTCCCTGACGAACAGGCATCAGAATCGGCGACGGCTCAAGTCCTCTGCCGATGAAACTGTCGACATACTCGAAATATGCCAACTGACGGTGGCTGTCCCAGCGGAATGTGCCGACAGGTTGGCCATACAGGTTTACTCTCGCTATATCTACCATTCTGGTTCTTCCGTATTAGGTTGTGGGTCGGTTTTGTTATTACCGCTTGCGCGTTTACGCTGCTTCTTCTTACTTGCCTCGACAAACTCGAAATATTCGTTGGGGCTCATCTCATCTTCCTTAATGAGTGGTGAGAACACATCCAGTTCGCCCAGAATGCGAAACACACGCATCAGGGAATCGAAATAGCTTATATCACCTTTTTCTATTTTCTTCAATGTTGTCAGTGAGACTTGCGCCTGTTCAGCGAGCGACGCCTGAGTGAAATTCTGTCGGAGTCGCAGATGCCTGATTTTCTGTCCCAGCCGACGGCGGATTTCACCGTCAGGCAACATATAAATATTTTCTTCCATAGTCGTACTTGCGTCTATTAGCTTGCAAATATAACAATAATAGCTTAAACTACGACTATTTAATTCCAAATATTTTCAAATAAAAATGGGGCTCGACCTCGGCATACGCACCGGCGAGGACGCCGCACGGATGGCGAGGAGCCTCAAGCAGTACCTCCGGCACCCCGACAAGCTGTTCCGGCGGGTACGTGACCAGCACGGCAACCTGCGGCTCTCGAAAGCCGCCAAGGCCTACCATCCCGGCCGTGGCGTCTACCGCAGCAGCTACAGGAACGCCAGGCGCCTCGCCGTCACCGAGACCAACATCGCCTACCATACCGCCGACCACCTGCGCTGGCAGCAGATGGACTTCGTGGTCGGCATCGAGATCAGGCTGAGCGGCAACCATACCGTCAACGGCCTTCCGCTTACCGACATTTGCGACACCCTCGCAGGACGCTACCCGAAGGACTTCAAGTTCACCGGATGGCATCCGCACTGCCGCTGCCACGCCGTGACGGTGCTGAAGACAGAGAAGGAGATGGCCGAGGACACGCGGCGCATCCTTGCCGGCGAGGAGCCGCTGAAAGGCTCCGTCAACACCGTGCGCGACGTTCCCGACGCTTTCGGCAAATGGGTCGAGGCCAACAAGGACCGCATTGAGGCAGCGGAGGAACGGGGAACCACCCCATACTTCATCAAAGACAACCGGGAGACGGTGAAGAGGATCATGGAAGTAGGCATAGCGAGCCCGGCCGAGACATCAGATTCTAAGAATAATACCCAGCTCGCCAGCCATAACATTGACAACACAGAATCTAAACAAAAGGCTCAGCTCATCTCCTTGTTAAAAGATAAAATAACTAAACTTCCTCAGCATCAGCCAGTCTTTATCGAAGGCGACAATATCGTTTCAGGGGCATTGGGTGTGACGCGCGGTTCGATTAAGCAGTCGATGGGTCACAATAAGAATATTTCCGTATTGCAGATCCTTGTTGATTTGAAGATGTATGTTCCAGAAGCCAAGTATGTAGGCTGGAAGCCTGTAGCAGAGGGCAAGCATAAGGAAACGGGCTGCTTCATGTATTATGAAATTACAAAGGACGGCGTTCCTTACTATCTCAACATAAAAGCCCATCTGGGTTTTAAGGCAGAAATTCTATATTGTATTTACGGCAGTATAAATCTGGAAGGCATCATATCATGCTTCCCGCCTGATAGCGTAATGGCAATGTTAAAAAAATAAGTCGTTGAATACGTCGATAGCTCTCCAATGGCTAAGCGATTTACTTCAACGACTTTTGATAATGCAAAATTAGCATTTTCTATTGGAATAACAAAATTATCGCCCTTAAAGATTTACATACCATGCATCCGGCGCCTCGGCAGAGCCACCGAAAGATTGTTGAAAATTAAATGTGATTACCATGTAATCATGTCGGGAATTCTTCGTACCTTTGCGTATCAACTACAATAAGATCTAAATCCCTAACCGACATCGCGATGAAGAAAGAGATTCTTGAGGCGCTGAAAGCCAAATTTCCGGGGGTCAGCGACAATGTTCTCGACAGGATAGCCACGAAGCTGGCAAAGACTGTCACGACGGCTGAGCAGGTCAAGACCGCAGTAGAGGGAGTGACCATCCAGCAGGTGATCGAGAGCTACGGCGACAGCCGGGCGACAGAGGCCTCCAACACGGCGCGCGAGAACGCCGTGAAGGACTACGAGAGCCGCTACGCAGCAACTCCGCGCCGTGATAGGCAGGCTGCCCGAACATCGTCTTCATCAACAAGAGTTATTGCGACTGGACGGGTAACGACAATACAATATACAGAAGTACGAGCAAGAACCTCAACGACTTTGTATTCGTGTCGAAGCTCTTCAAGGAGGTAAAGAAATTCCTTGAGCGTAAATACGAGTCAGGCGAGGAGTGAGACAAGCTCGGAGGAGAGCTCCACTTCCACCTTGCTGAAATCAAGCTCGTGACCCAGCTCACGGGCCATGGATGTGACGCCTTTCTCCTTGAAGCCGCAGGGATTGATGAGCGAGAAGCCGTCGAGGTCGGTATTCACATTGAGGGCCAGCCCGTGCATGGTGACATAGCGGCTGCATTTCACGCCTACGGCGCATATCTTGCGTTCGGCGGTAGTGCCCTTGCCGATCCAGACACCGGTGGCGCCATCAACCCTCTCACCGACAATGCCGTAACGGCCTATCACATTAATCACCGCCTGCTCCAGAAGCGTGACATACTGCTTCACGCCAAGATGATGATGCTCAAGGTCGATGAGCGGATATACCACCAGCTGTCCGGGTCCATGATACGTGATGTCGCCTCCCCTTTCGATGCGGAAGAGGTCGATGCCTCTCTGCTTCAAATACTGCTCGGCCACCAGGAGATTGGCTGCGTCGGCATGAAACCCGAGCGTGATAACCGGACAGTGCTGGGTCGTGAGGATATATTCCTTTTCAATGGGACTCCCCTGCTGCTTGGCGTCCTTCATACCGTTGAAGATAGCCAGCTGACGCTGCCAGGTCTCCTCATAGCGGGTGGTGCCGAGATGAATGGTCTCAATCATGGCTGCGGTCAGTGGGCGTGGCGCTCGGCGTGATAGCTGGAACGCACCAGCGGAGAGCTTTCGATGTAAAGAAATCCCTTCTCCTTGCCGATACGGCCGTATTCGGCGAACGTCTCCGGAGTGATATAGTCCTGAAGCGGATAATGATTGCGTGTGGGCTGGAGATACTGGCCTATGGTCATCACCTGGCAACCGGCCTCGAGGAGATCGTCCATGGTCTGGAGGATTTCCTCGCGTGTCTCGCCGAGGCCGAGCATTATGCCCGACTTGGCGCGGAAACCGCGCGACGCGATATGGCGGATCACGGCAAGCGACGTGTCGTAAGTGGCGCGTGAGCGCACATCCGGCGTAAGACGGCGCACTGTCTCCATATTGTGCGACACCACATCAGGCTTCTCCGCGAGCACAAGATCGACAAGCTCCATGCGTCCCTGGAAGTCAGGGATGAGCACCTCCATAGTGACGCCCGGACACTCCTCGTGAAGACGGCGCACCATAGCGGCCCAGTGGGCGGCTCCGAGGTCGGGAAGATCGTCGCGGTCGACGGATGTCAGCACGATATGCTTCAGTTTCAGCTCCTTCACGGAGTCGACAATCTCCTCTATCTCCTTGGGATCGAGCGGGAGGGGATGACCGCATGTCACATTGCAATACCGGCAGTTGCGGGTGCAGATGTTGCCGCCGATCATAAAAGTGGCGGTGCCGTTGCCCCAGCATTCGCCTCGGTTGGGGCACATGCCGCTCGAGCAGATGGTGTGCAGATGCTTCTCATTGAGGAGACCGACCACAGTTGAGGTCTTGAACCCTCTCGGGAGCTTTATTTTCAGCCAGTCAGGCTTGCGGCGGAAGTCAGGTTTTCCGTCGCGTTGTGTATCTTTTTCTGAAGCTGCGTCAGATTTCATGGCATTTATTTTTTTGCAAAGTTAACATTTCTCCGCGACATGGCCAACCCGGACAGATAAGGAGATCATCACAACATGCCGGGATGCTTCTCACGGAATGCGCCGAGGCGCTCCTCAGTCTTCATGCGATGGTGCTCCTGCATATCCGCAGCCGCCATGCATCCGTCGATCAGCGGACGATGGCCCAAGGCCCTGGTGATCGCCTCCCCTTCCTCAAGCACACGCCTTGATTCGGGGCTGACAAAACGGTCGAGAAACTTCTCCCACACATATTCCACGGCCTCTGCCGATGGATGCACGAGATCATCGGCATAGAAGCGATAGTCGCGGAGATCATCGGTGACGATCTCATATGCAGGAAAATACTCCGCAAAAGGGAACTCCGAGCATAGCCGCTCGCAGGCGAGCAGAAGAACGGCCTTCGAGCGGCTGTTACCCTCGAAACCATCTTTGAGATGCCTTACGGGACTGACGGTAAGGATGACCCTGAGATCGGGATATGCGGCGCATAATTCCTTAAGCAGCCCTCTCCATACATCCACAATCTCCTGAACCGACAGCCTGCGTCTCGTGAACATGGAAGCAGGTCTCTTGTGGCAGTTGGCCACCACATATCCGGGATTGCCGGCCAGCTCATAGATCCATGCAGTGCCGAACGTCACGATCAGCACGCCGGCTTCGGCCAGCGACGAGGAGAGCGAGCCTATGCCGGCAGTCACCTTAGCGGCGGTGGTAGCCGCAGAATCGGAAGCAGCGCCGGAATCGCAGAGCCAGGAATTCCAGATTCCCCTGTCGGTCGTAAGCGAGGTCTGCACCGACCGTTCCATATCGGCATCGCCAAGAGCAAGCCGAATGACTCGGGCTATCGAGAATGGATTATAAAGGACCCCACAGGGATTCACCCTTGCGTCCCAGCGGCACTGTCGCATGCGGTCTCCGATGTTGTCGGAGAAGCATGAGCCGAGAAGGAGAGCAGGGCGCTCGGGATCGAGAGGCGAGGGAGAGGGAGTGGATATGAATTCGGTTCGGAATCTCATGTATATGGAGTTTGGGAAATAACGTTGAAAAGTCATTTTTGTTGCCGTCTATCTCATAAAAGGTTATATAGGGTGGCCACGCCCACGAGGATTATCCGCAAGATTGAACGATGATGATTGCTGTGTGGCTTTTTTTGATTAACTTTGTGGAACCGAAGCAAGTCATTACAGAAAATCACACCAACCGATGAGAAATATCAGATATATCCTGGCAGCCGCGGCAGCCACAGGCGCCCTCTCGGCCTTCGCCTGGGGACAGAAAGGCCACGACACAACGGCCTTCATCGCCGAGCAGCGCCTCACCCACGCCACCAAGGCGGCCGTAGACAGCATCCTCGGCGGCAGGTCGATAGTGTATTACGCCAACTGGATGGACAACGCGTCGCACACTCCGGAATACGCCTACACCAAGACATGGCACTACAAGAACATCGACGAGGGCCTCACCTTCGAGGAGGCTCCCGAGCATCCCGACGGCAATATAGTGAAGGCCCTCAACGAGCAGACAGCCATCCTCGCCAACCCGCAGGCATCTCCTGACGAGAGGGAGCTCGCGCTGAAGATGGTGGTGCATTTCATGGGCGACATCCCCCAGCCTATGCACATGGGCCACGCCTCCGACCGCGGCGGCAACCAGTGGGCCGTGAAGTATTTCGGCCGCGACGCCAACATACACTCGGTATGGGACAGCAATCTGGTGGAGTCGGCCCACAAGTGGAGCTACACCGAATGGGAAGACCAGATCAACCGCATCGACCAGGATACCTTCAGGGCCATGACCGCCAACGGCACCCCGGAAAGCTGGGGCAAGGAGACGGCGGCAATCTGCAAGGAGGTATACGACAAGACACCCCAGGACACCAATCTCAGCTACGACTATATCGCCGAATGGACGCCCGTGGTGGAACAGCAGCTGCTGCGCGGCGGCGTGAGACTCGCCGACCTCCTCAACTCGATATTCGACCCCACCTACCGCGGCATGAACGCGCTGGTGAAGAAATAACAGCGACAAGAATAATAAAGACATTGACCGACAACACGCAGAAGCCGCAGCTGCCGGCGCTCAACCTTCCGAAAGCCGACCTCAGGATCGAGGCCGACCACGGTACATTAAAGGTGTTTGACAGGCTGCGTAAAAAATATGTGGCGCTGACGCCGGAGGAATACGTGCGGCAGCATTTCACCTCCTGGCTGAGCAACGGGCTTCACTATCCGGAGCCTCTGATGGCCAACGAGGCATCGATAACGCTCAACGACACGCGGCGCCGCTGCGACACCGTGGTATTCAACCCCGACGGCACGCCGATGATGATAGTGGAATACAAGGCGCCGACAGTGCGGATCACGCAAGACGTGTTTGACCAGATAGTGCGCTACAACATGGTGCTCCGCGCCCGCTATCTCGTGGTGTCGAACGGCATCAACCACTACTGCTGCCGCATCGACTACGAGGGCGACACCTACCACTTCATACCCAAAGTGCCCGACTACCACGACCTGAGATGGGGAACAAATGAAAACTGACATGCAAGGACATACATCAGAAGAGCCCGACTACAACTACCTCGACCTGCTCAACAGCCAGCAGCGCGAGGCAGTGGTGTATACCGGTGGCCCGGAGCTGGTGATCGCCGGCGCCGGCTCGGGAAAGACACGCGTGCTCACCTATAAGATAGTGCATCTCCTGAGTCTGGGCTACCAGCCCTACCGCATCCTGGCGCTGACCTTCACCAACAAGGCGGCGCGGGAGATGCGCGACCGCATCACGGCAATCGTGGGCCCCGACATCGCGGGACGCCTGTGGATGGGCACCTTCCACTCCATCTTCCTGCGCATACTGCGCCGGCACGCCGACACCCTCGGCTACAAGAGCAACTTCACCATCTACGACGCGGCCGACTCCCGCTCGCTCGTGAAGACCATCATCAAGGAGCTGGGGCTCGACGAGAAGATATATAAACCGGCAACAGTGCAGAATGCCATCTCCAATGCCAAGAACGCCATGATCATGGTGGACGACTATCTCACCGACAGCGACATAGCCAAAGCAGACGCGAAGATGAAAAGGCCGATGACCGGAGAGATCTACAGGATATACACCCAGAGATGCCGCAGCGCCAACGCGATGGATTTCGACGACATCCTCGTGAACATGAACCTTCTGCTGCGCGACAATCCCGACATCTCACGCCACTACCAGGAATTTTTCCGCTATATCCTTGTCGACGAGTATCAGGACACCAACTACGCACAGCATCTCGTGATCTCGCAGCTCACCCAGCAAAACCCCAACCTCTGCGTTGTGGGCGACGACGCACAAAGCATCTACTCCTTCCGTGGCGCCAACATCGGCAACATCCTGAATCTCGAGCGCCGCTACAAGGGACTGAGGATCTTCAAGCTCGAACAGAACTACCGGTCGACGCAGAACATCATCAACGCCGCGGGCAGCCTCATCACCCACAACACCCGGCAGATGCAGAAGAACGTCTTCAGCGAGAAGGAGCCTGGCGAGCCGGTGGGAATCATCAAGGCCTACAGCGACGCCGAGGAGGCTTATCTCGTGGCCAATATGATCTCGCAGTCGAAGCTCACACTCCACGACAGCTACGACGACTACGCCATACTCTACCGCACCAACGCCCAGAGCCGGGTGCTCGAGGAGTCGCTGCGCAAGCGCAACATTCCCTACCGTATATACGGCGGTCTCTCCTTCTATCAACGCAAGGAAGTGAAAGACATCATCGCCTATTTCCGCGTGAGCGTGAATCCCGACGACGACGAGGCGCTGCGCCGAATCATCAACTACCCGGCACGCGGCATCGGCGAGACCACCATGAAGAAGCTCCAGGCACTGGCCTCTGAGCAGGGGAAGAGCCTATGGGCCACACTCAACGGCCTCGACATGCCCAATCCTGTCTTCAACAAAGGCACCATGACGAAGCTCAACGGCTTCACGAGGCTCATAAAGGAGTTTGTCGACGACAACACCAGCGGCTCCGACGCCTTCGAGCTGGGCCAGCTGATCTACAACCGCACCGGAGTCTATGTGGCTCTCGCCCACGACAACACCCCGGAGAGCATCAGCCGCAAGGAGCACCTCGACCAGATCCTCTCGGCGCTCAAGCAGTTTGTGGAGATGAAGAACGAGGCCGGGGAAGATGGCGCCACCATGCAGGCATTCCTATCGGAAGTGATGCTGGCCACCGACCAGGACTCCGATGATAGCGCCGACGGAGCTATGGTGACAATGATGACAGCGCACGCAGCCAAAGGACTCGAATTCAAGCACGTGTATATAGTGGGAGTGGAGGAAGACCTCTTCCCGTCGGCGATGAGCAAAGACTCCACGGCACAGGTTGAGGAGGAACGCAGACTGCTCTACGTGGCCATTACGAGGGCCAAGGAGACCTGCATGCTCACCTACACCACCAACCGCTTCCGCAACGGGCAGCCGGTGCTCACCAGCCAGTCGCGCTTCATCGACGAGCTGAGCCCGCGCTTCACGCGCCGCATCAGCTCCGGAGCCGCAAAAAGCGGACTCCCCGACCCCTCCGCCTCCTACCGCGCCGAGACAAGCCGATACACGCGGACTTCTCCTACGAAAGTATCTGACTCACGCACTGCGGAGACGCAGACAAGACGCCTGAAACGCCCGCAGGACATGACGCCGCTCACCGGAGAAGGGACCCACAAGCTTGACGAGATAAGGGTGGGCACCACCATCTCCCACGCCAAATTCGGCAAAGGCGAGATCGCTGACATCAACACCACCTCAAGCGCGACAATCATCACCGTAGACTTCAATCTCTCCGGACGCAAGAAACTGTTTCTGGAATTCGCCAGATTTGAAATAACCTCTTATTGAAAATGGACAACACACTCAGCCCGGCAGGCATCAACGAGATACCGACCCCGTTCTATATAGTATATGAAGAGAAGCTGCGCCGCAACCTCGCGACAATCACGAGGGTGACGCGCGAGGCCGACGTGAAGATCATCATGGCCTTCAAGGCCAACGCCCTCTGGAAGACGTTTCCGGTTATCAGGGAATACGTGTCGGCCTCGACAGCAAGCTCACTCAACGAGATGCGCCTCTCGCTGAAGCATCTCGGCAACGAGGTGCACACCTACTGCCCGGTCTATACCGAAGACACATTCGGCGAGTTTCTGGGGGGAAGCACCCATATCACCTTCAACTCCCTGGCCCAGTTCCGGAAATTCCATCCGCGAATGGAGGCCTACAACCGTGAGCATCCGGAGAAAAGGGTGTCGGCGGGGCTGAGGGTAAATCCGAGATGCAGCGTCATAGAGACCGACATCTACAATCCATGCGTGCCGGGGAGCCGCTTCGGAGAGGTGAGCGAGAACCTGCCCGACCGACTGCCGGATGGACTCGAGGGGCTGCATTTCCATGCCCTCTGCGAGTCGTCGAGCCACGACCTGGCGAAGGTGCTCGAGGCATTCGAGACGCAATACGGCAAGTGGCTGCCGCAGGTGAAATGGCTCAACATGGGAGGCGGCCACCTGATGACACGCGCCGATTACGACACAGAACATCTGATCTCGCTGCTCCGCGACTTCCATCAGCGCCATCCACACCTGAAACTCATAATGGAGCCGGGCAGCGCCTTCACCTGGCAGACAGGCGACCTCGTCACGACAGTGCTTGACGTGGTGAGCGACTCCGGCATCTCCACGGCCATCATCGACGCCTCCTTCGCCTGCCACATGCCCGACTGCCTGGAGATGCCCTACAAGCCGGCGATCGCCGAGGCCCTTCCCGACGACAGCACGGAAGGCCTCCCCTA